>JAABUP010001453.1_pt1 | contig 49687 bp, 52 predicted proteins | sample 5559201 | NCBI WGS metagenome assembly JAABUP01 (sample SAMN10711887, study PRJNA513373) | rock metagenome | isolation source: Antarctica rocks | place: Antarctica | reverse complement strand
CTAAAGGAGGAGAAAACACCCTTACGGGTATCCTCTGCCAGTATTGTGCCATCCTTGTCCCCATTTACTACAACATTCGGCCTCCCGACAGCGCGGCTGATCTGGTCAAGCCGGTGGGTATATTCAATTTCTGGCTCGTAGTCTTTCAGGCGATAGTATAGCTTCTGAAGGTGGAGCGCAAGTCGATGCTGTGCTGGATCGGGATCAATGCGCTTGGTAGCTAGTAAAGCTCGATATAATACCAATGGGTTGGTAATAGTTAGGCCTGTTGCTGGTGAGAGTGAGGGCATTGATGAATGGAAGGAGGGTAACACTCTGGGTAAGTTCAAGCAGGTCTGGACGCCTATATATATTATATTCGTTTTAGGGCCGTTTAGGCGGCCGTAATTGACATCACGAAAGCAAACTGTCTTCTGTTTACATCCACTTCCATACACAAAAAAAACTCAAACCACAGGAGTACTCAGTCGCGCTTCTTGTCTCCAAATGAATGTTGGTGCCATAAGCAGATACAAAGCAGTCAACGTCGTCATTGCCGCACATCGGTTGGTTTTGGATATTGATCATTTCATCACGTCGGCTACGAGTAAATAGTGTCTGCCAACCTTTATGTCATTTAGGGAAGTGAAGAGGATCCTGTTTTTGTCTCGATCTACCATATTTATCTCGTTGGTGTTTACTAATCAACGAAGTCTGTTGAAGGTCTGCAACTGAGTTTGGTTCAGCGAGTCCCTACCTCCCCCTTCCAACACCTCAACGCCGACTCTTCATGCCCTCGATTGTGGTTCTCCCCATTTTCCTATCATTCTGGATCTGTAGCCTAGCCTTCTCGCACTCCTCAAGAATCTCCTTCACATAGTCTTGGTTCTTGGTTGCCTTTTCCATCGACGTCAAAACTTGACTTGATCTCTTCTTCATCTGCTTGAAGACGTTCTGAACCAAGGTTTGAGAGTAGACCTCTCCGAACTTTTCACCAAGAACCAAAGCTATAGTTCCCCATCTCATTTTTGTGTAGAGAGCCATGGCGCAGACATACTGCTTTTGTGCGACGTTGTACGGCTCGATGCCTTCAGGCCAGGGGTGAATTGCTGGTTTGCGTTTGATACGTGGCATTGCTTTGATGTTGAGTGAATGGAGGACGTGATTTTCGCGAGAGCGACAGTGATCGTGATTGCTGGACGTTGGAGTCTCGAGATCTAAGTCAAGTCAATCAGTATGCGCGTGTCTTTCACTTGGGCGAAGAACCTTTGTTTAACACTTAGATGCGAAAGTGGAGCTGTTTCTGTCTTCACTGGTCAGAGAAAGTGAAAGGCTCGTCCAGGTGTGCGTAGAACAGCAAGCTTGCACTTGGAAATGCGACCGTGAAGGAGACCAGATGTCCTAGAAACTCAAATAAGGGCTAAGTTTCGATATCGTGATGCTCCACATAACTTGAAGAAAGCGCATCGCGAAGATACAGAACCCATAGTTCCTATGACAACTACAGCTTTCTATTGACTAGAAATATCACCAGAGAGTCATGATTCCTCGCCATCGACACAAGGCCATCACCTTCAGCCCTAACCCAAATCAGTGCAATCCTGACAATCCCCTTCAGTAGCTCATCTTCCTTCGTCATCGCAGAGATCCTCCCATACACCAAATAGAACGGCTGTTTATGTGCTTGAAGATTGACTTGACGAGCCTCTGAACGAAGCGCTCGAAGCGCAGGGGTGGGACCAATGTGCTGTTTTCGAGTTCTTCGAAGTGAACACAACCTGAGAGCACAGGTCCTCCGCCTGTTTGGTACAACATAGCTGTGTGTCTGCATTGGATCCTCCTCGGCCTTAAGGTGGCGTTTAATCAAGCAGAGCTCGATAATCCGGCGTTGGAGTAGTTTTTGGTTTAAGAGAGTTTGTTGTAGTGAGCATAACCTGCTACGCCCCACGGGCAACAGTAAATCGCCGTCTGAGATGTTGGCACGGATTAGACGGCTTCTCAGAGGCTGCTGGACGTTCGCCATGTGTACTCATAGTAGAGTACCAGCATAGCCATTGTGTTGTTGCATTATCGCCACAATTCGAGCCCTTCAATCCTACGCGTAGCGGCGGCCGAGATAAGGACATGGGCGAAGATTCCTCCAGTATGCGATGACTCTAGGCTTTATGGTATCTCTGGCACCTGTGCTACCCCGAGATGGACATCGATACATCGAGCTTGTACTACTTAAGTGGGCTAGAATCTCCGTAGTGTGCCGTCTTGCGCGGCGATGACTTGGCGCTCTCTGAACCATGGGTGCTCTCGGTGGATTGATATCTGCTCTTGAAGGTCCGACCCCTTTGCAAGATACGGCCTCTTAGAAATCGCTTTGCTCATCCCTCATACTCGAGGCCTCTGCCTTTGGTACTTCGTAGAGCAATCTGAGCTTTGAAACCGTGTTTTCGTATCATAGATTTGTGATTCCTGGTGCCCAAGTATCTCCAATTCTCTTGACCTCACCAATGAAATTGCGGCTCGTAATCTGACTTGACCTGGGCCCGCGTCCATTAGCCATTGCCATTGGCGTGTGATCATCCGGAGTATAGAACGGATTTTGTAGAAGACGAATGTACGCAGTCTGAAGTGCTCGGAAAGCCTGGCAAAACTGATGTGTCAATCTTCAAATTCAATGTATCTATTCCGCGTACAGCTGTTGACCGACACAGCACCAGTGTAAACACCACTCACAGGTTTCAGATCACTATCCCTCAACCCGAGTACGGGTGCCAACTTTACCCTCTCTCCATCTTGCGGGGCAGGTCTACCCGCCATATCCACGACGACCACAAATTTCACCCCCGTGGTGGTTAACCAACCATACATTGCCAGTCTCTCATCGATAGCCTGCAGTAGGCCCAAGTCCTGGTCGATGGATTTGTTGTTCTGCCGGATGTCAAATATGTCGAGGCAAGAGTTGAGCATGAAGGAGAACTCGAGTTTGGAGTTCAGGTGCGGTGGAAAGAGGGAGATGTGGAGAGGATTGTCCTATTGCACGGCAGGTTAGTATTGGAAATCAATAGCGTACAGGGGCGCGGTACTGCGAGGCTAATAGACATACATGCTTGCCAATTACGCCGATGCAGGCTATTGAAGGGGTCGCCATATTGTGCTACCGCTCAGGTAAGGCGTGGTTGAAGTGCAAGTACTGTACAAATCAGAATACAAATTACGGCAAGCGAAAGCATTGCCCTCAAGCGGTGCGATTTAGATTTCATGGACATTCTAGCGGCATCTCAGTAGCACTTTCTTTGCATCACAATACGGTAGAATGTGTATTACATCATATTTGAGGCTTTCAATTCAAGCATAGTCTTTCTTGCTCTGAGATATATGGCCTAAATTTGATCTGTCCGGCATGATAACCCACATCTTCCTATGGAAGTCCTTGCCCGTCCCTCGGGTAATAACAGCTACACAACTGAACAGAATCCTTAACCTCAGTGCAGCAACTTGAAAAGTAAAGTAAAGTCTTAGGTCATCTCCGGACATGCAAAGCTCCCAGTAGAGAACGGAGCGTGAGGTGTAAAAAGAGTAATCCGAACGCTCGCTGACCCCTTTAGCACCCATACAATCTTCGCTGTCTTCCACAGCTCACTCAGCGGCATACGTGTTTATAAAGCCGTCGGCGTTGTTGGCACTTGGATGTCAAGAATAGATTCATTTGGATGAACGAATGATAGACCTGAAGCTTATCTTCAACAACAAAACTGCTTGGGAGCCGGAGAATAGAGTATCAAGAAAGTGGAGAAGCGGTAGCAGATTTTCCATTTACTTAAGCAAGAAGATAATCGAAGCTGGCAGAGGAGCGAAGAAAGAGCTCAGAGGTAGAGAGGATAAATAGCCCTTGAGGGATAAGGTCCTGGATTACAGATCAAATAAAGTGCAGATGAACACCACCAGCGGCACAGGGTCATAGCTGGTTATGACGGAATCTCGTGAGTGTTCATGGCAGAACAGGAGGATATCAATTACCCTGCAGCTATGAACGGAGCTAAGTCTCGAGGAAAGCCCAAACTGGCGCTTGGAGAAATCCAAAGGGAATCCCCGCAGCTTGGATTTCCTAACGCACGCTGCGTCCATGATATTAAAGAGTAGCTTTCATCACTCACGTCTCACATCAGGTGGAGGTAAGTAATCTTCTGACGGGTGATGGTACGAAGAACTTGCTTCTTCACCAATGACTACGGTCGAGGGAATAAGCGACGCTAGCTCGATTAAGGTATCGTCATCACCATTCCCATCTCCAATTGCCCCACGACTCGATCAATTCCTCTCCTTCCTCGCGATATCTCCCGTCCGTTCAATTTCCAAGTGCGATGTTCTCATCTGCAAGATCAACGGCAGCGCTCGCACTGCGAGGTATACTCTACTACAATCCCTTGAGGCGCAACTAGGGGCTGATTGGAATTCATCAATAGCGAAGCCGTCAACAGCACTCTTACCTTTCCGCGCCGGCTCTTCTGCATTTATCTCATCCTCATCATCAAAGCCAGCAACAGCGCTCACACCCTCCGGAGATGGTGAAGGCCAGCCACTCAGTGTCACTGGGAAGCCGCGGCGAGAGGTGCCATTGCCGAGTCAAGAGAAGAAGGAGGGGGTAATGCAATATGCATTGTATGTCTATCCTTCTGTAACGAAGCTCCCGAGGCGTTGAATCGGACATGGCCATGTGCCGAATAGGGTACTGGACACCTTCTTTCGACTCAGCTAACCCATGTTTCTCCAGGACAACACTCGACCAAGTGGCGAACTGGGCGCGCCAAGGCTCGTTGTGGCCCATGACCTTCGGACTTGCCTGCTGCGCGATCGAAATGATGCATCTCTCCACACCTCGATATGACCAAGATCGACTGGGCATAATCTTCCGAGCATCACCCCGACAATCAGACGTCATGATTGTGGCGGGAACATTGACGAATAAAATGGCACCTGCACTACGACAAGTCTATGATCAGATGCCAGATCCTAGATGGGTGATTTCGATGGGCAGCTGTGCGAATGGGGGAGGATACTACCATTACAGTTACTCGGTCACGAGGGGATGTGATAGGATCGTGCCGGTTGATATCTATGTGCCTGGATGTGAGTATAGCAACGAACTGTCATATCCGAACGCATTCGCTTATCACAGTCTCAGGCCCGCCAACATCAGAAGCATTGATGTACGGCATCTTTCAGCTGCAGAAGAAGATGAGACATACCAAGATCACGCGGATGTGGTACAGGAAGTAGAAGACCAGCCACGGAAAGTGTATAGGGAAGAATAACTTGGTCATACGGAATCCAGCGACGGGTATAGCGGGCTAAACATCATGGGTTCTCTGGAGTTATTCATGTTTATGGTTCAACCGATAAAATGCATTACATTCCATCAGCTCCTCTCGGAGCCTTGACAACTCACCCCTACTTGCATTTTTCATAGCCATTGACTCCGCTGCACTCCGCAACAATTCGTTCTGGATTCTTGAACCAGAGACATCGGGGACCCAGCCTCAAACATCCATCCTTGCGATATTCAGGCATGAGACGATTTGAACGCAACCGCTAACTAGCAATCGTGATCAAGAATTCTGTTCTGGACGAGTGCGCTCTAATGAGCTTAGAAAAGACTTCGCTTCATCCGTTCCTTCTCCATTCTCTTCTTCATCTTCTTCGTACTCACCTGCAGTGACTTGAGTCCGACTTTCTGATTGTTGACAACCACAAACGCAACCCTGTGCTTTCCTTAACGCTCGAAGACTGGCATAAGCGGACGACGCATGCGATGCGCGCTTCTAGGATGTTGATGGGATGTATTCGGGTGGGTATCTAAAACTTGATCTGGGCCGTGGGTGGAAGCTGGCATAGGGGCATCCGGGGGTCAGAGCGTTTAGGGAGATCGGATAGTGGTTAAGGAAAATGTGGTTGGTGGGAGTGGTTTGGGGTAATGGTGACGGGAGGTTAGTGATGGGCGGCTGGATGAGGTTGGGGAAGGGGTGGTGAGAGCGACTGAGTTGATTTTCGAAGAAAGGAAGACTGTAGTTTTACTTTAGGAGAGTCGGAGTTGCGGAGATTCGAAACGCCTATTCTGCACAACCACGAGATTCTAGAATCAGAACAACATCAACGCCAACAGCTTTTGCAAACCAATTCTGAAGCCTCTACAGCCGCGAGAGGATCAAGCGCCAGAAAAGTGAAAGCAGCAGTGTCTTGGTTGAGTGAGTGGACAGGTTTCCCTATTCAGATGATCAGATTTCGCAATGATTATTTCGGGCTCCCTGACCTGTTAGATAGACGCTAGTATTCCAAGTCTTATGCTTCATTCTCGTCCCCCGTTCGTTGGATGTGCCCAAACACAGTTCATCATGGACTTGTTTGAAGATGTACTCTCCGGGCCTCCTCCGCATAAGATAGGCTGGCGTCATGTCCAATCCAGGAATTCCCCTTGAGTGTGAATCCGCACAATTTTCGTGAGAGGAACTATGTAGCAGAAGTGCTGAGGAATGGGGGCCACGCATCACATCTAAGTCTATACCATACATTATGTTGGGGCTGCTATCTTGGATTAGGCAAAATGTCCGAGAGCATGATAGGTACTTCACAACACAGAGGGAGACACGAGAGATTAGGAGGGTACCATGGAGGGTGAAGACAACATAGTGAAATGGCTGTTTTCTGCAGCCTAGTATGAAGAACAAGGATAGTAAGAGCTGGCTATCGGCCAAGCTCTTGCATCGTGCGCCTATCACCCACGATCTCCACATGCTTCAAGTCCCTCAACTCTTTCAGTACGTCGATCCCAAAATTGACCGGCAGCCTCCATAACGCGTCAAGTTGCAGTCGAAGAAAACGAAGCCTAGGAAATCCGCGCAGGAGTCCGATCGATTCTTTAGCCCAAGCACAGTACAGTTCCTTTTTTGCCCAGTCATCACCGGGCCGGGTCAGCTCCTCCCATACCATGACTGTAAGTCTCCTCGTCGTCGCCAGCAATCTAGGGGTACAGCCAGTGTGCGTGAAAACGTACAGGTTGAGGATCCCTCTGACAAAGACAAGGGCTTCCTCGGAAGCTGTGCGGTCGAAGATAGGGAGTGCTTCATCTCGGAGCAAGCGCGATGCGTGTAGAAATGCCGGGAAGCAGAGAACTCTTGTCTGATGATACCTATGTTCGACCCATCGGTAGCGGCGCTGGTCGAGGATCATGAAGCGGTATATGATTATTCGTAGTTCTGGGGGCAGGTCTAGCAGAAGAAAAGCGGTATTCATGGCCTGGGAAAGGATCTTGTGGAAGCTCTCCAAGGCTGCGGAAGAGGCGGTTTAAGGCCAATATATCTCTCCGAAATTATCTGAGGGAGGCTACTGGAAGTGTCTGGTGTTGGAGGTCGTCAGACTGTTTCAGACTATACCAACGTCGAACATTCGAAGCAACATATGAAAACGCGGGCGAGCAACGCGCATAAAACCCCTAGACACAACTCACTTAGCATATTTCACACATGCAGCCATCGTTACTGAACAGAATAGAGATCCTCTAATTCGTTTTCAGCTATTACAATCGTAAAGCCAGCACGACTGACTCGCTATACCGGTTCTGAGCTTCTTAATCCTGTGTCTAACCGTTAACGATGACACCTCCGTTAGGGTGCAAGCTCTGTCCCGAGATGAAGCTGCTGTCTTGGCTGGCAAGGAAGACGAAACAGGTCGCAACCTCGCTTGGCTGACCTGGACGACCCATTGGGGAAGTGAATGAACTTTGTGCGTCGTCATCCATAGTTGATGGAATGAGCGGTGTCCAGACTGTTGTCGCGTTAGCATTACAGGCAATGAGAGCTTCAAAGGCATATGCAAAGCTTACTAGGACCAGGGCATACACAATTGACGCGGATACCATTGCCGATCTGTTGGTTTGACAGACCTCTTGTGAATGCAACGATAGCACCTTTGGTTGAAGTGTAATCGAGAAGATCAGGACGACCGATGTATGGATTGATGGAAGCGCAGTTGATGATGGTATCACCGCTCTTCATGTGCGCAAGAGCATACTTGGAAAGGTAGAAGTGTGGGTGGATGTTGGTATCGAAGGTTTTGAGCCACTGCTCCCTGCACGGCAAGGTACAATGTCAGCTGTCTGCTCTGGTTGACGCAGCAGAGCTGCAAGAGCATGTACGTACTCGGACAGCTCAGAAATTGTCTTGCAGACCATCTGGTATGCAGCGTTGTTGACCAAGATGTTGATTCCACCCATCTGTTCCACCGCTGTATCCACCACCTTCTTGCAATTTTCTTTAGATGTGATATCCGCTGGACAGAGATAACACTTCCCACCGTGCTCCTCTTCTACTCTCCTCTTGGTCTCCTTTGCATCCGACTCCTCCTCCGGCAAATAGTTGATCAAGCAGTCAGCCCCTTCCATGGCGAAGAGGATGGCAATAGCCCGTCCAATGCCGGAGTCTCCGCCAGTGATGATGGCCTTTTTCCCCTTTAGCTTGCCAGCTGCTTTGTAGGTCTGATACCCGCCATCTTCGGTAGGGATTTTTGAGGACACGGGCTTCTTGCCCTTCATCTCAGATTGAAGGCCCGGGTGTTTTTGATGGGAGACGGGGATTTCATGACCTGTGTACCTTACAATCAGACCTTCCTCTGTCTAGTCAAGAGCTTGCATATTCGAGGGGTGACCTACCAAACTTGAACTGAGAGTCCGACATGTTGATGAATGGCTTGTAAGGTTAAACGGGGTTTGGATGGAATTTCGGTGTGAAGTAGTTCCTGCGTGATGTATGAGAGAAGTTTGTGTAAAGTGGTTGAAAGTGACGGAGCCGTTATCCGTTGCATACCGGTATGTATGGTGGGGGTGTTTGTTGTTTCGTAAGGTAGTGGTGAGATCATCACACGCTAAGGTACCGACGTTGCCGCTTAGCTTAGCCCTACCTTAGGTAAGCAAATCAATCTGAGCTTATTGCGACATCAAGATCATATCAGATGGAAGGAGTTTCTATAAGTGACGAGGCTTGATGACACCTGTCATGAGAAACCAATCTCGGCCTACCCGCTATTCGTTTTGTAATTCTATCAAGGGCAAGCTACATTCCACCTGATACTGATTCTTATAATACCTCAACGTCCACTCGGTGTTTGTCTCAGGGTCCTCTCTAATCTGATGAGTCAGAATACACGCTATGTCTATCATTATAAGACCGAACGAGCTGTACAGCACGGACCATTCGACATCGCCGATCATCGACCACAACCACAATACATGTAGAGTACCGTGTCATTTTGGCTTCCATTTTCTGCTGACAGTCTTCAAGCACTCTTACATACGGAACTAGAAATACAATCCGCAGGGACACCTACTTCGTGAAAGCTTTCCTTGACGAGTCCAACTGGTGGCGGTCATGGTACTCACGTGCGGACGATCCTGCCTAATCTTCAGTTCTGAGCTTGAACCAGGCGTGCTCTCTCCCTGGCCACAACTAATGACTTAAGGGAATTAAATGCTACTAAGGCCATCCTTTCCAAGATGCAGTACGAATTATACCGTTGGCCTACGCCCAAGTCCAATCTTAGGGGATTGCAAGGGAGTATTCGCCTCTGCCAAAGCCTCATCTGCAGCAGTACGATGAGCCCCTATTTGTTATACGTTGAACTCTTTGCTAGTCCTCCGTCTCTCTGTGAAGTGGTCATTCAATGCTCTTTCGCATCCCTTGTGTTTGTCTTCGCGGTCGGCTTGTGAAGGGATCTCATCCAGATTACGTTCTTGGTCATGATAAACACCATCCGCACTCCATACCACGGCCCCTTCTGTCAGGGCCGTCATACCATGACAGTCCACCACATTGATTTTATGGAATTATAAGCCGTGTGGATGATCATATTACCATGACCTCACTGACCTGGTACACCACCATCGGCGTATAACGAGCATGGATGGCGACGTGCTGGGTGCTTCGAAGCTGAACAGGAACTGAACGCCTTGATCAAGCGGAGGTACACATGGGCTGTGGTTAAAGCTTATCAAAGCGGTGTGCTCACAGATGTGAGCAGCCTACTGGATTCAAGACGACTGCATGGGAACGGTATAGGCCAACGGCATAGGCCAAAGTTATGGCTTTCCTAGCATGTATCGAACTGCACCTCTCATATCGATATACGCCATCTTTCCATGCAACCGTTTGCGATCTCTGCGTATGTCATGAAAAGCCTGCAGCCTGCGCGTTAGTACCTCTCCGTAAGACTAAGCAAGAACATACGCAGTCTCATGTTCGGCTCACAGTAGCCATGATACCTAAACAACATCTAGGAACGATTCTTGTCGCGTCGAAGCTTGTGTAAGTGAATCTAGCGCGTCGTTCAAGTGCAAGGCTCTAATACGTTTACTCGCTTAGTAAACAGCCCTAAACATCTCCAGTTTGGCTTCCACTTCGGCCGGACTTATTTGAGCACCATCAACACTGACGTTGTTGTTTTAGCAACTCTGACCTGTCGAATGTACATGAGTCAATGTCTCTAAGGTGGAGCAGCTTAATAGGCATTTGCATGTTAGCACAGTCTCATCTGCCTCTCCAGCAACTCTGATAGCGATCAACTCACCGCAGCCGTCGCGAAATTCAATAACTACGTCGAGAAGGAGATGGCGCTTACAGAGGCTGCTCGAAGCCTCCAAACATCCCAATCATGCCCAAATGTCACTGAACCCTCTGCCGAGTGAGCAAGACTGAATCAGATGCAGAGCCGAGACAATTTAGCTGACTCGAAATAGAATCCTCTTTGACAGCATCGTAGCTGTCTACGTCGGGACGAATAAGGCAAAGTTTGACGTCCACAAAGGCCTGCTCTGCCACTACTCTTCATACTTCAAGGCAGCGCTCGGTGGAAATTTCAAAGAAAGCAAAGAAGGTTTCGTAAGTTTGGAAGACGAAACGGAGCAGACCTTCAAGCTCTTCTATCTCTGGCTGTACTCGCAAAAGATGGTGGGAGAAGTAGGCAGGGAGCACAAGGGCTGGCTTGAGCTGGCTGAGCTGTTCGTCTTCGCCGACAAGCGCGGTGCACCGAAGCTGAAAAACAGGATCATCGACGAGATTGTCGCGCGGAATATTCAGCTGCGGATAGTCCCGGTGACAGTGGTTCCCTACGTCTACGCCAATACACTTGAGTCCTCGCCGCTACGGAAGCTCCTGGTCGACCTCGTCGCTTGGGACATAGATGTTCAGAGCTCGAATGTGTTCGATACTCCTCAGAGCTACACCAAGGATTATCTCTTTGATCTCGTTCGAGCGGTAGACGAACGCCCGTCCCCGAGGAACCCGACCAACGCTCCTTACCATAAGAATATCTGCAGCTACCACGAGCATGATGAGGAGGCCGGGAAGACAAAGTAGGGATGATGGACAAGATCACTTGGTGGAGATTAGACAAGATCTGTGAGACGGTGCCATGTGTGGTCCCCACCCCAAAGCAATACCCTCATCAAAGAAGTAGTCTCGGCGGAGACCGCGAGACATTGCAGCTGTTGACGTATCTGAGTCTGGCCTTATTCGCGCCAAGCGGGCGGAGTAGCTCTCCAAGAACGTTAACCCATAATCAGACTAACAGAGTAGCAATATATCTCATCCGAGAATGAGCCTTGGTGGCGACAGCCGGTAATTGCAGCTGTTGACATGTCTGACTTCGGAGTAGCTCTCCAAGAATGTCAATCCAGAATCAGACCAACAAAGTCACAGAACCCTTTAGTCATAGTACCCTCCAGATCCTCCTCCTATCACGATACTGTTCATTTAGTCAAGTGCACGACTACTACAGTTACTTTACAAGTAATGTAACATCTCAAACATCTCAAAACATTAAACAAACGCGCTATGCCCCACGCTCTCCACATTCCCCGTCACACTCTTACTCCCCTGCAGTCCAGCCTCCACACTAACCCTCTTCCCCTTATTCTCCACCAACCTCGCCCCACCACCAGAACCACCCCCCGACCCCTCTCCACCCCCAATACCAAATCCACTGATCAAACTCCCTCCCATTCCATCCCCGCCAGTCGCCATCAAATGACTAAGACTAAGCCTCTGCATCTTCGAAACCCGATTACTAACCGGCACCCTCCTCGGCGTCTCTATAGAAGGAGTTTCGCCCTGCGCGTACTCTATTGACTTCCCATCACTATCACGCGAGTATATCTCCCTGTTCGTGTTGTACAAGAGCGGATTCGGATGGTCGATGTGACACCATTTCCGATTCCCATCCTTGTCGAAACATTCACCCCAGTGGCCCGTTGTATAGTCCCCACTGTGCGACGAATTGGGCGCAGATTCGAAGCGGTTGGAGGAGTCGGCGACACTGCTCTTGCTCTTGCCCGGGGAGCGGGTGAGACGCGCTAGACCGTCGTCGATGCGGGCGCCGATGCTTTTGCGGGAGGCTTTTTTCCGCGGACGGTCGGGCGGTCCGAGGCTCGAGGACTGCGAGTATGAGCGGTAGGTTTTTCGCGTGGGGTGGCGGGAGATATTGTCGGAGGTGTAGACAGAGGCGCATTGGCTGGTTATGACTGCGGGGCTGGGAGAAAGGATGGTGGATTTATTGTCCCATCTCGAGTGGGAGTGGGATGATGTGCGGGAAGAGCCGGAGAAGAACGGGTTCGCGCTGTTTCGAGCGCACGCTCGGCGATTGAAGTTGCTTTGGCGTGCTATGCCCACTGAGCGGTGGGCCTGGCTTGGTACTGTTACCCCTCGGATGGTGACTCCGTTGTCCCCGAAGACTGGTTGTAGGGGACCGGCTGGGCCAAAGGTGTTTCCACTTGGTAGGTTTAGGGAGCCTTTCAGCGCGTTTTCCTTCATTATATTTTCGCCATCGCTCTCATTACTTGATATCCAGCTTCCTGTCTTCAGTAGTGAGGGTTTCACAACGCTATAGTCGGGAGGCCCGCAGTCGCCTTTGCCGTGACCTCCGCCACTCCACTTCTTATTGACATTGCCATGGCCTGCAGAACCGAATCCGCTTATTCCGTGACCAATGCCACTCATTCTCTTGCTGCTGGCTAGACTGAAGTCCATGCAGCTCATGTCCGATTGACGCTGAGGGCGCCTCGAGTGTCTCTTAGACGGGGAGCCATTGCTTGAGTCTGGTGGTGGAAGGCGGCTTGATGGCCTCTTTCGGGGGTTGTCAAGGGTGTATCGACGAAAAGGGATCGGATCATCATGTGCAATGGGGAATCCCTTTACGGATCCGGATTCCGGAAAGCCGGTCTCCCTATCTGAGACGTACTCCGAGTGTCGCTTCACAACGTCTTTCTTGGACGCCGACTCGAGCAGTCCGCTCTCCTCATCTATGATCCCCTTTGACAGCCGATGCTGAGAATTTCGTTTGCTTGGGGCTGGCATTTGAATCCCGCTAAGCTCCGGTAGTCTCGGTGGTTCGGATGATGTGCGACTATATAAGCTTGTCATCGTCTCCGACCCAGGATTATCTTCTGACATGGTTGATCTCGATGTGCGCCGATTTAAAGAGCTTAGTGACCGTTCCTCCGATTTCTCGTTCCGTCTTCTCTTTAGATAACATAGAAAGAGCGAGACAGCCGCCAGCAGTGCAACAATAGGCATGACCACAGCAGCCGCTACCTTGCCCTTCGTCAATCCCCCACCGTTCACAAACCCGATAGCGGTTGGTTGAGGCTGGGGCACAGATTTTGAGCTAGGTGATGATGTAGCACCAACCACTGCTGCTGAGCTGCTGGAAGTTTGAGGTGCCATTTGACCATCGTCATCACTCACAATGATAGTCAGGGTCTGATCATCGCTCATTGGTCCTTCGCTCGCAATAACGTTCAGCAACACTTGCTGCGGATTTGTATTGCTGGGCACATGGCCTTGCAATCTCATTGTGCTGGGGTCGTAACCTAGCCATGAGAAGGCGTTTCCTAGGTCAACACTGACCTGGACACTAGAGTCTGTGAACAAAGACCGACTAAATGAATAGCTGAAGTCATGTCCAATAGTAGCATTGACATTACCGATCGTTCGGGTGAAGAGAGTTGAGGTGATCTGCAGAAGTATCGTTGTGTTTGCGCTATTCCCATATACATCAGTGGCCGAAACAGAGATATTCTGAGAAGTCATCTCCCGTGGAGGAGTGCCACTAATCCAGAGCGTTCTGTTGTCAAAGGTCAACCAGCTGGGTATGTCGGTTGTGGCTTGCTCCAAGTCTTGATCTGCTATAGGCTTCCCATCTAATTTGAGCTGGCTTCGTAGACTGGTTAAGTTCATGGCACTTCCTTGACTAATGTTCAAGGTCTGCTGACTCTGCGTAAACGCCAATTCGTGCGTGCCCACAACAATCGTGAAAGCTGTCGTGGCTCCTGCAAACCCTACCACGTCCGAAGCTGTAAGCTGAATGCCGAAGTATTCTGGCGGAGCTGGCTGCGACATCATCGGTGGCGTGGTCCCAGAAAACTTAAGGTTGCCTGGTTCAAAGCGAATCCAAGAGGGCAATGGTGCGTTATCGGCAGAGATGGCATAGAAGACAGTATCTCCGTTCGTGTTCGAGAAGGTCTCTGGCTTAAACGAGAAGGAAAAGGGAGTTGATGGATATAATGCGAGTGTCGTTTGGTTGGAGATGGTGCCAAAGGATGACAGTTGCTCCCACGCTGGTATTCCGAGGCTTGGTCCTAGAGACGCAGATACGACCAGTGTCGAAGTCATATCCGTGGACCCCGTACTATCGGTAGCCGTCAGAGTAATGATCGCCGCTCCCACATCTCCTGACCCAGGCGTCCCTGATAATGTCCGACTTGCACCGTCCAGCTGCAGCCATTGTGGCGGATTTTTTAGGATATAGTTTATGCTCGGCGTGTTGGAAGTAAATGTGAAGGAGGAGAAAACAAAGCTGAAGGGCTTTGCGACTTGAGCCACCGGTGGCACCTGAGAGTTGATCGGGAAAGTGATGCCCGGCGCTGCGCCGACAGACGTGGCCAGAATCAATAGTATAGCTCCGGTAAACATATCGTCTCAAGTATATCTCTGTATGCCGCAGGTCAGATCGTAAAAGATAATTTCGCACCATGGAACTAGTCCATACCCCACAGTCCAGGGCCAGCGGCAGACTTCACTACACGAAGGGTAACGGGAGCCTGCGCAGACGGTACAGGCCCAGAGAGAGTTGCAGAAACATGAAGCGATACCAAAGCAAGAGAAATTTTAGATATTGAAAGTGAACCCTCCATCATTGAGGCCGACCTCGCGCCAGAGCGCACCCAAGGGGTGAACGCGACCAACGCCCAGCCCCTTCGTTGAAGAGGACGCGTTACTAGGAATCTAAGGCAAGCTCTTAAGCTTCCAGGAAGATAGACCAATCATAGACCTCTGTCCGAAGTGTCTCGTAGAATAGTGATGCTGCAAGGGGCCACGCACGGGCCGGCATCCCCTTCAGCCATACCGAATGACAATTCAGTCATTCTTGAGACGAAGAATCATCTTCAGACCTGCACGGCCAGGAGCATAGTAATCCACAACATGGTCAACCTGCTCGAATCCCAGAGAAGCATATAGAGCACGAGCAGGCTCCCGAGATTCATCAACCCATAGCTGAACGCTCTCACAGCCTTTCTTCGCCAACTCTACCAGAAGCCATGCCATCATCTGCTTACCTATGCCCTGTCCACGGTGCTGCTGCAGAACGCAAATCTTGTGTAGCAGCGCGGTTCTCTTCGTCCGGGCGTAGACAATATACGTAATGAGAGGAGCATCTTTCTTTGAATTTTGGTTGACTTCCACTGCGCACACAAGATGAGTGTTGCGCTTCTTGAGCTCTGTATCAAAATTAAAAGCCTCAATTGCAGGAAATGACTTCTTTTCGACGTGTTTGACGTTGGCTAGTAGTTTGTCCGCATATGCCCGACTGATGTCCGCAGTATCTAGAAAGTCCAGGTGTTGGATATCCATGGTGCAATAATTCTCTGTAGCTGCTTGGTTCGGCTATTGTATGAAGCTTGAATCAGCGCTGAAGACAGGATGTTCTTTGTGGTGGTGAATTTCCGTAGCTCCCCCTAGACTATGTATTCAATCGTGCAACAACGAACAGAACAATCAACGTCACAGACTAATGCACGAGTCTTTGGAGGACGAGGATCAACTCCTCGCTATCAGTGAAGATCTGGTCCCGTCACCAACTCATAAGCCAGCATCAACCACCACCATAGATTTCGACGGTCTCCTCACCCCACCACTGAAGCTCCAAGAAGACCTAACAGAAGGATGCGGAGGCCAACTTTGGCCCGCCAGCATGGTCCTATCAAAGCACATATTACGACAGCGCAGAGACAGTCTGAAGGGAAAGACGATGTTTGTACGCTCCAAATTTCACTCTAGTTGCACGAGCTATGTCGAGCTAGGCTGACCAGCACGCCAGACTTGAGCTCGGCGCCGGCGGCGGCCTCGTCGGCCTTGCTATGGCCTTAGGCTGCACCATCGACCGACCTCTCTACATCACAGACCAGAAGCCCATGCTTGCGCTGATGCGCCAGAACATCGCTCTCAATAATCTCCAAGACACCGTCATTCCTGCAGTCCTCGATTGGGGCAATCCTGTACCTCCTACCCTCCCAAAAACACCAGAAATCATCCTTGCGGCCGACTGTGTTTACTTCGAGCCCGCATTCCCCCTGCTCCAGGTTACACTGCTCGAACTGATCGGGCCGGAGACGGTGTGCTATTTCTGCTTCAAGAAGAGGAGGAGGGCGGATCTGCAATTCTTGAAGAAGGTGCGGAAGATGTTTGAGGTGATGGAGGTTGAGGATGACCCGGATAGGGAGGGGTATTCGAGGGAAAACATATTCTTGTACGCCTCCTTACTGTTGTCCGTGTACATGTGTCCAGAAATACAACGATCTGACCCTTGTCATGCAGATATGCTATCACTATGAAGAAGTGAGCTGGAGGTCTTGTTGTGTGCGGAGAAGACGGAGACGCTTGGCATTGGACTATCACTCAAGCCACAGTGCTCAATACTATGCCACCTGAATAGTCAACATTCGAATAACAACAGCCTACATCCTTCATTGCTCTCTACGAGGAACTTGCTAGGATGGCATAGTCTGTTTACAGAGAACGTGGCACCCTGAAAAGGAGATGAAGTGTAACGAGGTTGTGTTCACCAGGTTAAGGACGCCGATAGTTGATATAGAAGCAACGCCGACAATGTTTTGTTTTAGTACTGTGACTTCCAAGTAGCTGAGCTATGTTCATGATATTACTTAATGGAATTGGCAGGCTGGAGCGGAAGTACATCGTGATATGTAACGCTGGCACACGTGCTGCATCAATAGTGTATATCATCAGTTTTTTAATTTTTATAGTTATAAAACAATGCACTGATTGCCATCATCACTGGCTCACGCCGATGTAATTTGCGGTCTATTGGTGCTAGAATCTTATACAGTCACAGATATACCAGGCCTATTTCCGTGAAGACTTAATCGCGACAAGCTTATGGCCCTTGATCTAAAGCTTGAATCCATCAGCACCCTTGCGAGCCTGGTTTTTTTTGACACTTCTCCCCTCTACGTCCTTGACTTCACCCCTCTTCCCGATGATCTTCACTCCGCCTTTCTTAAGATCGCTAGCAACCTGGCTCTTTTCCTTCGCTTTCAGGCTCTCTCTCCCCTTCCCAACGAACCCACCAGCCTTCTTGATCCTTTCTTTCTCCCTCCGTCGTCTCCTTAATTTCTCTTCCCTGCTCATCTCTTCTCTAGCAACCGGCACTCCACTCTTCAGTACTACATCCTCCTTGCTCTTCTCCTCACCCGGCTTGTATACCTCCTGCGGTGCCAGCATGCTGATACCACCTACATCACCACCAGCAGTTGGTCTCGCATCCTCCATACTGATCGTCGGCACGTCAGCCACAACATTGATACTCGGTTGCGGCGGTTTTGGCCTGTAGTGCCAGTTTGACAAGGCGTCCAGCTTAGCACTAATGTCTTTCCAGAGAGTCTCAATCTCTGCATGCTCTTTCTTCAGCTTCTCATCGCGCTTGTCAACGTACCCGGAGGGATCAATCGCCTGAAGGTGATCCGCTTCATAGATCTCTGCGAGCGACTGCTGAGGCTTCGTATCATCGAGTTCGAACCTGCCGCGACGGATGGTAGGACCAGTGGTTAGAGAGCCAGGTCTTCGGCGAATGACTTCATCAAATTCTTTTGCAAGAATACGTCGTTTGATGAGGGCTTCGATGTCTTCGTTAGCTTTATTGGTGATAACGGGCACAGGCTTGCCCGCTCGTTCGAAGTCGAGATCTTCTTCCAAGAGGGAATTCATGGGACGATCAGCAGCGCGAGCTTCACCCGAGAGCGTCCATTCGCGTTTGGCAACGTTCGCAGCTTCAAGATGGCGGATCTCTTCTGCAAGCTTAGCTTGTCGTCTTTCGTGGTTTGATTTGCGAGACTTGGGATCTCCCGGGTCCACGTCAGAAGCAGGTTCAGAATCCGCATTGGCGGAGAGGTCGTCGTCGAAGAGATCGCGGCGAACAGCGGAGATTGTACGCTGAATGTCTTCAAGGTCATCTTGGATGTTTGGCTGTGCGGTGGGCTGGGTTTTTGGGAGAGCGCGCTTCCGGGTAGATTTAGTTGCTTTTCGAGGTGGAGGAGCAAAGAAGTCATCATAGTTGATGTCGTTGGTGTTGTTCATGGCTCCCAGGTCTTCTATATCTTCCTCATCGTCACTTGAGAGCGCATTCAGATCTGCATTGCTGAACGTAGGACCGTCTTCATCTTCGCCTTCTGCATCGTCATTACCGTCTGCAAGGTCATTCCTGATCGGCGAAGAAATCGTCATAGGATCAGCATCCCAGTCAATGTCTTCCTCGTCGCTTGTAGCACCATCATTAGGACTTCCACGTGTGTCTTGCCGTTCTAGGAACTCAGACTGTCTGTTGAAGTCGTCTATGGAAAAGAAACCATCGTTGAGGCCGTTGGGATCTGGGACAAAAGTCTCGGTTGGCTCCTCAACTAGTAATCGTTCTTCCTCGACATCAAACTCCTCTGCCTCGATGTCTCCTTCCTCTTCTAGTGCTGCAGTATCCTCCTCTTTGTCTGCCATCACATCGGTCATAAAACTGTCCATGCCTTCTCCCTGAGAAGACTCCCGGCTGACTTGGTCGTCCATTAAATCCTCTGGATCGTGATCTTCATCTTCAGATCCGCTAACCACAAATCCATCATTGTCGAACCGCAGCATCTTCACTCGCTCCTCGCTGTCATAAGGACCCTTCGCAGGCGCCTCAGGAGCCCCACATCCTTTGACATCATTCAATACACCTGGTAAGTCTCTTTCTACTTCCTCCCTGCTGGCATCCAAGACTCTCCTCGCCTGCTCCCAGACCTGCTCAATGTCAAAGCCATCTAGGTAGAGTTGCTTCAGCTGAAGGACTTGCTGGTAGCTATGAGCGCCGTCTTCACCGCGTTTACGCTTTCGTCTTGAATCTTGCTGCCGTTGGGATTGGATCTCGCTTATCGTAGAAGCAAGAGGGTCCAGGTACCGCTTGGCGAGTACGAGTGATGCAGCATGTAGTGATGGTGGGGGTTGGAGGAAGGTGTGTGGAGAGGCTGACAGTGTTGATATCAAGGCGTCTTCTGAGAACGGATGCAAGTCCGCCGCGGGTGAATGTGAGATGTTACCGGAGAAGGTCGGTGTTATGCGCATGAGTGCAATTGGGGTCGTCATGATGGCAGCAGCGATGGATGCGAGAAACTTCAGTGGTCGACGGTGTTTGTCATGATTGATTGTTCAATCTGTTGTGTCCTCGAGTCTATGCACAAAGTGATCAGTCGCGTGCCCTTCTGCTCCTTATGCAATGCAGTGTACGTGTAGCATGACTCGGAGATAGGCATTCTCTAGATGCGGTGCTCGGGTTTTTGGTGGGCATTGCAACCACCGCAAGCGCACAGGGGTGTTCCAGTAGCCGCGCGCTAGTGGCACAGGGCGCATTGGCTTACCACTACTCTACATGTATGTTCGTACTCTGTACTCTATTTCAGCGGTCGTGATCAATGGTAGCGCGCTCGGATCTGTCTTCCAACCTTAATTCGATAACGCAGATCTCCCACGGCCAGAATACACAGATCATAATCCAGGCTGCATCAACATTGCATACGAGATGTACGAGCAAGACATACATGAATTTCGATTACACAATAATAAGTTTTGGGTCGTTACCTTCGATAACTGGTATCACGGCCGTTTGGACCGCCTGGCGATGGGCCCCACTAAGAAATTCTTTAGCTCTGCGCGTTCCTTTTCCCAACTTGGCATTACTTCTAGCTGGTTAGAAGCTTGGTTTCTGCATTTCATATATGAACTACATGTGACCTCTTGCAGATATTCTTTCTCCTCTTCTGTCCTTGCAATGAATAACGTGTGATGTTATGCAATGGTGGGAGTGAAGTCACGATTAACTCATCGAGACCCCTAAGTTAATATTGTCAAGCTGCAGCGCTATCAGACAATTAGCTCCATCCATTGCTCGGACTTTGAGGAATTGTGCACAGAAGCCTATGTGATAGAGTTCAATCATTCATTATCCCTTGTTTGCAGCATTCCAGGGCCCATATACGGCTGACGCGACGCGAGATGAAATATGGAGACACGCTTCAGCAGCGATCAATTCCGGAATGGGGTGCCTGTAAGTGCAATCGGCCATTCTTTACCGGAGCCCTCACTCACATCCAATGCTAGACAACGTCGATTATAACGAGATTAAGCACTTCATCAAGGTCCGGACAACAAGAGATCAAGCTCAAGCCATCTCTATACCAGGACAGGAGTACGAAGGAAGGGCACTGAGGGAGTTCGAGAACGAGCTGTATGCCGAGTTGTGTGAGCAGCATCAGCGAGTAGACTTATTCGTGCAGAGCAAGGCCGGAGAGATCAAAAGGAAATTAAGTCTGTCTTCAGAAGGGAAACATGCTAAATAGAGGCCCCTGTGCTGACTGATACTTACTTAGATCATCTTCACAAGCAAGTAGTCCAGCTTGCTCGGCATAACATTCCTGGCGAGCAGTCTCGAATCTCTATTCGGCGCTTACAGAGATGCTCCAAAATCGAAGAAGCCGTACTGAAGTAAGTAGAGATGGCTTCTCTCGAGCCAAAGTTGTGGCTAAATAGCGTCCGTGTTTTAGGGCTGGCGAAGAAATCCAGTCATTATCACGATTTGTCGGGGCGCAGCGAGTGGCATTTCAGAAGCTGCTCAAGAAATACAAGAAATGGACCGGATCGTCAAAGCTCGGAAGAAGATTTCAGAGAGATGTGCTTGGACGACCTTCGAGCTTCTCGCCAGACAACTTCGAACTCCTGCTTGCAGAGTGGACCGACGTCTTGGCAGCTGTCAGAGCACCTTTCAAAGCTGGAGTCACATGGAAGACGGGGACAGATGATAGGAGAGGTAGTGCTGCATTAATCCCAGCTACGTCAGAGTGCAGGGTTTCTACCGACGCTGGAAGAGCAGAGGACGAATGTAGAAAACCGAGCCAAGTCTCTTCGAGTGTCACTGAACTTCATGACACCACAGAAGGAGGTACGTGTCTGGATCTGGATACCGCTCTGGCGACTTTACCTCTCGGTCGAGCAGCTGGAACTGCTTCCTATTGGGTACATCCAGATAATATTGTTGAGTTGCATGTGTTATTGCTACAATATACGCGTTTACGAAATGAGAGAATTTATTCCTCTAACTCGAGCATTCCAACGAGCTCCAGACAATCCCGCCGTACGTCTGTCAATGGCCAGGGAAGCAGTCCCTCCGGCGGGACTGAGGACGATGTTGGCCACGTTGTCCTGGACGACCTTGAAAATTTCGGTAAAGGACAGAGCGGAGCGACTGCCAGTGATGTTGAGAACGACGTTGGTAGAAGGTCGGAGAAAGCTGCAGCAAGCATTCGGTACTGTGCCGGCGGGGGAGCGGTCATCGTTGCGACCACATCTCCAGAATCTTCGAAGCCAGGGAGTCGAAGCAAGAGCCGGGTGCAGAAGGCAAAGTTGAAGCGGAAGCATTTACCAAGCCTCTTTGATCCCGACTTGACTCCACCATCGTCACATAGATCTATTGATGAGCTCACACATAGCACGACAAACCAGAAATCAAACCCCGCACAAGACCTAGAGAACATGCGCAGATGGCTTGCTCGCCATCAAGAGGTGCAGCCCTTAGTAGAACTGCAATATAAACGTACACGATTCGTTGGCTTGGGCAATAATACTACCCGTGGCTTGTGGGCTACTCTAGATAAAGACGTCACGATGAGAAAGGCTTCCGTTAGACAGCTTGGCGGCTTCGAAGGGCTACCTACTCTTAGTGAAGGTGATGGAGAACTTACAGGCGTCGACCGATTTCCCTATGCTTTACTTGATATCAGGTGGGGGGGCGATAGTGGAGCAAACCTGGTTCGAGCATTGGATCAAAGTCATCTCGTAAGCTACGCAGAAGTCGAATGCAATAACAGCTAAAAACCCACTGACAAGGAATGACAGACTGAACGGGTTCGAGGATTTTCCCTTGAAGCGCATGCCGTCGCGGTACTTTGCAAACCAAAGTACATGCAACCGCCCTCATGGGTACGTTTTTAAATATCCGAACCTCAACCCCGCTGCTTGCTGATTATTTCCAGCTACCAGCCCTCAGCAGAGACATTAGAAAAGTCCCACTAATAACGGAATTGCCTCGGCGCCGATCCTCTGCTCACCACTCTTCTCTAGGCTCTGCGAGCACTAGACCTACTTCAATTTCCGCAACCTCAACGATCGATGGTCCATCGAGTAGTGATTTCTCCGCTCTAGCTATCGAGACTCCATCAACGTCCGTACCAGACATGCTCGAATCACCTCCATTGAGAGCTTTCAAGAAAAAGGGTCACAAGCTCAAACAACATTCATTACGGAAACAGATCAACCAATCGGCTCATTCTCAGTATCAACGTTATTGGAACGAGTTCGACGACGGTGATGGAAATTCTGACAACGAAACCTACACAATCCTCGTAGACCCAGATTCCTCAAATAATTTTCCTGGGGCAGCAAGTATATCGAGACTTGCCGGTCTCATTATGTCAATTGTTGAGCTATCAACCCAGAAAATTACGGAATGGCTAAGTCCTCATTCCAAAGCTTCCAACGACGTACGCCGTCTCCTGAAAGACGACCAATCCGCCCCATGGCCAGAATCCGAAGATTCAGATCTCGACGAAGACGACTCCTCTGCAGAACATCCTTATCAACCTAGACGCTACTCCACCTTTCCCGGTTTCGACCATCCAGTCCATCAAGCCTTCCAAAACCGCGAAGCGCTTCTCTTTCGCTTATACATTGCCGCTTTTGCTACTTCTTTTATCTTACTCTTCATCGCCGTTATCTTAGCAGCTTCTGCACGAGGGAACGCAGCGTTGCCTGCAGATCTCGGCCTTCTCGTTGGCGTCATCGCGGCGCTGGCATCTAGCGTTGCGGCAATCGGTCTGATGTATGCTCGCGAGGATCCCTTAAGCTGGCTGCATAAAATCACAGCGCTGTTGGCTTTTGTACTGGTCTGTATTGGGAGTGGAGTTTTGCTTGCGGTTGTGGGAAGTGGTTGAGAGATTTTCCACGAGCTTCCAGGCATATATCTTTTGCTCTACATATGGCGTTGAACATATAAAGAGGTAGATATTAGAGACCTTTATAGCTCTTCTTTTAGGTAGACTATTCACTTGCGAGACTTCGGAGCTTCTGCGAACAATCGCTACCTTTGCCTCCAGAAATTTGACCAGCAGAAGTTCAGAGGAGTGAAAGCGCAATATCTGACAGCGCTATATCGGTATGTCCTTGTCGTGAACGACACCGCCCCAAGCCAAGGCATTTGAACCTATTATTTGTACATAATTGTGCGAAAGACCGTGGGGCCGAGAGAAACCTTGCGGACGTCTGACGTAGTATACCTAGACTGAGACTTCGATGAACCGGAGATACTACTATATGGACGTTGCGATCCGGTTTCTAGGTGATCGTTCATGTCGCGCAAAAGACTGTCTGCCTAATTGGACTCTTGAGTTTGTCATTGCCACAGTTGGGCCCGGATACTGTCACGGTATGCCGGAAGTCTTTCCTCCCCATCCGCTGTTAGGCGGATTGTTAAGGCAAACGCCATCATTCAGCTCACACTTGTGTCGACACTATCACTCTCACTCCAAATATCCCTACTCTCCCTCTCAACAGCCCTCGTCGCCACGGCCACCTCCTCCAATTTCGCAACAACGTCCAACACGCCCCCATTCACCCTCTGAAAATACCGGTCATTCGCCTCCCTTCTCTTCCTCGCCAGCAGGATATCACTCTCCGTCTCCTCCTCAAGCCTACTCGCTCTCTTTCCCTTGCCATCTTCTTTCCCGCCACCACCATTCCCTTTCCCTTTAGCACCACCACTCCCTCCAGCCTCTGTAGCCCGCGAATCTACCATCCCAGCGCCCTTAACAACCCTACTCTCCCCCAGGTCCTCAACAACTTCATCAGCTTCGCTCCTCGCCCACGCCTGCGCAAGCTCTATCTGCGCCGTCCGCAGCTCTTCAAGCGCCTTCGCATGCTCCGCGCCAAAGACGTGCGTCCCGCTCACAGCGCTGAGCTCTACTTCCGCGAGGGTGTTCTGCATCTCCACCCATAGCGCATCAGTCCTGTCGCCCTCACTTCGTTGTTGTTGTTGTGCTTGGGCCTGAGTTTGGGAGGTACGACCTAGCGGTGAGGTGGAGCTTGGTGTTGCGAGGAAATTGTTGTCTGGGACGCGGGCTGAGTGGGTGCGGAGAAAGGGTGTTCGTAGAGAGGGGGAGATTTTCTGGGTTGTGGTCGTAGAGGCGTTGGCGCTGGCTGGGAGGAGGGACGGGAGGGAGACATGGGAGGCGTTTGGGGAGGGTGGTCCTTGGAAGAGGGCTGGTGGGGGAAGGCGCTGGGATTGTTTCTGGTCGGGCCTGGAAGGTGGGGAGGACGATGCCATTGTGTATGTAGCGTCCACCCCCAATCAGTATCTATCAGTAAAGTTTGAAAGAAGGCTTATAACCTTCAGTCATTGCGGGCTAGTAGGGCTGCGTTAGAAGCTCACGCTGCCACGGAGCTACGTTTTGCCGAGGTCCCGCTTCCCGCTAAGGGTTGAAGCCGCACACAACTCGCTTGACGAAATCCACGACCCAACCTCAACGACGTCGACCACGATATTGAAACCCATACCGCGATCACCACGTAAATCGGTAAGCCAAGCCTTTTGTCTCCATATCCCTGCGAGTGCGCATTACAACCATAGCACCCCACAACACCATATCCAACACACTCCGCCACTGGCCGACCCAGCATCCTCCAACGCAGAATCTAACTAACTTCAACCCTCTCCACAGCAATCATGGGTAAAGGCAAGCCCCGCGGCCTCAACGCTGCCCGCAAGCTCCGCAACCATCGCCGCGAAGGCCGCTGGGCCGACCTAACCTACAAGAAGCGCCTCCTCGGCACAGCCTACAAATCCTCGCCGTTCGGTGGCTCCTCACACGCAAAGGGCATCGTACTCGAAAAGGTTGGAGTCGAAGCTAAGCAGCCGAATAGTGCTATTAGGAAATGTGTGAGGGTGCAGTTGATTAAGAACGGGAAGAAGGTTACTGCGTTCGGTATGTGCTTATATTCCACTACAGTCGAGGCTTGCGATTTGGGATGGGGCTTCACGGAGGTTGATGGTTGATTCTTGGGGTTTTGGGATGGTGGCTGACAGGGTCTTCACGACATAGTACCAAACGATGGTTGTTTAAACTTCGTAGACGAGAACGACGAGGTCCTCCTCTCTGGTTTCGGACGGAAGGGCAAAGCCAAGGGTGATATTCCAGGTGTGCGGTTCAAGGTCGTCAAGGTCTCGGGCGTTGGTCTTTCTGCGTTATGGAAGGAGAAGAAGGAGAAGCCGAGATCATAAGCGGGTGGCGACGGACGAAGATATGGGTGCGGCACGTTTCAGGCAGAATGTGTGCGTCACAATGGCTAGATCTGTATTCTAGCTAGCTAGTCAAGGCATTGCTTGCGGAACATCATTCTGTCGAAATCCGCGATCCGTTCCTCGAGTGATTGCGGGCGATAGATTTAGAGAGGCAGACTGCTAAAGATCTACTTGAATCTTGCTGATATTAAGTAGTAAACAATGCGCGTCATTCCCACGACTCCACCGTATCCACCACCTCCATCCTATCACCCACCACGCTCCACTTCCTAATCCTTTCCCACCCTTCGCACCCGTCCACCAAGTACTGTACCAACTCCCACTACTCCACCGCATCACCACCACCTCCGCACGCCTTTTCTCCACTATATCACCCAGACTTCCACACCTCTTCTCTCAACACCCTCTCCTCTTTCCCCGTACCCACTCCACCCCTCCGCACGGCCCAAAACCTCCCACACGCACCAACCACACCAATCCCACGCTCCTTCAACACAGATCCCCAAACCAGGAAACATATCATGCCATCGCACACACCGTCCCGAACGCTGACCCATCCCTAAACCAAAGCACGCTTCAAGACAACCTCAATCAACACCGATATTATAGAGTGAGCCGTACGCTGTACGCTGCAGACTGTAAAACTATAGACACTGACTGAAACATCCAACCACTGCCGAGCACAGACCCAGGTCACCAAAAAAAAAAAAAAAAAAAAAGGAAAGAAAGCGAGAGAAAGTCAATACCTCGTTTTGCCGACTTGATTTCGACCTTTTATAATGTGAGGTGTTAGGACTGCTGGTCGGTGTTATGGATTCGATTCCCCTCCCTCTGTCATTCCCCATTCGACCGATCCACAACACAACACCCTGTTCTCCCGGCAACATTACGGGTGAAGTGAGATGTCCCGATCATGGAAAAGGAGACGATCTCCACTCAGGCCGTAGAAACAGCTGAGCGAACCGAAGAGCTACAGCGGTGGGTTTTGGTAGGTAGGTAGGTAGGGTTCAGCGGGGATTCAAAGTGTAGATTACAGGCAGGGTGAGCCGTTTTTGCCTGAGAACTTAGCTTTGGTGTCAAGAGAGATAGGTCAGTGAGTAGTTCGTGGGAGAGGGGAGGGTTTAGGTGCGGGATTTGCGGGGATGTGGGGAGGTGAGTGTATGTCCAGCTTGCTGGAGGGGGAGGGGGAGATACGGGATGGAAGGCGCCGATGCTTGTGTTGGGTGAGAGGTTCAGAAGACATGAACACCGCAGTAGAGGGAGGTGCGCTGCAATTCGTGCAGGCGAATCGTTATCGCCCTCAAGTCAAATAGTTGTTATATGAATAGAATTGGTAATCGTGGGTTATGTACAGCACAGGGTGGAGAGAATCATACGTATGAAAAGTGAGTGCAATACGCTCATGTCAGTGACTCGAACCACTTAGCTGGAAGTAGAGCAGCGGACTTGATCAAGAGGTGATGCGGTAGGAAACAGCGCTATTGCAATCGCTAAGAAGGAAAGATGTACATATGTACTATCGCTAGGCAGTGCTGGGAACACTTACTAGCAACAATCAATGCTCTCTCACTTTTAGTAAAACTCAGTCTGGCATTTAGCGCACGAATGGATCACTTCCTCCGCCCAAGTAGATAGAAATAGACAACGTTGCTTCCCCTTCCTGGGACGATCGTGTAGAGAAGAAGCAATTCGTCGAATCATTACCCAAGTTTCGCAGACTTCGGGTGAAGACATGCTTTCGAGACATGCTTTCCTGGCAAAATGTACGACCAAGGCAGCATGAGTGATAGCTATATCGAAGGAACATACAGTTCTTCAGCTACGACTCTGCTGCAATGTTCTTATATACCAGATATGGAAGCGATGTGACCTCAAGTCTTAGTGTCCATCATTTCTTCTACCTGTTCTTCGGATGACGTGTGTTTCCTCTGTCTTCCTCTAATAGGGGTCTTCTCTTCCTTTGGGCTTCTTTCATCGGAGCTGTCTTCGTCGCTGTCAGGAGAATCGGGTTGACCGTCGCGCAAAGAGCCGCGACCTCGCGTCATCTTGGACTAATATTAGCAATTATCCTGCCCACCACTTTGACGCTTAAAGAGGGAATAAAAACTTGCCCATGATCTAACACCTATCAAGCCCAGACTATAGCCAGTGGCGAAATCTGAGCTTGCACCTCCGCCCGGACTTTCAGGCCTTGGGATGTCTAAGTGACTCAAATGGGCCAAAGCAGCCGGGGAGCTTCCATTGCCCCTGGGTCCCGGAGGAAACTCTGACCCAATTTCGCTCCTACTCATACCCCTCGCCGGACTAACAGGTCTGCTACTCTGCCAGAACTGCCGAAGTTCTTTAGTGAGTTCCTGGCCGGTGGTGGTCCAGTTGTTACGTATGCTTTCGCGCAGCTCAGTGACATGCCGTTTGAGGTCGAGTTCGTTTTTCTTGAGCCAGGAGACATTGAGTTCTTGGCGCGAAGTACCGCGCTTGAACTGGCGGGCAATGTACTGTTCATAATCGCGTACAATCCTGCAGGTAGCCAGATCAGTATTGAGATGCCCTACTTAATTGACAATAAGAGAAAACGTACTTGGTGATGATGCCCGTCGTGCTGACACCTTCCGTTCTCTGGGTCACCAAGAATTTTCCCTGCTCCTTAATTGGCTTGTAGATATCATCTCCCTCATCAGCACCATATGGCAGGTCATCATGGGCAACGTAGTCGATCTTGTGCTCTGCCAGAAATTCGGGAGTCACAATCCAAGGACAGCCGGGAATCACTTCATCCACCCACTTGCAATGTCGCACCGTCTCGGCACGCTCAGCTCCCGACAAGACCGTAAGTCCCTTACGTTTGTGCGTCTCAGAATCACCAGTAACGCCTACCAGCAAATACGTGTTTGGGAAAGCATTCTTGGCTTGCTCAAGCTGCCGCATGTGACTGTTCAACGTGTAAGTTCAGTTCCGTCGCTGTCAGAACAAAGGAGGTGCATACCCCAGATGGAACAAGTCAAACACCCCGTCAGCGTACACCCTTACGGCTCTGCCTTTGGGTGGACGATTGGTGTGATATCCCACTGGATCTTGCAACCCCGCTTTCACCGGCGGCGGCATTGCCTTACTACCCTTGTCGACTCCATCTTCCGGACCCTTACCAGACGAGCTTCTTCCCTTCCGCTTCGATCGGTCTTCAATATCCTCGCTCTGCTCAGTCGTATCTGACGGCTCACCCGGGTCTGCACTGCCGATTGTGGGCGTTGTGATGTCGTAATTGGAGATAGCCTCGGCATTGGCACTGGAACGCGTTCGTGGACGTTTTGGCGGCGGATTAGTCGAGTCTACCAAGGCCGAGGGCTTCTTGTGCTTGTTGTTAGATGTCACCACAGGGACAGCGGAGTCTCCAGCGTCTTCCCCTGACGCATCGCGCGATGATGGCTGGAGGAGATCTGCTGTGGAAGACTTCTTGATGGTTGTGGGTAGGGTGGTGGTGCGCTTTCGCTTCGTGGAGCCCGCGGATGAAGGCGATGACATGTTGAATCACTGATGAGCAGAATCTCAAAGTTCAATCTGGATATATTGGGAGCGTTGACCTCTAGATTCAAGGGTTGACGTGACTTCGCTCGAGCTTCAAGAAAGTTGCTACTCAGCCTATCGCACAAGGAGCTTTCTCAATAGTTTTCGGACGACGTTGAGGTGTAAGTTGCAGTGAGACAGAGAGCCTTGATTCAAGTATACCAATTGATCTTCTTAGTTAAGATCAGCATTGGCGATGTATACTTGTGTTCGCGATTTCAGTAGAGAGTTGTCAAGTTCAAGATTTTGAGAGATGAGGTGACATCTGTTCGCTTGACTCGGTTCCTTGTTCTTAGAATTGTCGTCATCGGGAACGGGCCCTTGGCATATGCCATACAGACATGTAATAATTCACCGCTCTGCGTGATGAGTTTCTTGGAGCTATTGGCGTCGACAAGTAGCATAGGTCTAAGAGTATTGTAAGGCTGTAGCCATACACGATGATGAGTCGCTGAGCAAGACGGGTGGAACATGTGGAATCCAGAGAATGATGAACCTGTTCAGAGAATACTGCAATGTGAAGTCAGGATAGCTGCTGCTACCGCATGAATAACAATGCACCACAATGAATATCATGCTTAACGTGCTGCCGCCGGATTTTCACCGCTCTATGAAAGTTTCTACTCATGGGATGATGATCCACAACCTGTCGCTGCAACAGAACTTAAAAAGAAATCGGTATCATGGAGAACTTCCGATCAGTCTTCCGACCGAGAAGATGTCCCCCTTCTTGTCAAAAGGTCATATCATTGACAGACTTGTGCTTACAGCGCTCAAGCGTCATATCTCGACTCGTATCTCACGAATCCTTGGCACACTCGTTTGACGTTTAAGCCACACTCGTCTTATGGAGACTGTGTCATTTGTCCTTGGGCGGATTCGCCAGCTTTGTAGGTAATCCGGCATCAAGAGATTGGTTCAGATAGGATTGTGGAGATCTCGTTTTCTCCACCTTGGTTGGATTCGACACGGAAGATGCTTCGACTGGCTCAGGCGTTTGCCGCCTTTCGGACTGAGGTGCCGGTGTGCCCTCTCGCTCACTCCGTGAGCCCTTCTGATCCTCGCTTGCGGTAGCCTGGCTTTTATTGACTTGGCTGTCAAGGTCTTTGTCTTCTTCGCTATGATCGAACATCTCGGTGTCATCAGAGTCCGTAAGCACCTCGGTACCATCTCCAAGGAGAATAATTTTCCCGGAACGACTACCCATGCCTCTTGTTCGCTGATCGAGGTCAAGGTCGTAGTCATCTCCACTCTCATCATACGGATGTCGAACTCCGGGACCGCGGAATTCAGCTAGAAACGAGACTATGAGTCGGATATGCTAAGCTCTAGAAACAGAACGAAACTTGCCGTACTCTGGCGGAGCACACGGGCCATCGCCATTCGCCACTCTATCCGCGATTGACTTATACCACTCATCCTTGCTTTTGCCTCGCAGAAGACCAATGACAATCATAGTCATGTTGTCGCATCCAACGCCTCCAGTTTCGCTGTTCGAAGCCAAGCAATTATCCATCATGTTTTCGCATATTGCATGTAGCTCTTGTTTTGCTGCAATGCCACGTCTCACGAACTCGACAACGGCTTGCGAAGACTGACAATCCCAGATGCCTATGAATCATCAGCTCAGGCTTTCGTTCAACCAAATCCAAGGTATCTGAAGGCACCGACCGTCGCATGCAATGACAAGGAACTCGTCCTCATCGGATATTTCATGGGTGATCACATCGGGAAATGCGGTCACTATCTGCTGCTCTGGCGAGAGGTCGGCACTCTTCTTGAATTCGAAGTCGCCAATAGCGCGAGATAGAGCAAGATTGCCGTTGACTCTGCCAAAATCAACAAAGCCCCCTGCAGCGCATATTCTCGCTTTCTCGCCTAACAGAGAAATCAGTATCAACACCACAAGCAGAACAATAGAGTAGATACACACCCTCGTTCTGCGGCTTATGATCGAATGACAGTGGTTTTGCCCGCCCCTTGACGCCAAGGACAGATCGTGAATCTCCAGCATTAGCCTTGATCACATTAGTCAGCGTGGTTTGCTTGGCTACGGCCGGCGTCACTTACCACGTATATCTTCGTCTTTGAGATGATGGCAACCGAGGCGGTACAGCCGGACACTTCATCTTCATACTTAGGCGCTAGGCAACATTGTCAGTCATGCTGTTGGAATTGTCACAAACCCATCTTACCGTTCAGTATAGCTCGATCTGTTGCCAAGAAGCCGTCTCTCATTGCCTGTTCAATGTTGCCCTTCTCGAACGCTTCTTGTTTTGCAATAATCTTGTGTATATTGTCCCCAGCAAATAATGCTACCCTATCTCCTCCATGCCCGTCATACACACCAAAGAAACTAAGTCTATCATCGACAGGCGCAGCCATGTGCTCTTTCCCGTTATCCCCCACCTGCAGGTCTAGCACTGCGGCGTGTGCATCTTCCATGGTAATACGCCAACCTTGCATAGCGGAGACTCCGAACATGACACGGTCATCTTGTCCTTTGTCCGATGTCTGCAACACCAGAGATTAGTAAAGATCCAAGACACTGAGCGCATAAGTCAAGCACAAGACACCACTTCTAGTCACATCATCGTGTGGGAAAGGAAGCAATGCCTGGTAATGATACTACGCCAAGTGCGCACTTTCATGGCTCAAAGCTGGAAATCTACACACCTTCTCGACTACAGGCTCCGACAGTGTCTGACCCATAATGACTGCACTTGAGGCAGGTTTCAGATACTCCTCCTCGCTTATATCATCCAGAGCACAAGTGCGCGTTGAGGTGCAAGTGTTGTTTCTAGTAGTTGTCGATGGTGGGGCTGGTAAAACAACTGATATGAGAGAACGGATAAGTGCAAGTACAGCGAATGTACTGAAAACAATGCTTCTTCAAGAGATGGGGAACGATTGCGCGATCCGATCTGGACGTCTGGAGGAAATTGAATCGATCTGTCGCGTGAGAGAGCAGAGGGATTGATGACGAGGAAAATCAAGAGTCTGCTTTGCGAGCCTTGGTCTTTGGTGCCTGCCGTAGTCTCCGGAAAAGTGAATAAACGAGCTAAGTGAAGCTCCGAACACGATTGGCTACATTAGTTATAAAACCGCACGCGAGTCTCAAGGCAATGGAAAGAGAAGCTTGATCACCTCAGAGGGAACTCCTATCATATCTTATTAGGCGGCCGCGGAGCCATAAGTGTTGTGCCACTGCCGGTGTCGACCGCTTCCAGTAGCCTGGACCCTCCTTTGTCAGCCTTGCCCTCTACTTGTACGTCACAGAACCAGCTCGCCAAAGTAAACACAACGAGGACAGTGTTTACAGCAAACTGAAAAGTCAGCTCAGAACGATACAAAAATGCCACCAACAAAGCATGCCAGCGATCATGATCGTTCTACTACTTCTATTAAAGGCTTTGAGCCCAAGACCATAATCGACGATTTGTCCTTTCACTGATCAGATAGAGTCAGGAGCGACAGGCAAAGGTAAGCGACAACCCTAAACCATAGTAATAAGCTGCTTCTAGATCAGAGATTAACTCCCTATAAGTTCCAGTCCCCAAGTCACCAACGCACGCTCAACCGATAGAGATCGAGAAAGGTAAGTCAGACGTCCGTAAGACTACTGATCTTCCACTCACTCCACGGCCCCTTAATTGACCGGAGTCAGGATTCGCTATGCCAAGCCCTGTACAGCCGACTTCTGTGAACGTTTCAAGTCAAGGTAGATGACCGCTCCTTGATCTCCTTCTGGAAGTGATTTAAAGGCTAGACAAGACCAAAAGCTGACCCTGAGTAGCCACAATCCATACCGTCGAATTCCCTGGCGTTGGGTCCAGTCCGTATGATACGATTCGCTCCGCTGCTACAGTCATCAGTAGCATCTTTCCCTTCCTCAAGTTGCCGAGAGAAATCCGCAACAGCATCTACGTGTACCACATTCGATCGCACCTTCGAATTCGTCCGTTCCGCGACCACTTGAGCCTTGACCTTAAGAAGCACCTCGAGGCCGGTTCGCGGGAACCTCGTCACGGCTTTCCCTCAATTCTCATCGTCAGTGCTCAGATCACAAGGGAAGTTACCCCGTTGCTTAGCGAGCTGACCCTCAATATCAACGAGTGTGTCTCCCCTTTCGCCATCACCAATGCTCTAGGCCTTCGTTATCTTCTTCGTCTCCGCCATGTCAGCTTTGATATCAAGATCGTAGAGGACAATGACTGCCAACATCTCCAAGATTGGACCCATCTTGTGCAGACATTGACCCACATTTGGTCAGGTCGTCATAACCTCAAGTCACTCACCATCTCATGCGAGCAACTTTATTGGACCGACGCGATCTGCCATTTAGTAGGAGAATGTTTGGAGGATCTCCAAGGGTTCTTATGGGGGTTCCAGCCGTTAAAGGGAATTGACCACGTCAGTATCAAGCTGAAAGGAGGAGCCTACGGGAAACTCCCAGAAGAGCTGATCGTGGGGCTCAAGGAAGCAATGGCAGGAGAAGAAATTGAAAGATTCGATGTATTGACGAAGTTTTCGTCGCGGTGAAAGTGTCCCTGGGGCGTGGCGCGGGGTTCTCCCAGCTTTCATCCATTAGTACATTGCATGGCGAAGTGTCTTAGTAATTGAAGAATGCTTGGTCCGAAGCACGTATGTGTCCCATGATCCTAATGATGTACGACTCCATCCTTAGATCTAAACCCATTCCACACCTCCTTATCCCCATGCTCGTCACCGCGGTCGTGGCTCGTCTCTATTACCGTCCTCCTTCACCTTGTCTTCCTTTCGTTTCAATCTCTCAAATCTACCTACCATTTTCTCCAAGTCATCCTCTCCGCCCTCTCTGAATCTCGTAACCTTCATAATATTCTTGGCTGTGACATCATTCACATCTCTCCCTTCCCGCCTCTGATGCGCCAGAGTCCGCGCTGTCATCGCGAACCGCATGTCCTTCGGTCCGTCAACGAGTTCAAGTATCGCGGACGGCGCTTGGTCTTGTTTGAGGGGCTCGATGCGCAGAACCCGAGTGTAGCCCCCTGGCCGGGAGAGGTAGCGCTGCCGGAAGGTGGTGAAGAGTTTTGGGACGAGCTCGACGGGATTCTATATCCCAAGAAACACCCTGTTAGAAGGTAGCTATGTTACGGATTTGAAGTAGATGCAATGGCAACATACGTAGAATATTTGCGTAGCTCTCCGCCGGCTGGCTTCCGTATTCTTCTTTCCCATCGTGACGAGTTTTTCTGCGAGTCGCTGGGCTTCTTTGGCTTTTGGCCATGTTGTTGATATTGTCTCATGCTCGAACAGTGATGTGACGAGATTGCGAAGGAGAGCTTGTCGATGTGATGATTTACGGCCGAGATGCCGGTATTTGAGGGCACCACCGGCCATGGTGGGAAGCTCGACAGGAGGGGTGTGTTGTGTGTTGAATAGGCTTATAGCCAGAGAATTGCAGTAGCAGACCAATGGGAAATATTCCGGAATATGGGTAGGAGTGGAATTTAACTACCTCAATCATGGACGAATGGATTGAAGCAAGTCGTCGAACTCCGGACCGGCTACGGAGGACTGAATCAACATTCAAACATTTACTTTATTTTTACGAGATCAAAACCTCAAAACCACATGTAAACCTGTCATACAGATCAACAACAACATTATGTCCTGTTCAATAATTGATCTGAAGACACATAAGAAGATCATCATTGATCTTTTCTGTCAAAATTACATCATCTCTCAGATCACTACAGTATTAAACAGAGAATATAACATTAAAGTTGAATTTCATACAATTGTAAACTGTTTACAAAATTGATAACAATTTAAACAGATCAAAACTGCTAATAGTAATGAGTTAAGACTCTGCATTGTTACTTTATTCTTTTAATTTTATCTGAATGATCAGAACATTTTACATATTCTGAATAAAAAAAACTTTTTCATTAAATACTGTAGCTTTATATAAATCTAACTGAATCTTAATATTAAATGTAAAATTTCTGTTTATAATAAAGAAGAATCAGATATAAAGCTTTTTAATACAATTAAAAAGAAATTTGATGAGAAAATTATTACTGAATACAGTTAAAAAAATCTTTACTATCACTTCTGTAGTAAACAATGCATTATGTTAAGATTTATACAAATTTTTTATTATTATTTTCTCTGTTTATTAAAGTTTACAGAGCATCTTAAATTAATATAAAATTTAATAAAGACTGTCTTTATACTGCAGTCTGTACAATAAATTTAAAAGATATAAATATGTATATAAAGAATATATAACATCATTATGAAGAATATATTATTTCTGAGTTAAATTATCTTTAATTCATTAATAGTTACTGTAAATTAAAAACATTTAAGATTAAGATCTATACTGTTATTAATACATACTCTTATTATATTATCTAAATGTATATAAGTATTTTAGCTTATACAGAAGTCAGTATTCTTTAATAATATTTAAATATTTTAAAAAATCATAAAGTTCAGTTAAGAATTCTTTATTTAAATTAAGAAATAAAAACATCTTTATGTACTGAAGTACATTTTCAGTTATTTAAAGAACATTATACAGACTGTTTCTTTAATAAATGTTATTTTTTTAATATCAGCACATTAAATCAGTAAATTGAGATTTAATAAGCATAGATATTTAAAAGTTAAATATAATAATGAAGAGTAAGTTACTTTATGTTATATAATGAGTAAATACTAATTAAAATATTTAAAACTACTTTTGAGAACTGATTAAAAAGAATTTCTTTAAGAAGAATAGTTTAACAGATTACATTACACTGTTTATAATTTACATGTTCATTAAAGTTAAAGTTAAAGTACATTTATAAAGCAGTTTTAACACAAATGATTAAGTGTTATTAAGTGAGCATATATATATAAAACACTGATGTTCTTCTTACTTAATTGCTTAAAGATTAGTTTTATCATTAATAGAAATTTATACTGTTATTTTATCATTAAATAGTCTGTACTGTGTTGTATTTCACATTGTTATTGTCATAAGTTGAACTCATACTAAGGTCTTATAATCTAGTTGCTTACTAAGACTCTAAAACTAAAGCACATTATCTTCTCACTTCTGTATGAAGCTTTTCTTTTCTCTTCATAGTATTCTTCTTATATTTAGAAATTATCAATTGAGCATCAGTCTCATTGCAAACTTGTGACATTAAAATATTTTTCTCATTTAAATCTGACCTACACTAAAGGCCTTGCTGTTCAATTGTTGAAATCAGTGCAGAATGAGCACAGAAACCTCTATAACAGATAAAGTAAAGACTGTTACTGAGAAGATTTCTTCTTGAGCACAAATATTTATGACAGAACTATGCAGCATAAAGAGTCATATGAAAGAAAACATGCAGAACATGAAGAATTGTACAGATCATCTTTATACCTTCATGACAGATTGAGTTAATCTCACATCAATTACATCAGCAGATACAGCTGTCTCAACATTAACTGTTTTAACATCATCTTCACCTCAAGAATTAGTTGATTATATAAGCAGTTTCTTCATGAAGCAGTTCATGATGACAATGAGAGTAAATTAACTCTTTAAATGTTAACTTTTCAATTCATCTATGTTTGAAGAAAAGAGAGTGAAGTTCAGGTCTTGACTACAACAAATTAATGCTAAGTTAAATGTGAACATGTCAGACAACACTGTCAGCATTCAGTTCTGATACATACACAGTTGACTTGAAGAATTGACTTTAAGTCAGGTCACACCTTAAATTGTGGCTCATTGTCATGAGTTGAACTCATATTAAGGTCTTATGATCTAGTTGCTTACTAAGACTCTAAAACTAAAGCACATTATCTATTCACTTCTGTATGAAGCTCTTTTTTTTCTCTTCATAGTATTCTTCTTGTATTTAGAAATTATCAATTGAGCATTGATCTCATTGCAAACCTGTGACATTAAAATACTATTCTCATTTAAATCTGATCTACACTAAAGATCTTGCTGTACAATTGTTAAAATCAGTGCAGAATGAGTGCAGAAACCTCTATGACAGATGAAGTAAAGACTGTTGCTGAGAAGATTCTTTCTTGAGTGCAAATACTTATGACAGAACTATACAGCATGAAGAGTTGTACAGAAGAGAACATGTGAAACATGAAGACTTATATTGATCTTCTTTACATCTTTGTGATGAATCAAGACAATCTCATGTCAGCTACATCAGTAAATACAGTTATCTCAACATCAGCTGTTGCAACATTATCTTCTTCTCAAGAATCAGTCAATCATATGAACAGTCTCACTTTAAAGCAACTTATTGCAGCAATGAGTGTGAATCAGCACTCAAAACAGTGTCTTTCTGATTCACTCAAATTCAGAGAAAAGAGAGTGAAATTCAGATCTTGACTACAACAAATTGTTGCTAAATTGAATGTGAACATGTCAGACAACAATGTCAGTGTGCAGTTCTGATACTTACACAGTTGACTTGAAGGATTGACTTTAAGTCAGGTCACACCTTGAATTGAAGCTTATATTAAGTCAAACAAAGTTTTAAATCATATGATCATTGAGAAGCTGATCAATCAGCTTCAGCATGTGTACAATGACTCAGAATCAAAGAAAAGAGCAACTTGTATCTTAAAAGCTTTAAAACAGAAGAAAAAACCATTTGCTAAACATCTGACCACCTTTAAACAAACACTGTTGAAAGTAAAAGACTTGAAATGAGATGATGCTGTCAAGAAAACATTTCTTAGTAACAGTCTTGACACAACACTCATGCAAGCTTTGATTGTCACCTCAATCTCTGTGTCATATGATGAGTACATTATCTTGCTACAGTGAGTCAGTCACAACTTAAACTCAATTCAGAAGACTGTTACTCAAGAGTGTTGTACAACAACTATCATCATCATGTAACAGTCTCACACAAACAACATGAACTGAGAACTCACTGAGCACATCATTGTCACAGTTACAGAAACTGAAGAGAGACACAAAGCACAATAGATGTCAGAGAAGAAAGTGACAAAACATCATATAAAATAACTATGCATGCACTGTGAAGACAATGATCACTTCATTAAGAACTGTAAATTTCTGCCTACTGTATGATCTTGCATCATCAATGTTACTGCTGCTGAGACTGTGAAAAAGGTGACAGAAAAAGAGTAGCTTTTAGCAAAAGTCACAGCTGAAAGCATACAAGATGTGATAAAAGCTGAAAGAAGTTTGAGAAACAGATGAACAGTGTCTTCTTCACTATGTCAACATTAATCAATAAGAAGTCATATGCACATATCTTGTATGACACAAAGTGTCTATTTTATGAAATAATCACTTCTCACTTTGCTAGAAATCACAATCTACAGTGTATGAAGATAAGATCTTGTACAATTACAGAGTTTGATGAATCTTCAAATTCATCAGTAAATGAAGTAGCTGTTATACAAATTGATATCAATGAACATCAGAAGTTAAGAGCATTCTTTTATATTGTTTTTAAGTTAACATTCTATGACCTTATACTAAGTCTATCATGAATGAAGCAGAACAAGATCATATTGAATGCAGACAGAGTCTTTCTTACAGTTAAATTCACAGAAACTATCATATGAAACAGAGAAGCTTCTGCTGAGAGTGAGTTCAATTATGTTATGATGTCAGCTATGTTCTTTACAAACCTTGTACAGAAGAAAGAAGAGAAACAAAAGAAGATTGAGATGTTCTTAATCAGCATGATCAATATTAAAAAAGCCTTAATCTCACAGAAGAAGACTGATCAGAAGACTATACTTTCTGATCATTATCATGAGTTTTTAAATGTGTTTAATCATACAATGACTGAGAAGTTACCTTTCTTAAGAAAAGAAGGCACAGATCATTGAATCAAACTAAAAAAGATAGTTGAGAAAGAGTTAAAAGTACCCTGAGGTTCTCTATACAACATGATGAAAAAGAAGCTACTAGTGTTGTGTAAAACATTAACAGAACTTTTGAATAAGCAGTTCATATGAGTCAGTAACTCATCTGCTGCAGTGTCTGTTTTATTTGTACAAAAGTCAGAAGATGAACTTTAATTCTGTGTGAACTATTGTGACTTGAACTGAATCACTTGAAAGAATCATTATTCTCTTTCATTGATATATAAGACTCTGCAGAACATCAGATAAGCTCAATGATACATTAAGTTGAATGTCATAGTGGCATTTCACAAGATTCAGATTGCTGCAGAGAACAAAGAAAAGATGACATTCTGTATGAGGTATGAGTTATATGAATGAATGATGACTTCTTTTAAGCTAGTCAATGTCTTAAGCACATTTCAGAGATATATTAACTGAGTCTTGCAGAACTTTTTAGATGAGTTTTGTTCAGTCTATGTGAATAATATTCTCATCTTCACTGATGAGTCTTTGCATCAGCATCAAAATCATGTACAAAAAGTACTACTTTGACTTTGAGAAGTCAGCTTATAGATTGACATTGACAAATGTGAGTTTGAAGTTAAGTCAATCAAGTATCTAAAGTTCATTCTGAAAGTTGAAAAGAGTGTACAAATGAATTCTCAAAAGATGAAGACAATTATAAACTGACAAGTTCTTAAGTTAATAAAGAAAGTACAGAGTTTCATAAACTTTGCAAACTTCTATTAAAAGTTCATTAAGAACTTTTTTAACCTGATTATGTCAATGATGACTCTCATACAAAAGAACACATCTTTTAAGTGAACTGAGAAAACTGATCAAGGTTTTAAGAAGTTAAAGACTATGTTCATTTCAGTGTCAATCTTAGTTCTGTTTAATCATACACATACAACTGTGATGAAAACAGATTTCTCAGATTGATGCATAGATAAAACTCTGTTACAGTTAGTGAACAATGTGTGAAGGCCCTGTGTCTACTATTCAAAGAAGAATGCATCAGCAGAGTGCAATTATGAGATTTATGATAAAGAGATGCTGATCATCATACAATGCTTGAAAGAGTGAGACACAGAATTGAGAAGTGTGTCAAGTTTTCAGATTTGTACAGATCACAAGAACCTGAAATACTTCATGACAGTTAAAAAGCTTACAGAGCAACAAATGAGATGGTTTTTTATACTGTCATGATACAACTTCTTCATACTATACTTGTTAAAAAATCAGAATGAGAGAACAGATTTCTCAGATGATAGAGTACAGCATTGTACAACACAGATAATACACTCTGAAATGATAAGTAAGTCTATACAGACTGTCTCAATGACAGTAGCAAATATATCAATATCTGTACTTGTACAAGATCAGAACCTGTTCAGTGAAGTTACAGATCTTAAACAGATGTGAGTGAATGCTGAGACAAGAGACAAGTTGTACAAGAAGCTGTGTCAAGCAATTCAGAAACAACAAAGATCATTTTTTACTGTTTTAAAAGTGAGAATATTCATAATAAAATGCTTCTTGAGCAATGAAGAAAAGCTACTCTTTCACAGAAGATGCTGAGTGTTATTTTCAGAATCTCTTTATACAGAACTGATTCAGTATACACATGACTCAACAATGACTGAACACTCAGAAAGAAATGTAACTGATGCTCTTTTATCATAACAGTTCTTTTGACCTGAAATGCTACAGAATGTCTGTACATTCTGCTGAAATTGCAACAAATGCTGTATGAACAACAGCTGAAAAGACCGCTGACAAGGCTTCTTGAAGCCTTTATTGATATTGAAGCAAATTTAACAAAAGATATTCATTGACTTTGTAGTAGATCTACTGTCATGTGAGGGTTGTATAAACCTTTTAATAATTACAGATTGTCTTAGCAAAAAGGTAATACTGAAACTGTGCAAGAATATAACTGCAGAATAAGTGACTCAGACATTCATACAACATTTTTACTGAGCTCATGAGCTTTTTATCACAATAGTCTTAAATTGAGACACTCAGTTTGTGAACAGCCTATGAAAGAAAGTCTGTTAACTTTTAAAGATTGTATGAAGAATGTTCACAGCATATCACTCAGAAACTGACAGAGCAACTGAGCAGATGAATCAGAATGTTGAGCTGTACATTTATATGTTCTTCAATTATAGTCAGAACAACTGAGCAAGCCTGTTTCTCATGACTGAGCTAGTTATAAACAATCATGACTCTGTTTTAACAGAGATGAGCCTCTTCTTCTTGTTTCATGAGTATTACATGAAGTCTCTATAACTACTTGAGAAGTTAAAGCCTGTACAATCTGTGAAAAGTTCAGTACAGAAAGCTGATCAAATTGTATGAAAGATGAAAGAAGTTACAGAGTGAGCATAGATAACTATAACTGTCACTCAGCAAATACAGAAGAAAACAGCAAATCAGAAAAGACAACAGTCTTATAACTTCAAGAAAGAAGACAAAATCTGATTAAATCTTAAAAACATACATACAGACTGTCTGTGCAAGAAGTTTAATGCAAAGAATGTCAAGTACATCATTGTTAAGAAGATCAGCTCACATTTCTTCTGTTTAAACACACTGTTAGATATTAGAGAGGTTTTGCAACTGAAACACTTTTATTTACACTTCACTAAATAGGTTAGCCTGTTCAGATCAGGCAGTCACAAGGGTCTTGAGGTGTTTTTCACTTACATCAAGTGTAAGCAAAAAACACCTCACTAATTAGGTATAGTGATCTATAGAATAGGTTAAACATATATTTTAGTTCATCACTGTGCAACAACAAGTCTTCATTATTATGCTGTGATGATATAAAGTAACCCTATAAAAATGTCTCAAAATAGCTTTCAAATCAACATTTCAGATTGTCAGAGTTCTTTCTCTGTCTTAACTGAATCTGATATCAGACAGTTTATCTGATTCACAACCTCTGAGCCTTCTTTTCATTCTTCAAGATCTCTCACCTCATTCAATATATTCACTGATTCTGCCCTCTTTTCATATCAATCTATTGTTCTTTCTTTCACTGAGTTCTTCACCTCTGCTGCATTTATTATGCTGAATACAAGAATGAAATCAAATTTGAAAGGTGTCAGAGATGTATGATTGACAGAGGATGAGAACATGTCTTTAGTGCAACTATGTTTAAAGAATGAGTTAGCATATGGTCTGCAGAAGGGTAGTATGACCTTTTGAGCTGATATACAACGTCAATTTGTTAAGAACAGGCAACAGGATTATGTCAATTTGAAATGACAAGTCAATAAACTAATAGAAGAAAGATTAGTTCATTTGAGTATGCTTGAAACAGAGAATGAAGATTAAGAAAGCACTTTTACAAAGGCAATTGATGACTGAATAACTGTTGTCAATAGTCATAATCATGACTCAGAAAAGAAAAAGAAGACGGTTAAACAGCAGGTCAAAAAGATTCAAACAGAAGAAAGAGTGAGAGACAATTTAATGCAGCATATGAGCCATAAACACTCATACTTCTTCTTCTTCTCTTCTTTTATTTCATTCTCTGAGGATTCAGAGAAAACTCAAACCAGTATACCACCTTCTATTTTCTTCTGCAGTACCTTCATCACCTCAGCAGTCTTTACTGTCTTCTGTTCAGAACAATGATGTTCAAAATGACCTCACTGAATGCGGCAATCATTGACTGTCACCATCAATGATATTGATATCAGAGGCCTCAAAACAGCTCTGAGAAAGTATGTAAAGGTGCTTACTGTGTGAAGTCAACATCAAAGCGAATCAGAAGACATGAGAACAGCAGAAAGAATGACAGAAAGGGTGGCAGAAAGAACAACAGAAAGAATGACAGAAAGCACAGAAGACTTGAAGATTCTGAGCTGTTTGAATAGGCTAGAAAAAGACATGTCAGCTATATTACAAGCACTAAAAAGAAAGGAAAAGAAAAGAAAAGAAACTTAGTCTGATATTAAATACTTCTCAATAAAAGAAGGTGGAACAAGAAATTGACTTTCAGCTGCACTACTCTCATGTATGCATGTGTAGCAGTTGGTTAGTAAAACACTTACTAAGTAGTAAGCAGCCACTGGCTGCAGTTTAAAACGCAATTAAATTTCAAAGGTGTTGTAGGTTCATAGATTTTGAGTCTGCTCAAATGTCTGTTCAATTGCAATTTGTATACTTGAAAGACAGTGATTAAAGACTGCTTTATCATCAGTGAGAGTTCTTTCTTCTCAATAAGGCTTAAAGATTTCATCTAGATGTTTATAGACCTGATCTTCAAACAAAAACAGCTGTCTCTGATCATTGCAGATCTGCTGAAGGTTTTGTTTCAGATCAAAGTCTTGAACAATGATGTGATCATTAATCTTTTCTTCATAGAGACCTGCAATTGATTCAATTAAGCTGTCTGAACATACCACTGCCTGATATTTGAAGTCATGATGCCTCTTATACTCTGAGTACATCATTTGCTGCTCTTTTTGAGGGTAACAGGTTTCTCAAAATGTCTCATTCACAAATCCTCAAATTGTTTCTTGTTTTCTTCATTCATCAGCTCTTTTTATTGCTTAAGAATACTGTCATAAATGTCAATATTGTAGAATAGAATGTTAATGAAGCATCTTGCTGTATCATCAACACAAATACTCAATTGTATCTGTGTAAATCATGAATAGATAAGCCACAGATCATCTAAAAAAGAGTGTAAGTTTAAATAGTCACTGTGAAAACAACAGACAAACAAGAACAAGGCTAAGGGCTAGCTTAAGAAAGAGAATGTATTGTGTCTGTCATTGAACAAATTCAAGGTCTAGAAATGAAAGAATGATGTGAATCTCTTGTTTAGTAAACCTAATAAATACTATTAATGACTGTATATATAGAAGAAAGACACCTACCTCATCATACAATGTTGTTGTTCTTTGTCTTATGCATTCAAAAAGAATTCAAACAATTAATATTTAATGAAAGAAATGTAGAGGTGCCGCAGCCTTTTTAATTAAATGTATTTAAGTATATAAACATATAGCAAAAGAGCAAGAACCAATTCATCATCAGTATTCATGATGTGATGTTTATTATTACTATTACTGCTATATGCATATAAATGTCACTGCATTTTTATATGTTCTGATTAGGCCTAGTGCATACGCTAACCACTTCTAGAAGTGTAAATAAAAGTGTAAATAAAAGTGTTTCAGTTGCAAAACCTCTCTATTCATAATGTGTTTCACTCAGTCATGCTTCAATCAGCAGTGATGAACGCTCTTTCTTCTCAGTGTATGATAGATTCACAACCTTTATCACAAATTGTAAATGATAAAAAAGAGTTTGAGATAAAGAAGATTCTGAAGAAGAGATTCATATGACATAAAGAAGAATTTAAGAAGAAGTACTTGATAAAATAAGTTGATTATATCTGTCTCACATAAGAACTGACATTCATTCTGAAAGACACAGTGATGTTAAATTAATGAGAGTTAATGCAACCTGAGATGACTAAATCTTAACTGTACACAAGAAGATCTTCAAAGATCTTATTAACATTGAGCAAGAGTTTGAAGAATGAGATCATGTTATAAGAGACTGAGATGCTTCATGAGTTCAAAGAATTGTACAGAGTTCAAAATTTAGTGTTGAATTTATTTGATTTATTTTTATGCTAATTACTAATGATGTCTTCTTAATTTTGTCAAAGTTACTTGTTTTGAGCATCACACAGAGATGAGACATACAGCTCAGATGTTATACACAGCTCATATAACTAAATCTATACTAAAGACAATGCAAGAAAAGAAAAAGAAATCATATGTATCTAAAGATTGAGGTCAATAATGACTGCTCTTGTTAACAACAGAGTTAGTGCAATTTGTCTTGATTTAGTAACACATTCATTCTCATCAGCACTGTCATTGTTCTCATCATTTAAGATGACAATAAGTACATCATTGTTGTGTACAGAGCAGTGAGCAGCATAATCATGTCACTTATAGTTGCTGCAATACTCATTGAAATGTTCTGATGTATGATGACATTTTAAAAAGAGCATCATACTGCATTTTTGACAGTCAGTACAACTGTCAGAAATCAACACACTTTGACTCTGAATCAGAATTATGTTAATGTACAACAGCTGATGAGTTCTCATTTGTTACAGTGTAATATGATTCTGTATGAATGAAACATTGTTACTGAGCAGAGTGAGAATGATCATTGTCTGAAAGAAGTGAGCATACAAAGCAAGCTGCTGTTGATCAATCTTAAGAACAGAATTGACATCAGTGTTTACACAGATGAGAGCAGCAATGTAAGCATTGTACAAGACAAAGATTCTACAAGTTGTCAGCTCTGTGTCATGAGTTTGCAATGAGACTGATGCTTGATTAATAATGTTTAAATACAAGAAGAATACTATGAAAAGAAGAAGAAAAGCTTCATACAGAAGCAAGAAGATAATGTGCTTTAGTCTTAAAGTCTTAATAAGCAACTAGATCATAAGATCTTAATATGAGTTCAACTTATGACATCATCTTTTTTTTTTTCTTCAAGATTGTGCTTTAAGTGTTTGAAAAGATTGTTGTACAGTTGTCATTATCTGTTGACACATGTTTGTTCACTTTGTATGAATAAGATTCACAGATAAAGTTCTTATTGCTTGCTGACACATTATTTTCTTTTTTGTATGATTCAGATGACAATTCACTTTAGCTTATCTTTCAGTGAAGTGAGTTATAAACTCTCTCATCTCTTTTCTCAAATCTCTTTTTCTTTCTTCTTTAACTTCTTCACTGTCACCTCTTGTATGTGAAATCTCTTTTAATTGACACATTTTAACACTGACTCTTGTATAACAAGCTCAGCAGCAACAACATCAACAACTATCATCATGTAAGTGTCATACAAATATGTGTCTCAAAGCTGACAACTTGTAGAGCTCTTGTCTTGTACAACACTTATGTCATTGTTCTCATCTGTGCAGATGCTGATGTCAATTCTGTTCTTGAGATTGATCAACAGCAGCTTGCTTTATACACTCACTTTTCTCAAACAATGGTTATTCTTGCTCTGCTTGATGACAATGTTCTGTTTGTACAAAACTGTATCACATTGCAGCAGATGAAAATTCATCAGTCATCATACATCAATGCAATTCTGATTCAGAGTCAAGACATATTGATTTTTAACAGTTGTACTGACTGTCAAAAATGCAGTATGATGCTCTTTTTGAAATGTCATCATACATCAGAACATTTCAATGAGTATTGCAGCAACTGCAAGTGACATGATCATGCTGCTCACTGCTCTGTACACAACAATGATGTACTCATTGTCATCTTGAATGATGAGAATGACAACAGCGCTGATAAGGGTGAGCACATTGCTAAACTGAGATGAATTGCATTAATTTTGTTGTCAGTGAGAACGGTCATTATGACCTCAACCTTTAGGTACATATGACTTCTTTTCTTTTCTTGCATTGTTTTTAATATAGATTTAGTTGTATGAGCTGTGTATGACATCTGAGCTCTATGTCTCATCTCTGTGTGATGCTTAAAACAAGTAGCTTTGACAAAATTAAGAAGACATCATTAGTAATTAGCATAGAAATAAATCAAATAAATTTAACACTAAATTTTAAACTCTATACAATCTCTTAAACTCATGAAGCACCTCAGTCTTCTATGACATAATTTCACTCTTTAAGCTTTTATCTAATGTTGACAAGATCTTTGAAGATCTTCTTGTGTATGATTAAGATTTAGTCACCTCAGGTTGCATTAACTTTTATTGATTTAACATTACTGTGTCTTTCAGAACAAATGCTGATTCTTATGTGAGTTAACTATAATTGACTCATTTCATTAAGTACTTCTTCTTAAATTCTTCTTTATGTTATACAAGTTTTTTCTTCAGAATCTTCTCTATTTCAAACTCTTTTTCATTACTTACAATTTGTGATGAGGATTGCAAATCTGTCATACACTGACAAGAAAGAAAATCTATTGCTGCTGATCAAAGCATAACTGAGTAAAACACATTGTGAATCTCTGACAGTGTATTCAGACAGAAGAAATGTGAGCTAATCTTTTTAATAATGATGTACTTGACATTCTTCACATCAAACTTCTTGCATGAACAATTCATATGTATGTTCTTAAGATTTAGTCAGATCTTGTCTTCTTTTTTAAAGTTATAAGACTGCTGTCTCTTCTGATTCATCATTTTCTTCTGTATCTGCTGAGTAACAGTCATAGTCATCTGTGCTCACTCTGTGACTTTTTTCATCTTCTGTACAATTTGATCAGCTTTCTGTACTGAACTTTTCACAGATTATACAAACTTCAACTTTTTAAGTAATTGTAAAGACTTCATGTAGTACTTATGAGACAAGAAGAAGAAGCTCATCTCTGTTGAGACAAAGTCATAATTGTTTATGACTAGCTCAGTCATGAGAAGCAGGCTTGCTCAGTTGTTTTGACTATAATTAAAGAACATATGAATGTACAGCTCAACATTCTGATTCATTTGCTCAGTTGCTTCATCAGTTTCTGAGTGATACACTGTGAACACTCTTTGTACAATCTTTAAAAGTTAACAGACTCTTTTTCATAGACTGCTCACAAACTGAGTGTCTCAATTTGAGACTATTGTGATAAAAAGCTTATGAGCTCAATAGAAACATTGTACAAATGTCTGAGTCACTCATTCTGCAGTCATCTTTTTACACAGTTTCAATATCACTTTTTTGCTGAGATGATCTGTAATCATCAGTAGATTTGTACAATCTTCACTTGATAGCAGATTTATCACAAAGTTAATGAATATCTTTTGTCAGATTCTCTTTAATACAGGTAAAGATTTCAAGAAGCTCTGTCAGCAATCTTTTCAGCTATTGTTTGTACAGCACTTGTCACAATTTCAACAGAATGTATGAACATTTTGCAACATTTCTGATCAAAAGAATTGTTGTGATAAAAGAACATCAATTACATTTCTTTTTGAGTGTTCAGTCATTGTTAAGTCATATGTATACTAAATAAGTTCTGTACAAAGAGATTCTGAGTTTGATACTCAGTGTCTCTCTTGAAAGAACAACTTTTCTTCACTGCTCAGAGAGCATTTCATTATGAACACCCTCACTCTCAGTACAGTGAAAAATGATCTTTGTTTCTTGTGAATTAACTGACAAAGCTTATTGTACAACTCATCTTTTACTTCAGCATTCACTCACATCTGTTTGAGATCTGTGATTTCATCAAACAAGTTTTGATCTTGTACAAGCACAGAGATCAATATGTTTGCTACTGTCATTGAGGCAGTCTGTATAGACTTGTTCATCATTTCAGAATGTATTATCTGCATTGTATAATGTTGTACTCTGTCATCTGAGAGATTCATTGACACATTCTGCTTTTGTCTTAATAAAGCATCTGTTTTCTCATTCTGCTTGCTCAGCAAGTATAGTATGAAGAAGTTATATCACAACAGTATTAAAGATCATTTTATTTGTTGCTCTGTAAGCTTTTTAACTGTCATAAAGTATTTCAGATTTTTGTGATCTGTACAAATCTGAAAACTTGACACACTTCTCAATTCTGCATCTCACTCTTTTAAACATTGTATGATGATCAGCATCTCTTTATCATAAATCTCATAATTGCACTCTGCAAATGCATTCTTCTTTGAATAGTAGACACAAAGTCTTCACACATTATTCATTAACTGTGACAAAGTCTCATTTATGCATCAATCTGAGAAATCTGTTTTCATCATCATCATACATGTGTGATCAAATGAAACTAAAATTGACACTGAAATGAACATGACCTTTAGCTTCTTAAAACTCTGATCAGCTTTCTCTGTTGACTTAAAAAATATGTTCTTTTATACAAGAATCATCATAAACATGATCAGGTTAGAAAAGTTCTTAATGAACTTTCAATAGAAGTTTGCAAAGTTTATGAAACTCTGTACACTCTTCACTGATTTAAAGACTTGTAAGCTCATAATTGTCTTCATTTTTTGAGGATTCATTTGTACATCTTTTTCCCACTTTCAGAATAAACTTTAAATACTTGATTGACTTGACTTTAAACTCACATTTGTCAATGTCAATTTGTAGGTCAGCTTTTTGAAGTCATAGTAGTATCTTTTGTACATAATTCTGATGTTGATGCAGCAATTCATCAGTGAAAATGAGAATATCATTCACATAGACTGAACAGAACTTATTCAGAAAGTTTTGCAAGACTCAGTTAATATATCTTTGAAAGAT
>JAABUP010001452.1_pt1 | contig 49707 bp, 76 predicted proteins | sample 5559201 | NCBI WGS metagenome assembly JAABUP01 (sample SAMN10711887, study PRJNA513373) | rock metagenome | isolation source: Antarctica rocks | place: Antarctica | reverse complement strand
GCAAAGTTGGGTGTGCAATCCCTGACGGTATGGTGACTGATGTTGATGTGTCAGTTTGGGATGCACATCAATGTTCAAGGCCACAGGAATGCAAATGTGTGTAAGCAGACTTATGATGCCTGCTGTACATGTTATAACTGCCTACCATACATCATTGCAAGGCCCGTAGTTTCATGCCCGTAGTTGTACCGTCAGTGGCATCATTAGTAACGGGGACAACAGCAAGCTAGAAGCAAGAAACAGGGCTTAGGTGAGAACATTGGGTAAGATCCTGAAATTGATCAAATGCAACCAGCTGCACTGCTCTCATGTCTAGTGGCCAGCAGCGCTCAGCTCAGATCTAGCTTCCGGCCTCAGGTAACCTCGTACATACACACTCAACACAGCACAGACAGGCTTCACAGCTCGATTGTAGTTCTACTCTAGAGGTCTCCGCGCATCAAGGCTCACGTCTGGCGACGACTGCAACCAGTTGCAGGGAGTGCGGAGAGCTTGTTACAAGAACAGCCTCCAACCGCCTCCGACCTGCGTTGTTGCGCTGAGCAACGCGACGGGCGCTTTCGTCGTGCCGTTCCCTTTGAGTGCACGCGTACGAGGCAGGTACGAGGTGGCTAAATCCAGTCCAGCAACAACCGCACGGCCTTCATTTTTGCAAGCCGCAAGCTCGTCTTGTATCTCAAGATGGGCCGCAGCAGCATGGCGTTGTTCGCGGTCTTCGTGTGCCTGATCGCCGTTTCAGTTGTTCACTCACAATCACCCACTCCGGATCCGGTGCCCAAGCTTCTGCCTAACGTTGACAGCAGCTGCGGCCGTCCGGCAAAATTCGTTGTGATTCCGGGTTGCGTCAGTTCCCACTGGTATCAGGCCCTGTCTGTCATTCAGGAGCTGTCGAAGCGCCGTCATAAGGTTCAGGTAAGCAGCAAGCTGAGCATCTCGCCGCTTGCGATTGCTTTGCTGTGCTCAAGTGCACGCATGCATCCAAGCCTTGACATGTCTGCCGGAGTGCACCTTCCTTCACCACAGTCCTTTGCGTCCATCTGCATCACCATGCATGTGCATCAATTTCAAAGCCTAAACTTCAAAGCCTAAACAGCAGCAATTGTGATTGCATGCAGGTGGTCTTGACTTCAGAGTACACAGACTCTTGGCGGCCTACACTCTCAGAGCTTCCCCATGTCAGCGTGGTGTCGTACAACACCTCAGGCTGCGGTGAGATGGAATTGCGGCAGCAAATCCGGGTAGCTCAGCGTGCTATGGGGCTGAGTGGAATACGTGACATCTTTGGTCTGCCCAAGCACTCTGAGCTGCTGCTGCAAGACACAGAATTGCATCTAGAGATTCAGGTACTTTGTTCAAATTGCACCCACCAGGCATTGGTGAATCCTGCGGCTGCCACAAAGTAAAAAATTCTGCCCGTTTCCCACTGCTGTTTCAACAAATGTATTGAACTTTGAAAACATGTGAACAAATGCAGCGTCTGCGCAACAAGCACGCCAGCAAGAGCATCTATCCAGTGTATTATCTGCTCTCAACAAATTGCATCAGCTGTTGACGCTGAACAGATAAGCAGACACACTTTTGAAATTTGGGGCACCAGCATGCAGGACTTCTCACACAGGCTCAAACTTGCGCCTGATGCAGAGGTTTGGGGCAGATCTGGCTCTGGTTGATGTTGTGATAGCTGGCGGAACAGCCTTGGCTGATAAGTTGGGCATTCCCAAGGCCATCCTTTACATCACTGGTGACCTCCCTCCCATTGTTGGTCATGCATATGGCTCAGGAGTGCCTCTGCTGTCAACAGTCCCACAATGGCAAACCAAGCTGCCCAGGAATATGGTAAGCTTGTTGCAATCAGTGTTGCTGTCATCAGACACGACTGTGAAGCTATCTCATGAATCGAGGCATGAGTTGTCATAAGCAGTGCTGTGCCAAGCATGCTTGGTGTGAGCACTGCCACGTCAAGCACTGCTGTCTGAAGTATTTCTGCAAACACACAGGTTGTCTTGCTCCTGCTTGTTTTGGGCTGCAACACCAAGCCCAGGTCAACATAAAGCTCAAGTCAAACAAATTTGAAAGGCCTGGCAATTACTGCTATTGCAATTCAGCCACATGCTGTGAAGTCATCATAGATTGTGCAAACCATACGGTTTAGATGTGAACACTCTGCAGCACCCGCCAGATTTCCATTCAACATATTCATGCCAGATTCTTGTTGCCTGAATCTCCTCTGGCTCCTGCTTGTCCCTTCTGCTGTTCCTTTCCTACTCTGGTCTGATGGATTTGGTTGACAAAGCGCTGGCAGGTGGTTGCTCAAGGCGTTTATGTATGCATACAGAACTTCTGGCAACGGGTTCAAAACCTGCTTGGCCACCTGATGGTCAAGGGTGTTTGGTGCTATGTGATTGAGCCTCTCATGGACGAGTCTGTCTGGTGAGCATTCAAAACGTGCCTCATCTTGTCACAGCACCTCTTGCAGCGTTTCAAGTGGGATGAGGCTGAGCAGATAGATGCTGCAGCACCGCATGCATATCCCTGACCCTGAGAAAATGAATGCTTATGCCTGTGTTGTGCATTGCAGTGCAGTGCACTGCAGCAGGATCCTGAATATGCAATGCAATGCATTGCAATGCTGGAAGAGTCTGCATGACTGCACATCATCTGCAGAAGCAACATTGTGAAAGCAGCTGTACAGTGCTGATCCAACATGGGCCTTGTTCTGCGGCCTCGCAAATCTACTCTGCAATCACAGAGCGTTCACCAAAGGCACTGCAAGTAAACTGATGATGCAATGCATTTGCAACATACATCAAAGTAACTGTATGTGTGTGTATGTGATAAATAATCATTGCTGGTCATGACCGATTTGTCACCTGGCAGAGGCGATCACCTGTTTGCTTCACTGTGGCTTGATATGTTGCCACAGGCTTCTTGCATACATGTATCCCTGATGTGTAGTTCTGCTGCAACATGAATGCAGGCAGAAGTATGCTATCCCTCCTTACTCATACTCAAAGTCCAACAGACAGGCTGCCCTAGTCTTGTTGCACTCTGATTGGGCGACCACCAATGCTGAGCCCCTGGCACCCCATATAGTCTCAGTTGGGGCCCTTACAGCAGCCCCAGCAAAGGCCCTGCCCTCTGACTTAGAGGGCTTTGTGCAGTCAGCTGGGGAGCATGGGGTGGTGTATGCCTCCCTTGGGACCACCGCCATCCCAGGTTTATCATTCTGCTCAGATGTGTTTAGGCAGATTTGCTTGCAGGCTCTTTCAGGCATTCGAGGCTGCGCAGTCTTCTCTTGTCAGGGTGTGGATACAGTCAGGTTTGAGCCGGGGTCAAGCTGAGAGCTGTACGAGGGCAACATCCACACCACTCATCACAACAGAATCTGAGAAATCTTTAGTCTGTTCATGCAGCCGACAGAGCTCACTTTAGTGGAGTGTGCTGCCTCTGCTGACAACTTCAGCCACTGTCCATTTGGCTGCTTGTTGTGTTACACAAAACTATCCTGCTTGTTCAGTGCAATGCTTGGACCTCTTTGATGCAACAAATCTGCTGTTCAGAAAGCAGGAAAAGCCCCCCATCGGGGCATGTGTTGCATGCAGAGGTTGCAGAGCTGAGGGCCATTGAGCAAGGGCTGGCTGCAATGGCCCCAACCAAAGCCCTCTGGAAGCTGTCTGACACTGACCGGGTCATGCTGAACAACAGCAGCCTGCCTGTGAGCAGCAACATCAAGGTGGTGAAATGGGCCCCCCAGAATGATGTGCTGGGGCACCCCAATGTCAAAGCTTTCTTCACTCAGGGTGGTGCAAACAGCTTCAATGAGGTGAGCAATGCACTGTTTGGAGTCAGCTTTAGGAGCTCTGGCATGATGATGACAAACACACTCTGGCAGTATTGCAACGGCTCTGACCTCAGCAAGCAGCAGCCTTTGTCATTGCAAGCTGCAAGGCCACAGCGTGCTCACAAGCAGTCCTAGACATCTGCCAACAGGTCTTCTTGTTTGATGCATGCTGAAGTTGAACCACGATTTTGATTCTGACAACAAACTTTTCTGGGGGGAGCTGACCTGTATTGCGCACGAAAGATGTCTGGCAGCAAAACAAATGGTTTTGGGGGTATCATCATTGGCAGTTCGGCTGCAGGCGTCCTATCATGGAGTGCCTATTGTGGGCATGGCCTTGGTTGGGGAGCAGCCAGACAACCTAGCAAGGGCTGTGGACCGTGGGTATGGCCTGACTGTGAATGTGAAGAAGCTAGGTAGCCTGGCCCAGGATCTCGAAAAAGCCCTGAAACGCATCCTTGGTGACCCTAGCTTCAAGGCAAATGCTGCCAGGATCTCAAACATTATGCGTGCGCACAGGCTAAGTCCTGCTGGAAAAGCGGCAGGCAAGTTTGAGCTCCTTGCTATATCTAGATTGCCTGCCCAAGGCACAGCTTCACACTTCACTAACGTATTTGCCATGTATGCCAACTGATGCAAGACTGTCCATAATTCTGCTCCCTTGATTACGTCATTTTGCAGTGCTGGGCATGTAAACACGTGCTGTGTATAAGGCTCGATGCCATGTTCAGCGCAGTTCTGCATTGTCAAGCTTGCAGACTCAAAATGGAAAAACAATAAACTCAATGCAAGTTTTGATGGAGTCCCACACCTCCCAGAGATTTGCCATGCATGCAGAGTGGTCACTCATGACTGTATGATTTGCACCCTGCCTGTGCTGTTTTTGCAAGGTTCATGATCAGGTGTTGGGCGCAGTCACACTGCCTGGTTGGCTGCTTGTGTGCTAGTGCCCTGGTTTTTGCATGTGCAGCTGTGCTCTGTCTATAAAAGCCTTTGCCTTGACTGTGCCAAAGGTCCTGTACATGTGTGCAGATGCGCTAGAGCATGCAGCATGGACAAAAGGATCCAGGCACATGCAGCCTCTCAGAGATGACCTCAACTGGTTCCAGCACAGCTCCATGGACGTCATCCTGTTTGTGTTTGCTGTGTTGGCAGCAGTCATAGTTGCGATGGCCTTGGTAACAATTCGTGTGGGTAGACGCCTGAAACGCTGGCTGGCCAGAACTACACAGCATGAACATCAGGGCTGAAAACAGGCAGTGGTTTTCCTCTTGTGTTGATTCTCTCCGTTGGCCCAATGGTTCTCAGGGCGAGTTACATGCGCAAAGGCATTTGGCGCATGGGATGACGTCCCATGAACCTACATATTTGAAGCCTGACTCTGTTTCAGTTACAGCTTTTCAGCTGTGACCAGAGTTGGAACATATATGTCATAACCTTTAGCACAGCTTCAGCACCTTGAAAACATATATGTAACAGAATCAGTCTACAGGTGCACGCACGTTTGACAAGAATAGTCATGATCATCCACATACCATGTGGCACAATCAGATATCAAAGCAGCTGTTGTGTAACATCACAAAGGAGCGCATTCACATAGCAATGTAGATGTCATGGCATGCTTTGTGCCGAGGTCAGCATTGCTGACCACACCAGTGCGGCGATGATTGTACAATCATCACATGTGGCACCACTGACCACGGCAACTGCATTTGCAAGGGACCAGCTGAGTGTAGCAGCACCACCAGTGTCTGCATCCAGACAGCAAGCAATCAACTAGGAATCTGCTCAACCTGTGTCGTCCAGCCCCAGACCATTTAAGTGTTGCGAACATACTCCTCAGGCACGCATGATGCGAGCAAGCTGAACACATAAGTGTGGCTCAGGGCCTCAGATTGAGCGTACACGTATAAATTCCCAAGCATGTTCCATTGTTTTAGGCCTGTGCAAGTTAGCACCAGCATCTATTGTCAGCAGTTTGGTGGTTATATAATACAAAATCAGGTGCAGGATTGAAAACTTGCAAGTCAATTGACCAGTCTGCACAGAGCAGGGATCGGAAACGTAGAAACAGATCTATACCCCTTTGAAACGCCATTGAAGGGCCTCCGCTCTTCATGTCCTCACTTTGCCTTAAGGAAGTAAAGGCCCCCGCAAGACTTTCCTGAATGACATGCTGACTCAGTGAGTTTGTGGCCTGATCTTTGCCGCGTACCTCATGATGCCCAGCAGCAGCAACAGCAGCAGCAACAGCAGCAGCCTGAGCAGCAGCAACAGCAGCAGCCTGAGCAGCAGTCGCAGCAGCAGCAACAGCAGCAACAACAGAAGCAACAGCAGCAACAGCAGCAGCAACGTGAGGCCATGCAAACGCTTTGTGTCATATCTGTTTGTTGTATGTTCCCTTGTTTGCGGCGTGGTAGACCTTCTGTGGCAAAATCCTGCTTCATTTGAACTACAGCATTTGACTCACAGGCTGCTGAACATCGGCTACAGTTGAACAATGATAGCTGTATACTTAGTCACTGCGCTCTTGGCATGACAATACGGTCGGTGCTCTGGAGTCTGTCGGAGGGGTTGAGGTCAGTTTATAGCTAATACAGCTGTGGTTGCACCACGTGCAACATGTGATAGCTATGCTGTATAGTCCACAATGACTTACCCTCTTGAGACTTGAATTGCTGTTGAGTGATTCTACAGGCGCTGACTCTGCATTTTGTTGGTTGCCAAATGTGAACAGGTGAACTTCAAATTCGAACTTCAAATGCAATGTGTAACGCCAGTTGGGGTGTGTAACGCCTAAGAAGCTATGAACAGGCTAGAGACGCCCCGTTAATCATCTAAGACGCTGCATCTCAGGGGCTTCTCTTGATACGATCCTTCTGGGGACGGTCAAGACAAGCTTCGTCTCAGAGACGGTCACAAACACGGAGCATGTTGTGCCCTTCTGAGACGATCAGTGAAGACGGGGCTTCTCGAATAGCGTCTTCCAGACCGCTCTCAAACATAAGGACAGTATTCATGTATACACAGCAGTTCGCTAGGAAATTAGCAGCAGCATGTAATGCCGCCGGCATGTGTCACCAGCATGCTCTCAGTATGCTGGTGCTGGAACTTTGCCATCACTGTGATCTGGCTGTGAACATCTGTAAAATGATATGTGCATACACGTGTATGCAGGGTGCACTGCAGCATGAAATGCATGCTTGTTATCACGGTGGTGCATATACTCTTTCTTGATGCTGTCCATTGAACAAGAAGACGCCTGTCTGTCAGCAGGGATAAGCATACTGTTCTGGTCATGTTGTTTAGTTGTGCATGTAGCTTTGTAGTATCGTTGGTAGGTACTGTATTCTTGGTACATTAAGCGCTGGACTTTGAGCCACACTGCAAAAGAAAAGTGAGCACAGACATTCAACAAGCCAAACGGTCTTCAAAGCACAGCAATGCACGCATAGGCACACAGACTAGAAGTAGTGGTCAGCGCAAGCCCAGCACATGCCAGCTGCAGCCTTTGTGGTACACACACCATTGACTTGAAGATGCCAAAGTCACTCGCATCAGCAGCTTCCCAGTTGTCAAATGTAGCCATCAATCAAAGCGCAATGACAATCTCATGCAAGAGAACCTGGTGCAACAACATTAGTTTGCTAAACTTGCATTGCAGCCTAGTCATCAACCCAGACATGCAAGTAACTATTGCCAAAACAAAAGCTGTCGCATCACCCTGCAAATACAACATGGACGACCACTGCAACACTATTTGGATTTGCCACAGCAGAGGCACTGGCTGCAGGCTTTCCAGCAGCCACACAGCCTATCATTTATGCCGATAGTTTCAGGGTCCTTATCAGGCAGGGCTTGTGCTTCCTCTGTGGGGATGCTCTGCAGAACTTTTGCCAGCTGGGACACAATCATCCCCTGATGCTTGAAGTTGCTTTGGGTCCAAGTCTCCAATAGAGAGCCTGCAAGTTCAAAGCCATTGTTTGCAATTAATGTTTGCTATCATTATAGTTGATGCTGTGCGCATGTACTGTGAGAATCCATGTAGAAGGCCTAGGCGTCTGGACGTCTTTGTGAGTCTGTCTACCAAAAGCTGCTGACTATCAATGACACAGGCAAAGCTAAGTAGAGTAAGCATGAGCAAGTGCAGTGTAACAAATCAGACCAAAAACAACCTAGTCAAGTGTTGAGACTAGGCCCCTGCCCAAGGTGTTTCCTAGTCTTAGTCTCTCGATTGTGTACCAATGTAACGCCACTTTGTTACATGCAGCTTGATGTAAACATGGATGTGGCATGCATCAGAGGTCGCCACCTGAGTCATGCAAGTCAAATGCAGCTGCATCTGGAGATGACTTTTGATCCCAACAGGCATACAGCGCCCACCTGAGTCGCCAGGCTGGTTGAAAGCCAGAGCAGCACTCAGCTTGCGGAAGGCCAGCAGCAAAGAAGCAAAGCGTACGCCATCAAACCGCTCCCTCCAAATCCCAGACTGCCTCCCAAGGCTGTCTGTGGATGCCCGGAACCCCATGAATCCATCCCAGCGTTGCAAGCAGCGAAGCGTGATCTCCTTGGCGACCTGCTGTATGTCCTTCGCAGGCTCTGATGGTATGATGGCATCATCAGGATCATAGAAGAATGGATCTGCAGGTGCGCTCCTCCGCATGGTCAACCCAGGGACAATTCCAGAAGAGGGCACATCCAGCAGCAACTGCCCTGAGCTGGAAATGCTGTTGGCTGTAGTCATAATCGGGTTGGGCGTCGGCACTGCAGCTGCACTTCCACCAGCCATGTTGCAAATGTCTGAAGCTTGCAGGTGCTTCACCACTTGCTTGACCAGCATCTTCTTCTCCAATCTGTAGGAGTTGAAAAGAAGCACCCACACCGCTATGGCTAGCAATGAGGAGCCAATTCCTGCAATTGTGCCCCCAATTGACCACACCTTCTTTGCCCCTGCAAACACACTGCATTTACAGATGCACCAGAATCTGAGGCAATCATCTTGTCTTTATCAGCATCCTGCAATGACGTCCAGTACCCCATGCAAAGGCCTGGGATCAAGGGACAGCAACGGGTAGCAGAGGTCAAAGCTCAAGAGGGACAAATTGGGGCAAGTAGGGATGAAGTGTTTTGGGAACAGCAGGCATTGCAGCAGTCCATATGAGAAGTTTGAGAGATCTTACAAGACTTTCCAGAACTTGCAGATTTGCCTTGGCCAAGAACTTGCAAAGACATCGCCCGGGTGTCATTCTTGCCTTGCCCCATCCAGGCTGCAGCACCACCAGTCTGTTGTGAGTCGCTTGACTACACATTTGCCCCTGAAACTGTTTGCAATGAGGTGCAAGGTGTCGGACTAACCTGTAACAGATTTCTGAATTCAAATTCATGTTTGACCCATATTGCTCAATGCATTGCTGAACAGATCCTCATGCCAGTCAAAGCTTTGCTTTGTCTTGGTCAGAGGATGAGCATGTGTGAGCAACAATATACATCATGTACTCAAATGCCTTTGTAAGAGGATTTGTCCGCGACACACTCTGTAAATATTCACTCTTAAGACTCAAGGACCGGGTGACTGTTGAACTGTGTCTGCACCTGCATTCAGTATCCACGTAGTCACATTGGGACTGTTGCATAATGTGAAGTTTGATTGCAGCTGGTCCAACTTGTACTGGCTGTTGACTGGGCCCCCTTTGAAGTACCCCCGCTGTTGCTCATCATCCCAAGTGAAGGCCTGACACACCTGATTGGACGCTGCCTCAATGCTGTTGCAGATGCTGGCAAGGATATGAGGCAGATTTGCAGCCTGCACATGTCACAAGTCTTGTTGATGGTAAAACAGTAGCAAGTGAGTATGTTTTTCATGCAAACAGGCGGCTTTCCCGCATTTTCTGTTGCGTGGACACTGTATGCTCACACACGCCATTGAATCATATCGAGCAAAGATAGCAAAGACAGTATGTGCATGCATGCGGACTGTTGTCACTCAAGAGTGCCTTCACGTGATAACATGCACAGGGTATGGCACTGAACTGTAAAGGCTTGCCAGCACATTGTCTTGATGACAGCTCAGCAATATCAGTCATCTGGCAGCAAGGTGAACCTTGCATGCCACCTGCATCACTGCTGTCAAGGCAAGTGCCATTCAAAGCACGCAGACTTTGCATGGCACATGCAGCATCCTGGTGGCGTTTCCACATCAGCATTACATTGACTCTGCCTGTACAGTTGACACACATGTAATTGTGCAGCACAGCACAAGCCAGAGCATCCAGCTCACTGACTGCGTGTGTGATGTCAAAATGTAAGCAGCTGAAGTCAGAAGGCAAAGCAAAGAGGGAGCAATCGCCTGGGCTTGAGAACCTGTTGTCAGGTCAACACAGCACTGAGTGGTGGCAGGGGGTCCAGCCATACAAGTAGTCATGAGGGAGGCATACTGCGCCCCTGCTGCCCCTGCTGCTATGCAGGTGGCTTGCCCCGCAATTGCATGCAGGTCTGTGAAGTTCTGCAGGTCTGTGTGGTTGAAGGCAGTGAAACCATTGAGGTCATTTGGTCGGTAGCTGGAGCTCGTGCTGGAAATGTTCACAGCATTGGGGTACACACCCCACATGTCCACATACTGTCCCAACTGCAAGCGGATCACTTTGGACTGAATTATGGTTGTTGGGGGACATGCAAAGCTGGCGTGAGCTGCTTGTGCATGGCAAGCTGGAACAAGACGACCAGCAGCAGCCTTGTCACCATCATTCAGATGGGTAGTTTGGTGGCACAAAAGCTCTAACTGACACCAGCAGCTGCTGAGCTGAGCTGTCTGCTGCTCAAGGAGCTTTTGCTTTAGATGCAGTCAGCCAGCAATGCAGAGAATGGCAAGCAGCTGACCTGATTCACTGGCTGAGGGTCAGATGAGAAGCAGTTATAAAGAGGAGTTCCCTCCACCTGAGGGATCGGGGGCAGGCTGGCCACTCTCTCTGCATCAAGACCCACACCAAGAACACCTCATTCAATAAAACATGAAACGTGTGAGCATCAAGACGCAAGTGTGACATCTTGATGCCAGTGAGTGTCAAATGCAGGCATGGACTTGCTTGAGGGTTTGGCAGCAAGGGGCCAGCCTGAAGGGGGCTCTGTACCTGTCTGCCTATACAAAAGGCAGTACACTGGCTAAGGTCCGAGGGGAATGGACGCACGGACGCCTGCATTGTTGCTCATGAACATCAACAAGCTCACATGCATGACGCAATGCGCATGCGCATGGCCAGCAGTAGCAGGTAGTGGCATGACCAGAAGGGTTGCTTTGGCAGGTGGGCAGTGTAAGAGTCACCAGGTAAGGTTGAAGGCTGAGATGATGGAATGCGTACCGTCAGACACCAAGGTTGTGGGCAAGATGGTGATGTTTGCCAGGCAGAAGCTGACTTGCAAACTGAGACCAACATTGTTGCCTGGAGGGAGAACATTCAGTGGAGCAATGTCGATGCTGCTCATGAGGCTCATGTTTGCAACGCATGGGAAGAAGCCCAAGCCTGCATTGTTCTGCCACAGTAGCCGCAGCTGGTACAGTCCTGTGAAGGAGTCTGGAGTAGCAGACATGGCAGCTGACAGATTGGTGAGCAGGACAGGCGCGTTCCCGGTGCTGCAAGGCGAGTGCCCATCTGCTGAGTTGTTACCCATGTTGAAAGTGAGACTTGGGACTTGGTCAATGCCCACCACTAAGCCATCTGCATGCAAAGCCAATATGATGGTCTTGTAGCAAAACAATGCGCCCTCAAGACTTTTCAATCGAAAGCATGGGCATATACGTACGTACAAGCCTAGGTAGCATGTGTGCTGGCTTACTTGTGTGGGCACATTGGCATGTGTAATGTCAGGGGGATGATATTGTTATGTTGGTGCCTGGCTGGCTGCTTACCCACAAAGCTGGAGCCAGTTTGCTGGGGGGCAGCACTCTCAATAGTCAATTCAATGCCAGATGACTTGGAGAGGGCAAATGGCTGCTCGCCAGTCTCATCACAATTTTGGCAAAACAGCTTCAAGCCGACCTGCATCATCAATTGCTTGTTCATGTATGCCTGCTATATCCATTCAACAACTGAACATGAGTCCTTGCATGTTGTGTCGGCTGACGCACTGCAGTGCTGTTGATGTGCAAGAGTCCATGCGAGTCATGATCATGAAAGCTGGGTTGCAACTGATTCAGCCAAATGCGTGCAAGCTGATGCTCAATCTGTTGAGCAACAGGCAGGGGTAATTGTTGCGTGTAGACTCAAGTTACACATGCAGGCACAGACAACACATACAAAGCATGGATCAAAGCCGCTGCAGCATACAAGAGGATGATATGAATGTGTGTGTCCATTGGTGTCCCACCTAAGGGTGCCCTGCCGACCCTGCCATCATGCTGGAGGGTCAAGCTTGAAATTCAAGGCAGGCAGGCAAGAATCAAAAGCCAGCGGGGTGTCGGGTAGAGCTGTTATAACTATATTTATAATTATAATATATAGTTATAATTATGCTCACCGAGTATTCCTTGCCGGAAGGGAAAGTGAAGCATGAGCCATTCTGCGGTGTCAAGTTCTGATCAAGCCGCTGAGTTATCAGCTCTTGATCAACTGCGTACACTCGATTAGCACCAGGGTCTGATACGTGGTTTGGATAGGTGGAAACTCCCCAGCCCACCTCCGGTTGGGTGCCAAACACGGTGGTGTTGACTAAGCCAGGCACATATGGTTGTACTGGCTGGTGACTTGTGCAGTCCACCGGCCTACAGTCCATCAGTGATATAATAGAAGGTCTGTAGGTTGTATGTCATACGCAAAACATAAGCAGCTGCTGCTTAGCATTCACAATTTGGCCGATGTCCTGACAATGCCCAGCACAAGTATTTGCACCACATGCACGGCCTAAAATGTGCACGTGCATCTATTTGGTGTTGCAGTGTCAGCTTGCAAGCAGGCTGCATCATGCAACAAAGTAGGAAGCAACATAGGCAAGCAATTAGGCAGGGCACAACAGGTACATGCATGCCCGCGCATGATTTACCATCACAATCAGAATCAGCATAGCTTAGCAAATCAAAAGACACCTTGTTGAAGTGTTAGCACGTGAATTGATCATGATCATGACAGGAGGTGAAGCCCACCTGAATCTCATGTTCATATAGCCATAGTCGGGGTGGGCCAGCGCCTCGAAGGCATGATAGTCGATATTGAAATGTGGCACATTTGTGTAACAAGGCTGATTGACCCCAGTGACGGTCACTGTGCCTTCTGCGTCTGTGCTTGTGATTGCGCAAAGGCATGAGTCTGTCACCTTTATGATTACCTGCAACGCAAAGAGATGTTGCACTGAGAGCCTTGTCTGCCATTGTTCAGCATTGTGGCCATGGTACAGAGCATGGTGTTGGGTATGCTACTATACCTGATGGTATTGTCACTGTCACTGATGCGCACCACTAGCTGCGTTGACCATGCAAGGATGAGTGGGCAAGCTGCTGTACACAGAGCTAGAGCAAAGTTTGGTCAATTGCAATGGCCTGAGCGCCATGAAGCTGCGGCAGGGAAAATTTTCTTTAAAGTGTGATGCAACATTGTGAAAGCAAGCTAGCCACAGGTGACAGCTATGGCAATATGCATTCAAAAATAAGCAATGCTGCAGTCCAGATAAGAGAAGTTACACGTGTGCTACAGGATGTCATGACATGAGCATTTGCCACTCAGAGCCATGTAAGGCTTTGACTGAAGCCAAAGCATCTTGCGCCACTCAAGTCAGCATGCAGCAAGAGGTGCTTGCAGAAGTCAGCAAGGCAACGGCTTACACTAGTGCTTGTGTTTTGAGAGTAGCATTGGACATCCAGGACATTGTGTGCCGTGCCATTGTTGCCTGGAAAAACTGTGCCACTGTCATCCACAGGATATTGGCCCTTTGTGCTGTTGCTGAGTGGAAACATGTACGGGGGATTGGCAATCGTCAAGTTCAGAGGCAGTGAGATATTGGTTCCAGCAGTCTGAGAGTAGTTGCCTATGACAGTACCGCTCACGCACTGTACCTCATAACACCTGCAAAGACATAGACAAATGTTGTAGCAGCCTTGACTCGTATGGATGCTACATCTATTTCTACTTTGCTAAGATACGTTACCAAACCCTACATGGTCAAGACATGAGCATGTGCATAGATTGGGGTTTGGTTCAGCCATGCAAAGCAGATTTTGGTATCCCCGACATACTCTTTGCATGATGCCTCAATGACATGTTGTGTGACACAAAGCGATCTCGCGAGACATTCAATTTGGATGCTTTGGCCTGACGCGGGGACTACATGCTGAAAACGTGACACGGCAAATGATCACTCTGGAACCACCTGGATGCAAGCTTCTGTATGACATGGCGATGCAAAAGCAGCTGCTGCAAAGTTTGTGCAATGATGATGTTTATCTCAATGCTGTGCAGCTATCTAGACAGATCTGAGCATTGAATCAGTTTTCAACCGTTGAACAGCCAGGCACACTTGATGAAAGAGAAGTAGGAACTGTGATGGTAGAGTCAAGTGCCTTGAGAGACAAATGCATTTCCATAATGGCCAGGCTGTTCGTGATCATGATCAAGGCCATACAATGTTGACTTGTAGGCAGTGATATCGATAGGATACCTTCCACAGACTCCAGCAAAGTCTGGGTTGCTAGCAACAGCAGCTGCTCGCATAATCGCCGGCACAATCACAGCAGAGTAGTCGGAGCTGTCTGCACCATTGTAGTAGCCACAGCTTCCAGCTTGTGGCGTACCAAATGGAGATTCACCTGATGAGCTGCATATCCACCATGGTAAACGTTAGTTGCCGTTTGTCACCCGTGACTCGAGACTTTGGGCTTCTGGACATCATGAGCGTCAAGGAGCATGCCTGTTCTGAAATTGGGCTAGATATTGTGGCGTGGGTCCCACGAATGTAGCTCTGCCATTCACCCAGCCTTGCGTGTCCTCAACAAAATCAAAAACTTCTTCTGTCGGAGCGGCTGTCACCAGACGTCGGTCGAAAGACGATACACAAAACGCTCCTGCATACAACAGATACAAGGTAAGACAACAAGCCCGGACGGGTTGCTGCTGGCAGCCAGCTTTGTGCATGATCACACACGCATGCCATGACCGATCAGGATCGGTAGCTACAGCTATAGCTGAAGCAGAAGATACAGCTCGTACCGTGAACCAATAAACCGACTGTGATTCCATGCAAGCAACTGCAGAAGCTCATAACGCAGTGTGCCAGTTTGTCTTCCAATTGGCGGAGCAGTTGAGGAAGAAGCAACCGAAGGGTCAGCGGGTGCGATCGCGACTGCGTGCATATACTGCGCTCTTCAAACGACCCACTATTTCAGCTTCGCTACGCTACAAAAGTCCAATGGCTTGTAACGACTTCGCGTTCAAGTACTATAGTTATGCTGAAACGACCCGAAATGGGGTCTCGGCAAAGCTGGATAATCACTAGTCACATCGATCAATTTGGAAAATGCAAGTCAATAGGCTTTTAAGTACTGGATCATGTTCTGTTCCAGCTGCTGCTTCAGGGGGCATTCACGGCATGATCCAGAAATCAATCTGAGTGAGCTACCTCGCTCACACCCACGTGGTTTGACATTGCTCTCGTCCGCAATTGCCCTTTCAGGTGCTTACTCACCTGATATCGATGCTGCTTGTCTAGACCTCTGCAGATCTCTGCAGCGTATACGCATGACCAGCTGGCATGAAGGGAGATCATTGTCTGTCTGTGCAGAAGCTGGTGATGTTGACATTCACTGGGCTCCCTGTCAAAGTCTCAATGGTGGCGACCAAGGTTGCAAAGAACTGCAACAAACACATGTGCACATAGAGGGGGCGCTCACTAAGAGTATGCCATGCAGTATATACTGTGGTCTTGCTCAAGCTGCTGTGCACCTCATCTAATTTGCCCATGCATATGCCCATGCATGCACGCTTTATCATGAAAATGCTCTGTTGAACTTTGCCAGTGCAGAGCATCAACATGAAGTATAACACTCATGTACATAACACACATGTGCACAGATCTGTCTAGACCCACCCAAATCATTGAGGCCTGATCAAAATTTATGAAAGCCACAAGGGATCCCTCAACACGTAGGTACCTGAAGGCACTGAGGTGTCCAAATTGGGTGCCAAGCATGGCAAGCTTGGCAGCTTGAGTCAGGTTGAGAATTGTAAGAGATGCCTGCACCAGCGTTGCTCAGCTTAGAAGCTGCGTCCCAGACATGTGTCAGTCGTGCACATGCTTGAGGATGCTTCGCAGCAAAAGCAATGCTTGGTGAGACCTAAAGTAGAAGCCACTAGTAGCAGATGCTGTTGAATGCAAGAGGGACGTAGTTTTCGCTGGACCACCCCCTATGGTGCGACAGGTACCCCGGGGCGGGGGGGGGGTGGGCCCCGGTACCTGCCATAATCGCGGATGATCGCATACGCGCTTAGGAGATGAGTCATTAGGGTTTGAGCGATTAGGCCATTGTGGCGACGGGTTGGTCATGTGATTGCACAAAGGTGGTCATCGCTTCTTCGCCGTTTTGCAGCTGCACCCAGCGGCATGCGGGGGTGATCGACGCCCGCAATTGCAGCAAAGGCTGCAAATGACTGTTTGCAGCACACGGGCAAGTGTACGTTCACCGTAGCATGTGGCACGCTGTAGCACAGCTGCTGGCATGCGTGACTGTGCTGGCATCGGGCATAGCGCGAGCCGATCCGTTGCCGGTCAGCTCGAATTTTCTTCACACGCAATGTGATGGGCATCGTAGGGTTTACGCGCCCTTGATCACAAACCAGCTGAGCCCGTACAGAGCAGGCGAAGGACTCAGCGTCGACGAGATCTTGCAGCTTGAAGGCGCTGCAGATCCTCGGGCTCTTATTGTCAACGGCGTAGCTATGACAAAGGACACACCCGCCATAAACATGGCGGCATACTGGATACCCTTGCTTAAGAAGCTCGCTAGCAAGGTGATCTTGCCAGATTTAGTCCTCGCCACAGACATATGGGACCAGCCAGAAGACGACACTGTTCGTCAAGGAGGCCCCTGGTTTGGGTACTGCAACATCATGTTTCAGACTACAAATCTCATGCTTCCAGCTGGGCCTGGTGTTACATCACATTTGCGCTGTGGGAAAAATTGTGAGGCCTTCACAAACTTAGACAAGCGAGAGTCAAAAGCTATTTTTCTGGGCAGCTCTACAGGATGGTGGGTTGGCAGGAGAAGGGCAGCAGTTCTTGCTGGCATACTTCACAATGATACAATATATAGTGGATATACTCAGATGATTGATTTGCCCCCTGATGGTCTTCCAGCAAAAGATGAGGCTCTTGCACAAACAAAACCAAAGATGGAACTAGCTGATCAAATCAAGAAGTACAAGTACATTATCAACGCAGATGGGCATTGTGCAGCACTGCGCATGCGGAACCTTCTTGCGTCAGACTCAGCTGTTCTGTGGGTTGAAACAAATCAGATAGAATGGTTCTACCCTTTATTGCAACCTTTTGTTCATTACATACCAGTGAGATACCTGGATTATGAAGCTGATGATCCACTGCATGATGTGATCACCAAAATTGAGTGGGCCGAGCGCAATCCCAGAAAGGTGCAAGCTATAGTTAGAAACGCAAACAAGTTTGCCACAAGTCATCTGTCAGATCATGCCATCACATGTTATTCTGTACAGCTGCTAGATGAGTATGCTAGGCTTTTTCACGATCCTCACAAACTGCAGGCAGTTGCCCAGAAAGGGGAGTTTAGCATGAAGCATGCAGGTGTATAGATATGACTAGCCCACTGCAACAATTTTGAGGGCATGATAGCATTTATATGTGCTGTGCTCCTTGACGAACTGCAGTGTTCAGCTTTTGCTATATATTGATTTGTCAATATTTGTTGCCTGTACAGGTCAGGTGCTGCCTTTGCCGTCGCAGCAGGCCAAACTGCAGGATGTGACTCTGTACAAACTGGTTATTCAGTTGCTTTTCAGTTCTGAGGCTACAATGCCCCAAGCAGTTCCTCACTGTTTGGCTTGTGGCTCTGTGACACATCTCACTTGCCTAGCTAGACTCTACAGACTTGCACTGTCGTGTAAACTGAACTGCTGAATGCTGTTGATCTTGCACATCTTGCCTGCATTGCTGTCACACTTGAAGCTGTGAAAGTTGCACCTCTATGTCTACCTATCTCTTTGGCTGCTTAGAGGCATTGGAAACAGTTACTTAAACTGATTCATGACTGGCTGATGGGCCATGTCTGACTGCATTCGCTTGATCTTGACTGCATTTGCTGAAGCAGTGACTGTCTGACTGTCTGACTGTCAGATGATTATCAGAGGCGCTATGGTATATGTCTACACACATGTACCCAGCAATACACATGTGCATACTTGTACCCAGGAGCAACATATTTAAATACAACACCTGCGGTCTGCTGGCTGCTAGCGCTGGACATGTCACTCCTTTAAAGTATACGATGTCGCCTGAATCAATGGTACACACGGAGCTCAGAAACGCTGTTGCAGCAGAATCACTTGTAGTACGTTATGCTTGCAGCAGTCCTCTGCGGCTACATGATGCACAAAGCAGAAAGTGTTGCTGTTGCTGGCATTTTGCATGCACTGCTGTGACAGTCTCATTATTGCAGACATACAATTACTGAACATCATGGTGATTACAGACATTGAGATTCAATCAAATGAGACTTCAAGCTATCTTATACTATGATGCAAGCTTAGCTTCTGCTTTGCTTCCTGCAAGCTGGCACAGCTACAGCAACTGCGTACTTCAAAAGATCACTCTCGGATGTACTGGATGTTATACCCAATAGTGCTCGACAAGTGACAGCTGTGCAGACTGAATGATCATCATTTCTAGAAGATCTGCGTCATGCAGAAATCTCCACGTGATATCTTGCAATACTAGCTACACAGTCATGCAGCAACATGTACAGCAGACTGTACTGTACAAGTCACCTCAGACTCTATGGATAAATCCTGGCAGATCTAGCTTGCTTGCTGATGTGTTGAGATACATTTGTTCCTGGTGCATCCAGAATGTACCACTTGGTCTGGAATGCCCTTGACAATTGTGGCTTGCAAGTGGCTGGCATAAAACCTTATATGTTGCTGTATACATTACAAACAACTCTTGCAGCCAGACCCCACATTGCAACACTTCATCCATTGATCTTATTGCTGGCCACAATGGATGAACACTGGTAGCAGTTGGCAAACACTCCTAGAGTGTTGATTTGGGACACCAAATTCTTGATGGATGCCCAAGTGCCAAAGCCAACGCCAAACACCAAAAAGTAGATGAAGAGGAACAGATTGAGGGTCAGTGCTACAGTCCAACCCCCAATGAACCTACAAGTAGCCATCATTTTCCTGCACTGTCAGCAGCAGCAACTCCCAGTTGATCGGCAAGATTGCCTGGTATGATGGCTTTGCGACATGCTCAGCAAAGCCTGGATCAATGCATACCATCAACAGATGCTACTGTCCTTTTGCTAGTGGACATGTGTATGGACATACTCTTCACCATGCATGTAAACCTGGTACATCTTGTCTGATGTATCATTGCATGCAGTAATGTTAATGCCACATCTAGAGGAGCTGGTGGTTGCAATGCATTGTGCAGCAAAAGCTGCAGGGTGTGTCTGATCTAACACAGAGCAACATCTGTTTGTCCATGCATAAGCAATAAGCATATAGAATGCATCCTTTGGCGCGTCGTGCTACAGTGAGTGCTTGATTGTGCTTGTTCATGCACAGTTGTACTGTTTGTATCCATCAATGCATTGTGCTGTGAAAGAGCATGTACCTGGGCTGCTTGGGCGCATTAGCTCTGGCCTGAGGGCTCCTGTATACCCACAGGTAGAAGCCAGCAGGGAAAACAAAGGCTGTGAAGGAGTACCCAATGGAGCCTTGAATGGCATTGATGGTATCAAAGAAAGGGAAAAGGAGCGCAATGAGCCAAACAAACAACGCTGCAAACACAGAAAGCAAGCGGTGTCAGATGCACCAATGGCAAGTGATGTGGACCATTGTGCACTGTACAAGCTCTGGACTGGGATGCCTAGTGTACAGCCAATGTTCAAATTTAGAACTGATCCAAAGCTTTTATGCATGACCATCAGGCAAAAGCACAAGAGCAGCTGCCTCTATGGTGGGTGGGATCCTGTAAATGCATTGGGCTGTGTACATGCATACACACAGAGAACACCGTACAAGGGGTGATAGGCAGGGGATCAGGGGGGTGGGAGGGGGGTCCCGGGGTTTTGTTCAGGCAATTGCAACAGGTCCATGGCGAAGTTTCCAAAGTGAGAGCTGACCAACTGGAAGCCTAGAGGGCAGTCTGATCCACAATGGCTTGTCATGGGTGTGTACCAGCTTCTCCCACATGAAGAAGACAGGCGTCACATACAGGGCATACGCAACACACTGGTGAATGATCATCAGGATGATGGATGCATTCCTCCAGCCGTCCACAGGAACAGCTCCATATATGTTGCCTGCAGCGGGTATTGCGCGATATCTAGATCTGTGCTGGATGTGCCATATGGCTGTTGGCTTTGTTTGCTGCGAGGCATGTTTCCCTCTTAGCAGCAGCACCTGCCGTTTGACCACTTTAGTTGGTACGCTATGTACTCATGTGATGTACCAATGACATACAAATGCATATGTTGAAGGAACCGCTATAGCTATACTTCACCTTTGATCTGCATGCAGGTCCAGGCTAAGATTGGTCCATTTACTACAGGCAGGGCAGGATTTTCACAGCTACAAACTTACTGAATTTTGCGTTGGCTGTGGGGTAAGCCAGCTGGGTCAAGAAGGAGTGCGGTACAGTCACAAAGTAGGTGTAGAGGTAGCTGTAGGGGTACACTGAGTCATAGCGGGAAGGCTGGAACATGGCGTCGATCACCTCACTACACATACACAAACACAACGATGCTGAGCATGTTTGCAATCAGGGGTATGCACTGACAACCGCATGCATGCAGTTGCAAAATGCATTGCACAGCGACTGGTTCTCGTCAACAGAAGGCTGCAGCATAGCTACACGATAGCGTGATGTGACTGTTGGTGATGGCATGCTATACTGAGCGTGCAAAGCGTGACGCAATATCAAGTCAAGGCACTGAGATGCATGAACACAATATTGCATATCTCCAGCAGGTGACAAGGCATGCATTGCTGCATTGAGTGACTTGATGGCATGGTCTCATCATATTGACTCATAGTGACTGAAGCAGATGTGCTTACAAGGACATGGAGTGCTCCCCAAAGCCACTCATGAAGACATTCGCTCCCAGAAACAAGTTCTGCATCTTCGCAGGACCTTGGTAGAACGCGTATGAGTGCAGTCCACTGTGACCTGGCAGTGGACAGAACAGCTGTGTGCGAGGGAAGCAACATATACAGCAACACAGCCAACCTGGTTGAAGTCAACGCTGCGTCTATGCATTCATCAGCCAGGCATGTGTCACGTGATGCACTGTTAGGCTGTCATGCGTGTCTTTGTGAAAGCCTTGGCACGGCTCTAGAGAAAAGCATGGAGCGATTGTGCGCACACATTGTGCGCATGTGCGTACACACTGTGCACACGTACATTCCAGTACAAGTGATATACCCACGCTGGTTCAAGAGCAAAACTGTGCACATCTTCCAAACCATGACGGCACCTCTCTATTGGCTCCTGATGCGCTGAAGAATATGCAAAATCAGTGGCACAACAGGCTTGCATCATGTTCTAGCCACTGCAAAAGATGGTTAGATCACCTGATTGTGCAATGAGGTAGACTGCTGTATAAGCAGTGCCTGCCAGAGAAATGATGTTGAGGATTCTGAAGTGGCGGAAGGTAGGCACAAGGGTCATGGTGCAAGTGAGGATACCCCCCCACACTAGAGCCCATACCCTGCACATAATTGTAAGCTTCTTCACAGATGTGGACAGAGACGTCATTGGCATGTTAGCTGATAGCCACAACAAAGCAAACAGGCTGAGCAGAGGCGAGGCAAACTGGCTTGCGCAAAAGAAACAAAGCAGGCTGGATTGTTTGCCAATTGGCTTGCAGCATGCAGCAAGCGCATGTGAGTAGCAAAAAATGTGTAGCACCATGTACAATGGGCATGTGGTGCAAGACAAAATGAGCAGTATGGTTGGTGCACTGGCTGCATGCCTGATAGTCACTGCTCAGCGATTTGCACATCTGATGCTGATTCAGCATGCAGCCACAAGCAAGCAGTACGGGCATGTGTCAAGTGAATGTTGACAGGGATTTCCGGGTTGCATCAAGCCTCTGCACAGCTGTGGCAGCATCTCTGACCTTTTGGATATGGTGTCCTTGAGGTAGTACATCCCCGTGGCGATGGCTATGATCTGGGCAATGCCAGTGCACAACAGAGAGATTATCACGATGACCATCACAAAGTACTTGACAATTCTGCTGCCTGTAAGTTGGTGCATGACCTCAAAGTATTGGGTTGCTCTTTTCTCATGACCACCCTCCCATGTCCCAGCTCGCACCTGCAGCCAGCAAGCATGCAGTCTGGCGCAAGCATGCAGTCTGGCGTTGACAGTTCACCTGTAATGCCAGCATTTGAAACAGCTTGACCAGCATGATGCATGCCTGCAGCAAGATGGATTCCTACGTGGTACATCAAGGTCTGTGATACAGTTTAATCCTGCACAGCCCGACTGCAATGAGGTCATGCATACAAACTGTACAGGGTTTTGCAGGGTGCTTTGATCAACATATGTATTGACATGCATGCCTGTATAAGGGGCAGCAGGCATGACTAATGCCCTCCAGCTGAGGACACAGTGGCTCTGAGTCTCTGGTCATTATCTGAGGTGCAAATGAGTACATATGTGTGTCAGCAAACACATGCAGTCATTATGGACGTGTTGACATTGCAGGTACAGCAGCTGTGAAGAAATCACTCAGTAGCATCTACTTCAGTTCATTGTGCAAGCACGTAGTGCAAATACCTTGCGAGCTTTGAGGTCTACATACAAAGACGTCAGCAGGTGAATGGTCCACATGGAAGCTAAAGTGTAGACTGTGATCAGAGGAATGGCAGCCCTCATGCCGGTGTTGCTCACAGCATGCGGTAGGGCAAGCATGACTTGCCCAATCTGCAGCAGCACCAACAAGTTACTCTGCATCTGGTCACAGACACATATGCGTGCCGTAAGTTTGCATCAGGCATTTGGTGTAAACATCAAAACAGTAAGTACTGTGCATTGCGTCCAGCTGGCCAGGAGCACTTCAAGCTTGACAAGCTCTGCAGTGTGACTGGCACCTGGGCTGCTGAGCTGGTCAGCCAGGCATCCAACGATGTCCCTGCTCCACCTCTCCAGCCCTTCTGGATGAATGTCTCACCTGCACCCAGATGTATGGTCTTTGATAGGTGAACATACATTTGAATGCACATGCACTAACAGTGAAGGCCTCTGCAGTCAGATGTATTGTTGCAATCAGGGAAGTGTTATGAGGAAGGTGATTATATTCCTAGCATGCAAAACTGTTCATCAGTGTCCTGAGGTGTGAGCTGCTAGGGTACATACTTCGTTTCTCGTCTACCAATTGTAGCTTGTGCAGGTTATCCACAGTGGTGACGTCCACTTTGGCGTCGTAGGCTTCGCCGGCCTCTGATGCTGAGCCGCGTGATGGAGATAGGATTCCGGCACTCATTGCAGCTCACAGCCTCCTGGGACACAACACAGCACCGGTGGGCGTCGTCACTATGGCGCTGCAGCTGATCGATGAGGCGTAACCGCCCTAGACTGTCGATGAGGAGCGCAGATGCATCGAGATGCGAACTACTCGCATGGAAAACAAGCAGCATAATGCACGCACACAATACATTGAGTGACCATCAGCTATTCTTTGCGCGGTCAACGTTGTCACCGATTCGCGGAGGTGCAGGTGATCAAAATTGCGCTGCCGAACGGTCAAATCACTGTCCATCGACGGCTTTCCATTTTTGCAAGAGGACAGATCATTCACCTGTGAGTGTCGTCCGCTGCCAAGGAGGTCGCACGGGGACCGGCGTTCGACCGAAATCTTTGAAACCCAGCTGCAGAGATACTCCTGCCGGAGAGGCGACTCCTGCCGGCACAGCTGATGTCAAAAGCTATGTCGAGATAAAAAAGCAGCACATGCGCCGTACGTGCGGCCGGCACAGTACGGCCACAGATCGTGGCGATTTCTGCAAAACAAGCTCTGCTGCCCAACTTGCACGAGTTCACACGTGCAACAGCGTTTACATGTGGGGTTTATGTCATGTGGGTTTTATGTCATTATATCACGTGCATTGGTTTCGAGAGCGGTGCGAGGCTTTGGTTGTCCTCCGGGCACGCGCAAGCACGTTTGTACACTCACGAGCAAAGGTGTGTATGATTTCGGTCTGAAAAAGCCATCCGCCGTCAGTTGGTGTGGTCCTGCCATACGTATTTGCAGGCCCTGGTAAATCGCACTAACGATAGAAGCGCCTTGTCTGTTACTGCCCGAGTCGTTTCAGCGTTTAGCGGCACGGAATTTAAGTTGCCGGGATCATACGAGGGAGAGCTGTTCTGGCAGTGAGACAAGTCAGACATTTGAAGAAAGCGGTTCCGGACCTGCAGCCTGTTCAGGTAAAGTTTGGAACTTCTTGCAGCGGCATCTGCTGATCCATTCCAGACACCGCTACACGTGTCGTGCAGACCAACAATGCCTCGGCAGCTCTCGCTAATTGACTTGACGGACTATCATAGGCGGAAGGACGAAATAGCTCAGCAGCTATTGCATGCCGCTTCTGACGCGGGCTTCTTTTGGATCACAGGTCACGGCATCTCGCAGGCAAGTCTAGCATTTTTGCGTTGCTTCGCGCTGCCCATGTCAAGCCTTGATTAAGCTGATGTCATGAGCTCCTCACAGCTGTTCAGTGTTGACTGTGTGACTATATTTCAATAGCCACTCCACCTTATATCAGCTGCCCCTGTTGTCTTCTGCACATGACCCATGGTTGCGCAAGCCCATATTGATCCTGTTCCTCACAGGAGGAGATACAACAGCAATTTAGTAATGGTGACAAGTTTCTTGGTTTGAGTGATGCTCAAAAGGACTTTGCCACATTTAGGCCTGAGCTGTTCATGGGCTGGCGAGGTCTGAGGGACACACAAGCAGCTGTTGGTAACCACAGCTACCTGCAAGCTTACGTCGCGCTGCAAAGTGACAACATAGATGTGTACTTTCGCATGCTAACCTGAATGTCTCAACTATGCATGGCCTACGACAAATCTGCAGATCATGATCATGTGACCCCAACAGTTATATTGGACGGAGTGCAACTGTGCCCAGTGGTTTGCAGCTCCTGATGCGTAGGTACCTCGTCATGGGAGCAATATCTTGTGGCCTTCAATGACACCTACATGCAGGGCATCTGGCCTCTGGAACAAGACCTTCCTGGCTTCAAGTAAGCATGACGAAGCACTGCATCCAGCGTGCAAGCTGCATCAGCCTGTATATGCGTAGCATGTCTGTCCACAAGCAAGAGCAGATGGCAGCAGATGGCAGCAATGCTGCTGTGCATGCACATATCCTTGTGTTCAACTTGCCAATCTGTTTTGATTACCTGCTGTTAGCGCCAAAATGCAGTATGTTTTGGAGGTTGCCTTGCTGTGCAAATGCCTAGCTTTGGGCCTAGCTTTGGGTTAAGTACTTGGAGGCATCGTTATATACTGCATGACTCAGAATGCCAGCAATTATACATCACTGCTGCAGAGCTAGTGCTTTGGAATTTGCTCAAAAGGCCAATGCGGTGGCTCTTCAGATCTTGTCATGCTTTGAGCAAGCACTCAACCTCCCAGAAGGCTACTTTCAGCATGTAAGCAACCTATAACCGCAAAGCTGCACAAAACCTCTTGGTATGTGTAGCAGAGCAACGTGCATGGGACCTTTGGGCACAATGATGCATTTGTAACATGTTCAGGCTGGCATATCTGTACATGAATGCAACCCTCTGGTTTCAAGTCCTTGCATCACAGCTGTCTGCAAGTGACTTGCTGCAGAAAACATCGTCTCATGTCAAGTCTCTGATCAGATGAGGCCTGCGTGATCTACTTGCATTTTGTTACCATGGCACATGCAGTCACCTTCTTCAAATCAATGCTTTGATCAAGCCAGATCAACGAATGGAGTCTTTTGCAGCATCTGGAGCCAGAAGCTGAGGACAACAGGACACTGTTTGGCTGGAACTACTACCCTGATCCTCGTGAGAGTAAGCTAAGATCAGATCAGCTGCGCCTGCTGCCTCATGCTGACACAGACGTCATCACCTTGCTCTTCCAGAAACCAGGTGAGTGGCAATGCATGCATCCTGCAACTTGACATGACTTGCTGCTGCTTGTCTGCTTGTTGCTCATGTTTCTGCATCTCACAAAGAGCCGTACGCATGCACAACCAGGGCACATGATTCCTTGTTCCTGATTGGACAGCAGGCAAGCACAGCAAGCATGGACATGACACAAAGAGCACAACAGTAGCCCTTGCGCCCACCATAAGGCGTATGACATGCTGGTCACAGCCTCGCAGCTACCTGATAAAATGGTACAAGGAGGGCAGTATGGACCAGTAGTGTCTCATGTATGATCTGCCATGCATCGTACCAATGACATGTTGTAAGTGTATAGATATGCTCTGGATGCTATGACTCCAATTTTTGTAAGAACCATCGAGCTACTGCAGGGCTGCCGCCTTAGGAGGCTCCCGTTATGATTGCTGAAAAGCGTAAAGTTTTCTGTTCTTTCTACTGCAGGTGAACCAGGATTAGAGATCCTGCCAGGCAAAGATGCTGAGCGGCATGCTGTGAATGACCCTTCTGGCAAAGATAGCTATGGTCTGAATGGGGCCTGGACAGGTGGCATACCTCAGGGTAAATGGACCAAGATGGATCCCATACCTGGCGCTATCACCGTGAACATCGGCAACATGCTTATGCGGTTGAGTGACAACAAGCTGAAGTCGACGTACCACAGAGTGAGAGCACTGGAAGAGGGAGAGGTCTCGGTATGGTGCAGCTTTTGCTTGTCTTTGTAGCAGCACATGTTGTGCCATGACAGATTTGATGGAACATCGCCTCAAAGCATTCGGGCTGATTTGCAACAGCCAGGGCAGATAAAATGATTTTACAGCCTGACTGTGCCTGTGATGTTGCTGGAGCATTGTAGTGTGACTGCTGTGTATAGTCAAGCCAGCCTGGCTGCAATGCAGCTTGGCACAGTGAGATCTCTGTCGTAGTAAGTCATGGGCTATGCTGTGACCCTTTTGTCTTGAGCATTTCCATGTATGTTTACAAACACTGATGCTGTGACCCTTTTTGTCTTTAGCATTTCCATAAACGTTTACAAGCACACAGCTATAGAACAGTCACAGCTGCGCACCTTACATGCCACAACATCACTGCAATCCACCAACAGCATCATCTTGTGGCAGATGTGCCGGAGCAACTTCGGGTGGTTGCAATTGCCCATGGATGTGCAGGGCGCCAGACGCAGCATGGTGCTCTTTGTACATGGCCGCGGGTCTGCCATCATGCAAGGGCCACAGAAGGCTTACCCATCCCAGACTGTGGCTGAGATGATAGCTATGAATGGCAGAGGCTATGAGAAGGTGAAAGCCGACAAGGAGTGGCAGCAGCTGGTGATGAAAGCACAGCCTCAAGACCGGGGTTCCGAACCACCCCTCATTGCAGTTGCATAAGACCTGTGTCATTTGTGAAGGCTTCAGCCCTATGAATCTGTCAGATGGAATTGATGCAAGGCAGCTATGTGTGGCTTCTGGTAGACAAGTATCTCACTGGTGGACAAGTGTCTTTATGCTTCTGCATGGTGCATGCCTTGTTGTCCCAGGTGTCAATGAAGATGTCTGCTTCTCATCACACCAGGGCGTGTGGCAACAGTATTCAAGATGTGCAAGCTCACTGATGACAGCATGCAGCCATCAAAAGATAGGGTGTCTGCTGACAATATGTGCAACTGTGAGCAGTTGCTGGTGGCTACATGAAGCAGCATTGTCAGATGCACCCATGGCTGATTGCTGCCAAGCATTTAAATTTTGCAGCCTGTGATGTGGAGTCTTGCCACTGGACACATGCAATCCGCTTTCTTGTGTGTCCAGATGTTCCACTGCAACAGTCAATGTACTGCAAAGCTTCAGCTGCATTAGAGCATCAATGCGTGTCCCATTTGGTTACTGATGCAACTAGATACAGCGAATCCACGCGGGCAACACTGCTGCATTCTGAATCTACATTGGTGTTCTGGTACACCGCACATTTAAGCACAGCGCCGTGTGAGTTTCACAGCGTAATCATCAGGAATTCACTGTGCGACTTCAAGTCTTGTGCGCGAGGTCATCTGGTGATCTACAATCAGCGTCAAGCTGATGAGTCAGCAGATCAGATGAGTCAGCAGATCAGATGAGTCAGCAGATCAGATGAGTCAGCAGATCAGATGAGTCAGCAGATCAGATGAGTCAGCAGATCAGATGAGTCAGCAGATCAGATGAGTCAGCAGATCATGCATGACTCGGAGCAAGGTGTAAGGCAACAGCGCAGGGACACAATCTGCTGTAACAGCGAAATTTCGAGCCAGCCTGTAATGCTAACAGCAGCCATGCTGGTGAAAAAGTATAAACCCAATGTAGCCATGTTAGCCGGCTTGGACCCACTTGCTTCCTTGCAATTGCACTTGCTGTGGCTCGCTTGAGGGTTGCAAAGTTGCCAAAATTATTTGTTGCATTCATTGTGTGCCTATCACACGTTCCGAGAGTCAGTCATCTTGCCTGTTCCTTGCCTGTTGGAGACCAAACCCGGCAGAAACCCAGCAAGAACAGGGCGACAAAGCAATAGCTGACTACAATGCATGCAGTGCAATCTAACGAATCCACAACAGTGACGCAACCGAGACACAAAACATCATCAATAGTCATGCATGGACATGTAACACCTGACAGCTTGAACCTACATCTAATTGCTTGGCACATTGCTAGCCTGATGCAGCAGGTTGTGGGCATCTGACAGCTCAACATGCAAAGCGCTTGTGCGCTGACCAAATGCAGAAGCTGATGACTGATCTTGGGCGTCGCTGTCATCAGAGTATAGACGAAAGCTTCCAGGAGGAGTCGCTGTCAGCAGACGTCGCTGTTCTGTACCCAATCTTATACTTTTGTTCCCTTTGACATGCAGCATTTGTAAGTTCGTCCATGCCGTCACATCACGCCCCCACTTGGTCATGAGGAAGAGCTGTGCTAGAATGGCAACCAATACAAACACCAGGTTGACCAGGGGAGCCACCCAGTAACTGTTGAGCTCATTGAAGAAGCCAAAGAATGCCTGCAGGCATGACATGGTCAATCAGAACATCCCACTGATGGGCGTGGAGCAAATCACATCTCAACACAGTGCACATGGAGAAGATCCCATCATGCAGGTTGTGCTGACAGACCGTGAGCCTGATTCCGAATGCCAATAGGCCAGTCAAAGCAAGCCTGATCACACAGCAGGCCACAAACAATCTGCAGCAGCGCAAATTGACAAACCCCTTGTCTGTTCAAGATGTTCAAGGCTCCCGGCTGCCGCCTTTGGCGGCTCCCGCTAAGATTGCTGAAAACCGGAAACTTTTCTGTACTTTCAGATTTTAAAGGCAAGACTTCAAAGGCAGTGGTGCATACCCCATGCACAGTGAAGCAGCATGCAAACTATATGCAGTTGACATTTCCTTGTCTGTGCAGGATTGTAAAGGCAGTGATGCATACCCCATGAGGTGGCAGCATCTGCATGCAGCCTGCCATGAGGAAGATGTTGACCAGCACTGACACCACGATGGCCACCAGCATTGAGGCGTTGGAGAACCAGGGTGCATACAGACCAATCAGGAACAAGCTCATCACGGCCCCACCAAGAATGCTCTGCATGGAGTTGTACCTGCATATAGTTTGCATGCTGCTTCACTGTGCATGTGCGACCTGGCAAGTCACATGTGATAATCACCAGAGGAGGAGCAGGAGGTTTCACATTTTCAGCCGACCAACTGGGTCATACAGATGTGCCAGGGTTGTCAGTATTCTTGTCAAAATCCTCATGACCAGTTGTGCACCATGGCTAGGCAGTCTGAAACAGACTTGTAACAGCACTAGGGGCATCAGCACGACTGCCAACTGCATTCGCAGTATCAGCTAGCGAGAAGACAGGCAACAGGCAAACACACAACAGTCAAACAGGCAACAGTCAAACAGACAACAGTCAAACAGACAAGCGCACATAAGGTGCCACAAAAAAGCCAGCCAGGTCCTATCAGCCCAATAGCGCTTGTCATGTCAGCTTGAAGACTACTGCATGACTGCAGGCCTGACTGGACGTAACAACAGTGCAGAGGAAGGGGATCCACACATACCGCTACACATTCCACCATTTCAATTGGGCCAAGCATGACATATTGGCAATCACATTGAGCTGCTCTGAGGCACATCCTGGACTTCAAGAGCCAAAAACACAGATGTGCGCTGTGTCAGCACATTTGGTATACTTGTTGGGTCCAGCTGTGCTAGGTGGCAGAGATCTCACCACTCATTGAGGGACTCCATGGGAACATACTCCAAGATGAGAGCACTGCTGATCATGAAGGTGGCAGCAGCCAAGCTGACAGCACGCGCACAGCGCAGGTAGAAGCGGTCAGTCTTGTCGCGCCAGGCGCAGCGCTCGATGAAGTCAATCACCACCACAGATGAGGTTGCATTCAGGGAGCTGTCCATGGTGCTCATTGCTGCAGCCAAGACACCAGAGATGACCACCCCAGCAACACCTGCACATCACCGTTTGCTCTGCAAGAGTGGCCGTAATAGTAACAATGATAATAATGATAATGATAATGATAACAATAAATTCGCTTTCCAGCTCGTAATGAGCTAGGTACGTGTGGGTCAAGTCTTGTCTCTCCAAAGCAGTCTGTCTTGCGCATCTCTATAAGAGTGGCCGTGATGGCAGCCAACATGCACGATACCACAGTTGCAGCAAACTTCGCTCAGGGTGGGTTGCGCTGACCGCGTGGGAGTGCTAATAAGAGACCCTGTCAGCTTGTCAGGGCTGGCAGGGGTCTGCGCCACAAAAGCAACTTTCTGTATTGGCGCCAGATTGAGCCACAAGAACAATGAGTACTGTGTGAAAGCACCATGCAACGCTGGTCTGAGATTGACTTCCAGACAACAGCATTTGTTTGTAGCAAACAGGCCTCACAGTCATACCTCACAGGTTTGGGATGTTCTAATGTAGATGGGAAACAGCACAGGGAAGCAGGCAGGAGTTTTGCATGCCACATGCATGGATTGTGATGCCTAAAAAGAGAAAATGAACAACAAAAGAAAGGAAAGAAACTGAAACGCAAAAAAAGAAAAGGCAAGGCAAGGACAGGCAAGGACTGGAATGACACAAGACTTGCTGTGCAGAGCAGAAGCCCACCTGGAGGCAACTCATGCAGAATAAAGTTAGGGAACACAGCATCAGGCAGCAAGCCAGCCACAACAGGACTGGGGAAGGCTCTGTAGAAGGCCCACAGGCAGGTGCCAATGAAATAGAAGAGCGCCCAGGTGGGCAATGCCAGGCTTCCTGTCAAGCTCATGGCCTTCAACAACTCCTGTACAAGCCCACAGTATGGGTCAACACAGGGATGAACTTCCCAAAGCATGACCCACACTGGAGACAAACTCCTGGGTACATGGGCCAGTAAGTACAAATAGCAGTGGCTGGCCACACAAGTAGAGCATGGTGTAGAGCGAGATGTATCAATGGTCCTAGCAAAGGTCTGTTTCATGCTGGTGTTACAGGTAGCCTGATTGACGTGTAAGCTTGTCTGCCTGGCGTAGATCCTGCCCTTACAATACCAAGCATGCCCTCATTTATCTGCACTATGAGTGCAAATGGTGTTGAAGGTGGCAGCGTGCAATGCATGACCCGATACATGTCTGTTGCACACTGCCGTACCTTGTGATTAGGCACAGCAAGATAACGCTGCACAGCGTCTTGGAAGGTGACAAATTTGGTGAGATAGTGCACAGCTGAGTAGGCCAGGATGGTGGGGACTGTGCGCTCCTCCCAGCTCCACTCTGTTGCCCCCAAACTCATCTTGTGATGCTGCTTGGCTTCTCTGACGACAGCCCCTGCGTGACCGGGCACCCTCACAAGAATGGCTATGACACTCACTGCCCCGCCCAACAAGAGTATGATAGCCTGCAGTGGGGGCAAGAAGATGGTGATATCTTGCAGGCTTCTGTCAGGCAGCACAGTTGAGAAGCTGTAGAAACCTGTGTAGAACATTGATCTTCCTGTGTGGAGCATGGATATTCCTTGATTAGGCAATGGCAGTCTATGTAGGCATGAAAAGGAGGGATGTATGATCTGCCGAACCAGTCAGCATAGCATATTGCAAATAGGTATGTGTGTAAAGAAGACACCTTGCATGCAGGTGGGTCTGCAACAATGGTCAAGGTGCAGTAATGGCAGCGCAAAGGCTACAGTGCTGATCTGTGCCCTGGACCTTGTACTCACCAGCGTAGCTTGGTCATGTTTGGCAAATGTTCAACATGCATGAGCCTACTGAGTGTATCTGGATTGTACCATGCATGATTGCAAAGCTGCTTACCTGCAAGACATCTGTGTACACCACAGCTGAAATGCCGCCTGCCATGCTGTAGCAGGTCACAAAGGCTCCAGTGAAGATGATGACCAGGGGCAAGGGAGCATTCAGCAGCATGGAGATGGGGACTGCCATGAGATACAGTGTAGTGCACAGCTTCAACAGCTGTGACACCACATATGTTGCTGCTCCAAACAGTCGGCATTCCAAGCCAAACCGCGTCTCTAGGAACTCATAGACACTGGCTGACTGCAGAGACTTGCGGAAGCGAGGTGCAACTAGCAAAGCTGTGAAGACTGAGATGACTGGATAGAAGAAGTCCTTTGTGTACAGCCTGCACGCGTGCAGGTACGAACTACAAGCATGCGCATTGTACTTGCACTATGAAAGTTGTTCAGACCATGTGAGTGAAAGAATGGATGCTTGACTGGTGTTCAGATGATGTTTGTAAAAGAAACCCCGCATGTCAGCTAGTGATTTCGGAGGTGACATGTATGCACAACCGCACCTCCAGTCCAGGATATATGATGTGGCTGGATATGCCAGGAAGGTGACACTGGACATAGTTGTGGACAACAAGCTGAACCCTACAGCCCATCCTGGCAAGCCTCTGCTACCAAGGAAAAAGTCTTCAGTGGTGTTGTTGCCCTTACTGAAGTAAGCTCCGAGACCTGTACAAGACGGTCACTGCTGTTGAAAACCAGGTATCTACACAAGTGATGACTAGCTGAGCATTTGAAATGAGGAGTTGTCATAGTGCTCTAGCACAGGTGCATAATAGCTTAGATCAGTCCGTCATCGTAAATAGGACGTTTCTGTCTGGCGCTGCTAGATTCAGGCGGAAAATTGCACAAAAAATAGCATGAAACACAAGCCAGACAGGTCCAGCTGCCGCACCTGCAGTCAGCACGAGATAGCCAGCAACCACGAAATAGTCAAGGATCCTCCACGAAACCATTCCCTGCTAGTCCGGTCTGCAAGAGCCCGTCTAACAGCTGCCATGCACGGGAGCGTCGTTGACAGGCGCAGGCGCGACGGTGAAATGTTGCATAGGTCGATATCAGTTTCTCACATCTTCGCCTTACTGTAAGCGAGTCGCACGTGCAGGCTGTCACCTGCAGCTGAGAAAGCAGCTGCTACGTTAGGGTTTGTTGCCTATGTATGGAAGGCGATCGCGAGGGAGTGTGTGACCAGGACCCCGGTGATTGCATATGAGTGTGCAGCGTAGAGTGTTTGTTTTGACAAGGTCGTCACAGTAAGCTTGTTGTCGCTGGCTGTACTGCTCGATGAGCTGGTGCTGATGATTCAGCAGTGATCAACACTTGACGCAGTGCTTGTGGTACCCAACCCTTGTCGGGGTCGCCCCTCGATTAATCTAATACCTTTGAGGCCCTGCGTGCATGCCTTTGCAGCATCATAGCCGATTTGAACTTCGCATTTGCGAGCGATTTCAAGATGACGAGCAAGGACAGCCACCGTCGCACGCGGGCGTCTGCGAGCACCGAGCAAAATTTTAGCAAACATAGCCTCAGAAAATTGTATCGGCAGCTACATATAAGCCAGGACTTGCGACATCTTCTGAAAGAAGCGGAAGATCTTGTCAGCACAGCTCCAGGCAAGCTATCCTTAGGCCTAGAACCAGGATGCTGGAAGTGCAATCACCAAATTGGTTCTGTAGTTTCAAAACCGTGATCCTGTGCAGGCCCTGAAGCCTATTTGTGCAAAGCTAGAATTGAGCTTTGCCATGTTGTGCAACTTTTGGCCAGGTCAGCCGACAAGGATGATGCCAATTTTGGTTGCCAGCAGACAGTCAAATCTCAAGTTCTGAAGCGTCACTTGCGCTCAGTAATTCACAGCGCAAAAGAAGGAGCTGAAGACTTTGCATCCCTTCTGTGTGCCAGGTGACTGCTGCAAGTGTCCCTTTGCGCATGACGTGCAGCATTACTCTGCAATGTACAGGCTGCACTGTACAGCAGAGTAAGATACAATACTGTGCGCCAGGTTCTATACAAAGCTTGTAGGAGCTATCAAGCCAGCTGTCCCGCCACTTGTGCTTGCAAGCAGTAGGGTCAACTGGTCAGACCCTCAAGCTGAACTTGTGGAAGAGGTATTTGACTGTTCTCTTGCGTACTTCTGCATCAAACCCAAATGGCTGCGCTGGTATCTGCCAATGGGCATAAACACACGAGTCCTCCCCACGGGTCAGGTACGCACAGCCCCGGCAATGACACTGCCAGGTTTTGCAGGAGCCACACCTCTGTGACTTTGAAAGATGGCCTGATGAGGTAAACAAATGTGATGATGCACGCATCACACTGCTGCGTTCGGAGGTGGAGAGTGTGTGGAGGAAGGGTAGAAAGCAGGAAGCAGACATAATGGACGGTGTATGTCTGTTACACGGTGTACTTGCGCTACGCAACGCAGGAATCCTGTACAAGCCTCATGAGCGACTTCTCAACCAAGCAGCGCAGTTTGTGCAGGTAGGTCCTGGCAAAGCCGTGAATGCATACAAACTGTGCACTGATGCTGACAGTGACTGACGCAAGGCACACAGACTACTGAGCATTCTCAGATTCACTATGTTCTGCTGCACTCCGTTTGCTAAATTCTGTTTGTTGCATGTTGACATGAAGGTAAGATAGCAAAAGCAGGGTTGCAAAATATGCAGGAGGGCATATGCGGCAAGCAGAAAGTGTCAGCGCTGGACACTAGGAGGCGCAATCTGCAGGAGAAGCATCGTGCCTCAAACATCTCTCACAGAGCTGCTGCACATAGTAGCGTGGAACAAGCTTTGTCAGGCACAAGTCACAATCAGAAGCTGACCATTCAGCAGGTCTGGATGCATCCTGCTTTGTGCTGTTGCAATCCTGCTTTCTGACAAGTGTGTAGGCATGTGCTTGCCTATTTTCAACTGCAACTGGCATGGGCTATGCATCCTGTATTGTATTGTTGCACTCCTGCTGTCTGGTAACTATCTAAGCATGTGCTTGCCTACTTTCAAGTGTAACTGGCATGGGCTATGCAGGTGCTAGAGTATGCCCAAGACCGGGTGAAGAGTGATCTGGTAAGCATTGCTTGTGGTACAAGCTGTACAAGACTTTAAGCTGTCTTAGACATGCTGTCTGGCGCACAAATGGTCCTTTACAAGTCTCAACCTTTCATTGGATTGGGATTGTGGTTGCCATTTGTTGACAGAAACATAGGTAATAGGACCAGCATTGAGTCGTGGACCTTTCACCTTGCATGCAGAGCGGTCAAGATTGTCTGGCTTGTCTGCTGAACCTCACAAAGGTGTCCTTGGAAATGATGAAACGAGACACAGCAGGTCTAGCATCAGACGAGGTATGTCAAAGTGAGGTGTCAACATGACAGATCAAAATGAGGTAGTTCATTTGTTGAGCAAGCGCTGCTGTGGCCACTGCAAGTGTCCATTTCTGACAGATGCTTAGGAGCAGCCTCTGTATCCTGATCCTCCTTACACATGGTGCTGCAGCCATGTTCAGCTATTCTGATGCATGTATGAGACATTGGTCAAGTGTCAGGTTTCACAAGGTGCTTACTTTGTGCTTGTGCATCTGTTGCTGCCAAGCATCAGTTGAAATGTTGTCTGCAATGCAGGCATATGCCACGCTTGCTGCAGAGCCTTACCCTGGCAGTGTCAAGCGCTTCTCATGGGTGCTGCCTCAGATGAGCACACTCACTATCCATCTTTGGCCTGAGTTGAATGAAACTCTGAGGCAGGAAACAGTCAGCAGGGTACATCAAGTAAGATTGCTGGCATTGCTGATCATGCCTGCCTGCCTGCCTGCTGCCTGCCCGCCCATCCGCCCGCCCGCCTGCCTGCTTGCCTGCCCGCCCGCCTGCCTGCCCGCCTGCCTGCCCGCCTGCCTGATTGCCTGCCCGCCTGCCTGCCTGCCTGCCCGCCTGCCCGCCTGCCTGCCCGCCTGCCCGCCTGCCTGCCCGCCTGCCTGCCTGCCTGCCTGCCGGCCTGCCTGCCTGCCTGCCTGCCTGATGAATGCCATTGATGTGTCATGGTGCTTGAATGTGTACCTGAGACCAGAAACCTGTGTGCCTAATGTAGGGCCGCACAGGAGACGAGGTCCTGGAGGATCGCCAGCAGCCACTGAGCTTTGTCAGTCAGGTAACAAGGAAATTAAACGGCTGAATACAGCAGTATGTCCCTTTCCTGCTATGCTGCTTTTGCAGCAGCGAGAGCCCAGGCAGTCAGAAAGATTGCTGATCCGCCAATGACTTTGTGTACATTTGTCGGCTTTCTCCTGTAAGCACCTTGTAGGTCAGTCACTGCGTCCATGTCACTGTGGACATGCGAACAGCTTCACAATGTGAGGCATTGATGACGCTTACAGCTCATGCAAGGCTTCCTATGTTCTGTGTATAAGTGTGTCTGACATGCTGTCTGCTTCCTCATCTCATAGGTGGCAGAGGGCAATTGGGGCAGATGGCCTGGCCAAGTACCACTCAGGCTGCCACCAGTCACTAGCCCTTCTGATCTCAGCAAGCACATACAGACCCAGTCAGCCACATACTCTGCGACACCGCTAGATGAGATGCCTGCTGGCTTGAACAACAGGTGATGGTACCAAATGTGCTACAGCCCACATTACCGCTGCCTTGCAATCATCTATCGCTGTGTGTGTCTGCTCTGCACTGGCTGTTGTCCCTGCAATGTTCACTGTGCTGCAATGTGCACGGCTGGTGGTCTGTTTAGCTATCCTAGGTTTTGGTTTTCCAGACGTGGCCGTGGTGCTCTTAGTTCATTCCTTAGTGCTGAGTGTCCTGCAGGAGTGGCTACATTGGGTTGCAGAGCGACGGCTGCATGCCTTTTGGTCTGCAAGCAGCAACTGATCTGTACCTTGACCACATCTCAGCTGGTGAGTGTGCGCACCTGCGTGTGTTTTGCTTTCTGCTCTTCAATGGCTTGTGAACAAGATGTAACAGATCCGTACATCGACCACATCTCAGCTGGTGAGTGTGCGCGCCTGCGTGTGCTTTGCTTTTTGCTCTTCAGTGGATTGTGAACAGGATGTAACATCTGTGCTCACTGCTGCAGCTGCTGCTGGCGTCACTGGACTTCTTCAGGAGGGCACTCCTCTATCTTTGGCCTTTCAGAAGCCCATGTTGTCAGCCCAACTGAGGATGTCAGAGGTGAGTGGTTTGCACAAACCAGCCTGTTGATGTTTCAACGCTGTTTTCAATTTAGTATAATTAGTAGACTTCCTATGTGTCTAGACACTGCATGTGGGTTTGTGCTGCATGTTTCATGCTACAGAGATGATGACTGACAGGCCGTCCCAAGCAGACGAAACTCCCCCAATCTGGCATGTCCTGCCTTGCTAGGCCACTACACCAACAAATTATCAAGCCCCATAGGCCTGATTGCAAAGCGCATAGCGTGACAGCATTGACTCCAACCATGGGTTTTGCTTCTTGTGCAGGTCAAGCAAATCTGCGGACGCAGTGTTGACAAACTCATACAGAATCGTGGTCAGTTGCTTGTGAGCCTGGCTGAGCAACTAGCAGAGCATGCTGACACTGCTGATTCAAGAGGTGCTTTGGATGCCACCTTGACAGCTCTTCAGTGCCTGGAGCCACCCCCAGTGTACAGAGTAGAGGTAAGGAATCTTGCCACTTGTTTACAGCGCCTGCTTTGGGTCACTCCAAAACCCATGCAGCTGCACTGGTAGATGTTCATGACTGGTAGTATTTGAGCTGTTGCGCTGACGTGTGTATGCCAAATTGTCTTTGCAATTGCTGAGCTGCAGAGGTGATGACGTGGCAACAATGTGCTCATGAATGCTGCAGTCCAGACTGGAGGGCAAGAGTCTATCAGAATCTGACATAGTGGGCGTCTGTGACATTGCACATACTCCAGACCAAGTCTGTGATGGCTTCAACATGGGTATCATTGATAGTTACGTCGCAGAGCATTGTAAAGACATCCACACAGAGTGCATCTGGTGGGTGCAAGCCAGACGAAGGTTCACTACCGAACAGGTAATGACCACAGAACAATAGTGACTTGACTGGAACTGGATTGATCGTGTACCCGAGGGTGCTTTGGTGCGCACCATCTGGCAACTCTGAAGGTAGCTTGACAGTCAAAACTAGTGCTATCCCTACTGATCTGTGCTGCCACTGTATGCCATCACACCTCATGTGGTAATCGTCTCCACTCGTGAGCATCTTAAAACTGCTTGTCAAACCACTGAGTCAGTGTCAGATCCTGGCTTGAATGCCTCCTGCAGATGTGTGGTGCTGCTCTGAACGAAGTCATGGCAGCTGTACAGTTACTGATGGACAGCCAGCTGTTCAGCTGCGGCATGGCTGCCGCCATCGGCAGCCACATTAGGCAGCACTTGGGCCCCAACTTCAGCTGGCAGGATTTTGGTGACAGAGTCTACATGGAACATGCAAGCCTGTTGGATCTGGAGCCTCTGCAGGAGCTGTTGATGTTCCTGTGGACACAGCTGGGCCTGAAGATGCACTTACTGGATCCATACATCAAGGCGCAGCAGCTGTTGCGATACCCAGTGAGCTACCTAGACTTGCATGCTTCATCACGACCATGCATTTCACTATGACTTTGGGTTTGGCTTTGACTTTGCCATGCATTGTGCTATGGAATGGATGTCAACTTTGACTTCATCATGCAGTCTGCTATGGCATGGAATCCATTGCTGACATCACTCAGCATGGTTGTCTGCAAGTTGCGCTCCTTTGTTGAGTCAGGCTAACACTTTGAGCTACGGTGTGCTGCTTTGTGTTTTTCATCCTGTGCGTGCTTTGCATGTTGAGCATGTAAGTCAACATCTTACACCACACACGTTCATGCAACACACACTTACATGGTTGAAATGCAGGGTCCAAATGCGCCACACTGTGCATTGGAGGTTCATCCTGGCAAGGTGGTGCAGTACAGCGCTCACTACTTGGAGCAGGTATGCAGCAAATCTGGCTCGCAGAATGGCACAGCTGACACACAACAGGCTCCATCACTATCCATTGACCAGGTATATAAAGCTCCATCTGCCTTCTGGCCAAGCTACTGACTGTCAGTCACACCTAGCGTGTTATGTGTGATGCAAAGATGACTCACATGCAAGTTGCATGGCTTGCATGGTTCAAGGCATGCTGTAGTACTTCTGTGCTATAACATGTGCTGCCTTGCGCAGCTATTTACCCAGTGATGCACAAGATGCTTGCAAGCAGCAGCGTGTGCTCAACACGCAAGACACACATCGCAGAGACTGGCAGGCACCAGTACCCTCTGCTTGTGTTGTGAAGAAGCAGCCACATTTGTTGCTGTAAAAGCTGTCAGCATCTACTTGAACTGACGCAGCTGTATCTGCTGCAGTCAATGGCTGACGATGTAAAAGTGGATACATTTATACACCACATCTTCCACCCACTACCATCTGGTTCAGCAGATGACAAAACCTTACCAGGGTGCCGCTCTACCTTTGCGCTGCAGCATGCCATGGAACATGCCCTTCAACAGGTACATAAGACCTTGTCACAGCTGTGCCTATGCATGCAAGCTACTAGACTGCCCTTGCTGACAGTAATGAATGTTGGTAGAAATAACGGACTGTCAGGGTTATCACAGTGTCTGGCACAGTTGGTAGTATGTATCTGCAGAGATCACTGATTGGTCACCAGCAGGATTGGCAAGCTACCCTAAATCTGTCAGGCTCCTTGAGCACCATTGCATACTTTGGCAGATTCAGGGTGTTTTGTTCTGAGAAAACAGGCAGTTGTGTCTTGCAGGAAGCAAAGATTGCGCGAGTCATGTCAAAATGCTTTTGCATTGAAAGAGAAGCCCGAGATGTTCTCAAGACCTTTCAGGACCAGCTTCCAAACCAGACAGTATGTTTGCACGCTCATTGCCTAGTGAAAGCCCAACATGCAATGCTGAGTTCGATGGTGACACAGCATTGAAGCACAGCGTCGAAGAAAGCTGATGGGTTCCTGACTTTGCTGTGCAGCCAGATGTCCCTGATGATCATGACGCAATGGATCAGTACAAAAAGCTTGTCAAAGGTAAACAGTGTGAGATGCAACGGCTGCTTGCAACAACCTGTGCTGTAGGCAGAGTGATTTTGTGGGTTTCTAGCCCTGGGCTGCCGCCTCTGGAGGCTCCCGTTATGATCGTTGAAAAGTGTAAACTTTTCTTTTCTTTCTTGTGTGTTTATATCTCTGCCCCTTCGAAGCATTTCACCATCTGGGATGCTGATTGCAGATATGCTCTCTGCTGGCAAGACCTTATACACATGCCACTGCAATCTCTTGCTCAACACATCACAGGATCAAATGTCAAGAGCAAAGTCTGCCATACACAAGTTGGCTTTGTAAGTAGACTCTCTGCCTTGTTGCTTGCTGACACAACCAAGTTGCTAAGTGTTTTCCTACAGTACAAGCAAGTCATGTGTGTGCTCGGGCGTCCTGTCCAGGGACTACACTCATATCTCAAATATCTACGCTCATCCTTCTGTGCCTGCAAGCTTTCTGACATCTGCAATTTTGTGCAGACTACATGCAGAGACATTATATAGCATGCAGTCTGAAGAGGCGTGTCCACTTGTGGAGTTACCTGTGTCAGCTGACAAGAGCTTAGTGCATGCAATGGTAAACACAGATGTGAATGCTGGCAGTCTGTGCCAACTTCCTTTGCTGGTCCCCGTTTTGTCGTTGGCAATCACATCAATATGCTTGCATGCAGAGAGTTTGCCAGCAGATGTTGGAGGCTGCACACACAAGGCGTCAGGACCAAGATGCAGGGGCATTTCCTTCACTCAAGCAATTTGAAGGTCAGCATATCGTTATCTGAGTATGCATCACAGATGCTGTTGCTCTGTTAGCACTAGTGTTCATGACCGACTGTGACGGTCTTGCTCATTTGCGTTCACGCAGAACATGACTGCAGCACTTGGGTGTTTGATTGTGTGAAGAGTTCAGTTCCAAGTCTTACTGTGACCAATCAGCATCTTTGCAATGTGTGTGTAGCACCTCAAAGTGGTGTCATATCTACTGAAGCAGGTCATGGAGGCTGCTGATATGGCATGTTGTCTGCAGACGCACTCAAGATCTCTGCACGCCAATGTGTTTCAGATGAGACTGAGTAAGATCTATGTTGCCAGCAAGTTTGCAAGTGCACTCTGCTGCTGCTTGTCTGGCCATCTGTGCAAGCCTCTGCTCTGACTTGACCTTGCTGTGCATCAAAGCACTTCACTTTCTTTCAAGAGATGCCATGCCTGCATGGTGCTTTTGTGACAACTTAGATTGGACAAGATATGTGCCTTTGCTCTGCTTTCTGACAGATGGCTTACTAATGCCCAGCACGTGATCTGAAATGTGTCATCTTGGGCATGTGTGCAGAGCAGTTGGCAGTGCCCGCTTTGCAGCCATGATCAGACACGCCTTGGAGAGCTTTCAGTCACATGTAGGCCAACATGTGAAACCATTGATGCTGCTAATGGACGCACTTGCTGTCCAGCACAAGGTTCTGCAAATGTAAGCTGCCCTAGCCACTATGCGTTACCAGTACACTTCATCCTGATCCGTAGTGGAATCCAGGTGTTCCTACACACTGGCCACACTAGAAGTTCAGCAAGCAGAGTGAGCAGGCTTGGATTGCCCACCTGAAATCTGCTGGCGCCCAGCCTTTTGCTCTCCCAAACATGTCATGTCTGCAGTGCTTTGATGCATAAGCAAGGGCAAAAGCCTCAGCAACAGCCCAGGTGCAAATCCTTCAACTGGGTTTTCTGCAAGTCTTTAGATGCCCTGGTGCACCGTGAGCATGAGGCAACCATGTATGCTGTGAACAAGCATGCCATACTCGCTCCTACGAGATGATTGCAGCAGTCACACGTGTCCCACACTTTTTTGGGGATTGTCTCTACTCACAATTGTGCTGGGGACTACTATGTATCTTTCACAGATGTCCCGCATTCTCACAACTGCCTTTGCCAACTTAAGGATCTTGCAGCACAGTAATGCTGTCAAATGCAGGACTGTGAACAAGAGCAGATGCAAGGATGTTGAGCCAGAGCTTCTCAGGGCTCACACAGCAGCCCTACAGCAAAATCTGTCTGAGTGTGCAAGAGAGTTCCATGGTAAGATGCACAGCCATGACTTCAGATGCTACATGTTGAGTAGAGTGCAGGGCTGCTGTGACCTAGGTGGCCTTTTAGACAAAGAAAAGAAAAGACAAGACTACGCTTTAGGCGTCAATTTAATGAAAAGCCAAGCAGTATACTGAGCTGCCCACGAGATGGCCTGTCATACCTAGCACATCAATATCAGGGCTTCAGTTGTGGGTCACTTGCTGCAGATGCTGCCGAGACACGGGCTGCAGATCAGAAGATGCAGGAACTGATTGCTGCTGAGGAGAAGCCTCAAGTCAAGAAGAAGTCTAAAAAGAAGAAGGTGAGGCACAGCTGCCACGTGTCAGTGATCTGAATTTCCTGATAGTGATTTTGTTTGTCTACGTCACCTGTCATCTGTTTTGTTTTTTTATGAAATTCTGCAGTTCAGTCAAATGGGCTAGCTGGCCCCAACAACTGTGAAATCCTTGATTGATTGATTGATTGATTCATGCACTTTTTGGTGCTGTTCTGTGATCCTGACACCTATCGCGCTGACTACCTTGACTATCTCAAGACCAGTTGTCCGGATGAAGCATTGATCATGATTGGCAGACCCTTGGCGTGCAGGCTGCTAAGCAAACCAAGGAGCAGCAGCAGCAGCAGCAGCAGCAGGCAAAGGTTCAGCCAGAGGCACAGAAGCAGCAGGAAGCACAGAAGGCGGCAGCAGCAGCAACAGCAGCTGCTGCTGCGGCTGCTGCTGACAATGTTGATGAAGCTGATGACGACATATCAGAGCCGGTATGTTCTATACACTGTTGATCTCAATCAGCACAGCTTTGCCCTAAGTAATCGTACTTTTGTGTGTCTACACAACAGTACGTCAGTTTTACTGGTGATGTTTGCGTCAATTTCAGGGCGAGATCAACGAGGATTCAACAGTCATGAGTGGTCCTGATGCGCTCTTCAATGTGGTTGACCTTGGAAGGTATAATGACGATTGACCATGCTCTACCTACTGCAACATTGTATTGTTGTGAATTGCATTTGCTGCAGCATCAGCATGCCCTTGCTGCAGCAGCTGCAGTTGTGTCTTGCACCTGACACCCAATGTCTGATGTACAATACTGAGTGTCATGCATGCTGCTGTGTCTGTCTATGTGTCTGTTTGCTTGTCTGTCTACCTGTCTGCCTGACTCGCTGTCAATCTGTTCCTGAAGCCTAAGGATCATGTTGTCAACAGAACTAATCGTCAATGATCTCTCATGAGACAGATTTGGCATTCCTGCTTCACATAAGCAGCTCCACAATTGTACAATATCTTTGACGTAGGTCTGCTGATGATTTGGCATCAAACGCAAGCATGGACATGCATAAGCTGCTGCGTGACCCGAGTTTGGAACAGGAGTGGTGTACAGTCACAAAAAAGCAACAGCGCCAAAAGCAAGCGCCATCCACACAGCCTGACAGCCTGCTGGCTGACTTTGCCTCAGTTCCAGGATCCTGGGAAGATGAAGGGTGTCAGTCAAGGGTCTCATCTCCTGGCTTGTTCCCTCAGTCTAGCCCTTTCCACACCATGGATCAAGGCAAGGTCATGCAGCAAACTGGCTGGGAAGCTGGCAACAGGTCTCTGACTGCAGGAGACGCATGGGGGGATGACACTGCAGACCCAGCTGCCAGTTTTGCACAGCAGGCCACGTTCGAAGCACAGCATCAACTCTCAGAAGCAAGAGCATCTTCCCGAGGGTCTCTGTACTGTGAAGTGCCTCAGACTGATGCAGACAGCTGCAGCCAGCTCAGCACTGACAATGCATTCCCTGCATCAGCTCTCAAGCTTGCGGCCAAGCAGCCCACAGAGATGCGCAAGCCAAGGGGTGGTTCCAATGGCGGTGGGCGGTGTGATGCTTGTGAGATGTCCCCTGTGCCAGCGTTCTTCTCTGCCATGCCACCTGGCATGCCCATGCCACCATCTGGCAACCCACCTCAGCCACAAGCACAGCAGCAGCCACAACAGCAGCCACCGCCACAGCTGCAGACACAGCAGCCACAGCTGCAGACAAAGCAGCCACAGCTGCAGGCAGGGCTGCAGCCACAGCTACAGTCTCAGCTGCAGGAACAACCCCAAGCACAGCTGCAGCCACAGCCGCACCCACAGCTGCAGTCAAGTGGTAGCATGAGCAGTCAGGGACTAACAGATACGTGGGATGCTGGCAGTGACTCTGTGAGTGCAGCAGGCCAGCATGGCTCTCACCACCAACCAGCAGAGCCCCAGCAAGAAAGGCGCAGGACAACTCAGCAGCTGACTGGTTGGCTGCCAGAACAGCACAAAGCAAAGCCAGACAAGCAGCAGCTGTGGACAAGCAAGCATGCTACTCATGTGCCTTGGTCGCCACCAGCTGCATCCAGTCAAGAGCAGCCGAGTTCCAACAGGCACACCATGTCTTTGCCTGACTACCCAATGCAGGCATGGCCTAAGCGTCAGCAGAACCAAGAGCCAAACAATCACGTCATGCATGCGCATGTGCAAGGCCACGAGGTGACCCAGAAGCAGCAGCAAAAATTCACAGAGCCTCCTGTCGGATTGTCTGGGATGCAGCAAGCAGAGACCAGTCCCAAGCAGCAGGCTGATGGCTGGGATGACAGCATTGCTGATCTCCCCTTCAATGTCATCATGCAAGCCCCTCCCTTGCAAGACACGGGTCGCCGCACCTCAAAGTCTGCCAAAAGGAGCAGAGCCTCGGCCTCACAATATTCTTCTGCCAGAACAGCACTGGACAACAATCCAAGGAGCAACAAACTGGCGTGATGAACTCTGAGCATCACCACGACGGGAAGTCAGCTGCATCTATGCCCGCAGGCAGCCAAAGTGTCTCTGCATCTACTGGTGCAATCATCACAGGCCATTCTGCCCTGCCAAAAGGCACAATCCAACCTGGCATGGGTACCGCACCCCCTTGTGCCCCCCCTGTGCATTTCAACAGCAATCAACCTAATGCTGAGGGCCAACCACAGGCTGCCTCTGCTTTCCTCCGCCACGGTCTTCACGCTGGCAGGGCTCCCTCAACCCCTACTGATCCCTATATCCACCCCAGGGACATTCAGCCTGACATGGACCCCCGGCGCCCTCCTGTTTTCCCCTTACCCCCCAAAAGCTATCAACCCCACCTGGCTTTCTCTTCCCCTTCTGGGTCTCCTACGAACCCCAATGGTCTCCAGCCTAACAAGGGGCTCTTGAGCACTGTTGCGCCTTCCCTCCAACCCCCTGGCAGCTTGTTTCAGCTGGATCCTGTACTCCCTTCCTCAAAGGTTGACAACATCCAGCCACATCAAACTCCCCCTGCTGCCTACCAGGCACAGATCCAGCCCCTGCCAATGACAAACATCAGTCAGTCCCCTGCTGAAGTAAAGTATCAGCTGCTCAAAAGCAAGCTTGGTCCTCTGTCACTCCATAATGAGCCTATGGTGCCTCCCCCTGTCAAAGCCCCAGCAAGGGCTCTACCCAGACCTGACTTACCCCAGCCTCAGACGCACCTCGGCACAGGCTACACCCCAGCAGCTGCCGGGGCTGCAAGGCCTCAGCTGACCCAGAATGGTGATCAGCCCTGGAGTGAGGCTAGCTTTGCACAGGACATGCTGTATAGTGTTCACCAAGACAACAAGCCAGCTCACTTGTCTCCCCATCAAGCAAGTCTTGCTTCAGCCGGTCTTGAGAGGGCTGTACCCCCCACAGCCATGCAGGGGTCATCTGCTGCGTCAGGTAGCGCTGCCACATAGCTTGGCTGCATGCTGTTGCACCTTGGCCTTGACCCCATGTTCGTCATCTGAATGAGCGACATTGCTTTAGAATACATGAGCACACACAGCAAGGCCTCAAAACAAGCGTCTTGTCTGTCACTTGAGACTGGTTGAAGACTGTCAATCCAGCCGGTAGCTGCATGGCTCCCAAAGCACAATAGGATTCCAAAGGAAAACCATGAAACAAGACTCTAAATTCAAAATGTATGTGCCATGCCCCTGCAGCAGACCTACTTCATGCTCAAACAAGGTTGTCGTCTTGTTATCATAGGCTCTTGGTTCGAGACAAACCAGCACAAGCAGGCGCTGAAGCTGCAAGAACCAGATGTGAGAGGATATGACCCTCACCTAGAGCTGACTCTGCAGGTCAGCCTGTGTCTGCTGTGCTGTGCTTTGCTTGCTGGCTGCAGCACCATTCAAATTCCCTATGCTGTCCCAAACGGACGCACCAGACTTCTGCTTGACAATCTCAGAACCGTCAGTCTCTTGATTGTTGAACTGTCAGTGTCTTGATTGTTCAGTTTGAGGCCATGTGCTGCGGCGTCCTGATTGGATGTATTTCTTTATGCAGCTTGCCATTTGTGTCACACCCTGGAGCTCAGCTGCCATCTGTCTCAGCCTACACACTGATCATTGGGCAAGTCACTATCTGCTTGTACCAGACTAAAACATGCAGGCATGCACTAGAGCACTGACTCTGGTACAAGCAAACAGTGGCTTGCCCAATGATCAGAGTCTAGGCTGAAACAGATGGCAGCTACCCTGCCAAGCAACATGCCTCATGGTGACAATGACTTGTGTGGTACAGTCACCAGTAAAGCATGCTCATGCAGGCAATCTTGGCAGAAGAGTACTGCAGTGTACAAACTCCACAACCAACAGCAGCTGCTGTGAGTGACCTTCCCTGGCAGGCAGCCTCACAGCAGAATTACCAGTCTGAAAACAGCAGTCAGCTGGCAGCAGGCTTGCAGAACTCGGCTGGCGAGTTCAACTGCTTCCTGAATGTCATCATCCAGTGCCTCTGGTACTGCAGCTGCTTGCGCACAGCAGTCATGGCATGGCCTCCCTCAGTGTATCAGGTATGGCATGTGCACCTGCAGACTGTGTCTTTGGAAGCATGCACACCTGGGGTCTGTATTTGGGGACTGTACCTGGGGATCTTTGATGTATGTCTGGGAAGCGTGGGCATCCAGGGATTGCTTTTTGCTTCTACTGAGAAACTCATCTCTGGCCATCGTCATGATCATCACCACAATTTCAGATGTTATTGTTGCTGCCGACATGAAAATACCGGAGTTTACTGTTGTGATGAAGGTTAGCATAAATTCATGAAAATTCTGACAATGCTCAGCAGATCTTGTGTACAGTGTACATGTTGTTTTGAAAGGCCACAACATGGGCAGCTGACAGGAGTAGCATGTGCAGCAGTGAAGCTGTCATCCATCTGTCATGGCAGTTGCATCACCTCCTAACAGAAAACATAGCTCCAGTGCAAAGCAATGTATACTCCAGATGCAGTTTGGCAGCAGCTGGACCTGCCAAGACATCACTTGTCTGCCCTGCTGCAGGGTAACAGCGTGGTGTCAGCTTTGATGGGTCTCTTCAACAGCTTTGTGAGCAGGGAGCAGAGCCCAAACCACCATCCACTGGACCCCACTGCACTTCGTGAGGCCCTGGCTTGCTTGCCAGGAAGCAAATTCCAAATTGGTGAGTTCCTGTCATGAGTACACCAGCAGTGTATCTGGCAGGACAAGCTAGGTTTGTCAACTGCGCTGGCAGCTGCAGGTTATCAAACCCTGTATATAGCCCAGAAGAGTGTTGCTGCTTTGCACGCAAGACATGTGATTTGTTTTATATGCTGGCTCACCTCCTGAACTGGCAGCTCAACTGGAGCTCAAATCTGCTTGGTCAGATGTCGACTGATTTCGTGCTTGCACTTGCCACGTCATCAGACTGCTGAGCTTGCACAGGACTGCTGTATGCACAATGGCGACACATGATGCAGAATGGGGTGGTGCAGGTGAGATGAGTGATGCTGGTGAGGTGGTGATGGCCCTGTATGAGCAGCTGGCCCCCGTGGCAGCCAAGGCCAACCAGCCCGGCCTGCTAGACCACATCTTTGGCCTGCATGTCAAGGTGTGACTCATCACTTCCTATGCATCCTTGCTGAACTTGACACTGCATCACCACATGAATCTTACAAGATCACGATGATGTCAATCTGAAAGCATGCCTCCTGCACGCACGCACGCATGCACACACACGGGTCACCTTTGCCTGTCAATGCTGAATGGGTTTACTTGATTGCAAAGCCTGCTGCTGCTTGCAACAGCAAAGTGGCATTGCAGTCAGATCATGGATCAGGTACAAGGTGTGACATGCAAATGGACATACATGTCTGGCCGTCAACACTGAACTTAGAATGGCATTATGAAAACATTCTCATGACTCAGCATGTCTCTGAGCACTGCTGATGTGACTTAGCAGCGAGAATTTCCAATCGCTGCTGCTATCAAGAGCCCAACAGACCAAGTGTATTGCCTGTGCAACAGTGAACCATGCTGCTCCTGTGCAGGAGCGTGTTCATTGCTACAAGTGCTTTGTCAGCACCCATGAGCATGACTACACCCAGTACTTCTACAATGTGATGGCCAAGGGCATTGGGGACCAGGAGGCGCGCCTGCCAGACCACCCACTTGGTCACACTCTCAGAGAGCTAGAAAGCCACAGCCTGAAGTCCTGTGACGATGAAAAGGGTACTGTCAGAATGTCTCATATTTGTTGCTGCTGCTGCTTTGCAACTTCTGGGTGGCAGGTCTGTATGCATATTACCTTTCCAGCTGCAGGAGCTTACACCATATGCTGGCATCAGCTGTCAAGAACAATCACTCAATGAATCATCCAAGAACAGTGTTGTCAGTGGTGATGTAAGCCTACTGCTTGCACAGCTGTTGCAGCATGTGAGGTGTGCATGCAGGCGGGTGTGGGGTCAGGAACCGAGTGCAGCACTGCCTGGTGTCTCAGCCACCCAAGGTCTTCACAATGCAGCTGGCCTGGCAGACCGACCATGAGTCCAAGCTGGACATCAAGGCTGCCATGATGGGCCTCAGAGAGGTAAAGTAATAATAATAATGATAATGATAATGATAATGATAATGATAATGATAATGATAATGATAATGATAATGATAATGATAATGATAATGATAATGATAATGATAATGATAATGATAATGATAATATATTAAATTCGCTTATTAGCTCATGATG
>JAABUP010001451.1_pt1 | contig 49712 bp, 51 predicted proteins | sample 5559201 | NCBI WGS metagenome assembly JAABUP01 (sample SAMN10711887, study PRJNA513373) | rock metagenome | isolation source: Antarctica rocks | place: Antarctica | reverse complement strand
CTATCTCGTCTTCCCCAACTGGACAACGCTCATGCAGACCCTGATCGACTCAAAACCGCCGCCCCACGTCGAGGCCCAACTCACACGGTGAGGCTAATGCAGCCAAACAGCCAATTAGAATTGCTGCTGGCAGACAAATAGCCTTCGCTGTCGCCCGCGCCGCCTGTATGGTGAGGGCCGACGACCAGCGCTGAGAACGAGGTTGCCGCCATGGACGCACACGCCGACGTCCTCGACCGGACGACCGACCCGCTACTGAGGCCCTACCAGTTGAAGCACCTCACCCTGCGCAACCGGGTGATGAGCACGGCGCACGAGCCGTACTACAGCGAAGACGGCATGCCGAAGGACCGCTACCGGCTGTACCATGTCGAGAAGGCACGCGGCGGCGTCGCGCTGACCATGACGGCCGGGTCCGCCGTGGTGTCGCCCGACAGCCCGCCGGTGTTCGGCAACCTGCTGGCCTACAAGGACGAGATCGTCCCCTGGCTGCGTCGTCTCACCGACGAGTGCCACGAGCACGGGTCGGCGGTGATGATCCAGATCACCCACCTCGGCCGCCGCACCGCCTGGAACAAGGCCGACTGGCTGCCGGTGCTGGCGCCGTCGCCGATCCGCGAGCCGGCGCACCGCTCGTTCCCCAAGGAGGCCGAGGACTGGGACATCGACCGCATCGTCGGCCACTACGCGGCGGCGGCGCAGCGCATGCAGGCGGCCGGGCTGGACGGGTTGGAGATCAACGCCTACGGCCACCTGCCCGACCAGTTCTGGTCCCCCGCCACCAACAAGCGCGAGGACGCATTCGGCGGCAGCCTCGACGCGCGCATGGCGTTCTCGCTGCGGGTCATGCAGGCGATGCGGGACGCGGTCGGGCCGGGTTTCCTCCTCGGCCTGCGCATGGTGGTGGATGAGGACTGGGAAGTCGGCCTGTCGCGCGAGGAGGGCATCGAGATTGCCCGGCGCTTCAAGGACAGCGGCCTCGCCGATTTCCTCAATATCATACGCGGCCACATGGAGTCCGACGCGGCGCTGATCGACGTCATCCCCATCGCCGGCATGCCCTCCGCCCCGCACCTCGACTTCGCCGGCGACGTCCGCGCGGCGACGCAAATCCCGGTGTTCCACGCCGCCCGCATCAACGACGTCGCGACCGCGCGCCACGCCATCGCCGAGGGCAAGCTCGACATGGTCGGCATGACCCGCGCCCTGATCGCCGACCCGCACATCGTCCGCAAGGTGATGGAGGGGCGCGAGCACCTGATCCGCCCGTGCGTCGGCGCGAGCTACTGCATCGATCGCATCTATGACGGCAACGAGGCGCTGTGCATCCACAACCCGGCCACTGGGCGCGAGGCGTCGATGCCGCAGGTGGTGGCGCAGACGCGGGGGCCGCTGCGCCGGGTCGTGGTGGTGGGCGCGGGGCCGGCCGGGCTGGAGGCGGCGCGGGTGGCGGCCGAGCGGGGCCACGCGGTCGTACTCTTCGAAGCGACGGAGCGGGCCGGGGGGCAAATTCTCCTGGCCGCACGCTCGCCGCGCCGGCGCGAATACATGGGCATCGTGGACTGGCGCCTGGCCGAACTGGCCCGGCTGGGCGTCGACATGCGTTTTTCCACCTGGGCCGAGGCGGAAGAGGTGCTCGCCGAGGCGCCGGACACCGTATTCGTCGCCACCGGCGGCATCCCGAACACGCATATCTTGGAAAGCGGCAACGATCTGGTGGTCTCGACTTGGGACCTGGTTGCGGGCGAGGTCAAGCCGGCCGAGCGCGTGCTGCTGTACGACGACAACGGCAACCATCCCGGCATGCAGGCGGCCGAGCTGGTCGCGGCGACCGGATCGGAGTTGGAAATCATCACGCCGGAGCGGATGTTCGCGCCCGAGCTTGGCGGGCTGAACCACGCCGGCTATGCCCGCGCGTTGTCCCGCGCCGGGGCGCGCGTCACCATCAACACGCGCCTGCTGTCGGTGCGGCGCGAGGGCAACAAGCTCGCGGCGACGCTCGGCAGCGACTACAGCACGCGCCGGGAGGAGCGCCTGGTGGACCAGGTTGTCGTCGAGCACGGCACGCTGCCGCTCGACGCGCTGTACCACGACCTGCGGCCCGGCTCGCTGAACATGGGCGAGGTCGACCACGCGGCGCTGCTCGGCGGCCGGCCGCAGACGGTGACGCGCAACGCTGCCGGCGCCTACCGGCTCATGCGCATTGGCGACGCGGTGGCCAGCCGCAACATCCACGCCGCCATCTTCGACGGGCTGCGCCACGCCAAGGACCTCTGAATGACCGCTATCTCCCACTCCAGCCTTGACGCGCTGATCGCCCGGCGCCGCCCCGGCCACAGCCTTGAGGCCGCGTTCTACACCAGCCCCGAGGTGCTCGACCTCGACCTGCGGCTGATCTTCGGCCGGCATTGGGTCTTCGTCGCCAGCGAACCCGAGCTGCCCGAACCCGGCGATTTCGTCACAGTGGAGATCGGCCGCACCTCGGTCATTCTCGTACGTGACGACGACATGCAGGTCCGGGCGTTCCACAACGTCTGCCGTCACCGCGGCTCAATCATCCTGCGCGAGAAGAAGGGCTTCGTCGGCAACCTCGTCTGCCCGTACCACCAATGGACCTACGACCTCGCGGGTCAACTGATCCATGCCGAGAACATGCCATCCTGCATCGGCTCGCCGGGCCATGCGCTGAAGCCCGTCCACGTGCGCAGCCTGGCCGGGCTGCTGTTCATCTGCCTAGCCGACGAGCCGCCGCTCGACTTCGACGACATGGCGGCGCAGGTCGGGCCATATCTTGCGCCGCACCGGTTGCAGGACTGCAAGGTGGCGGCGCAGGTTGACCTGGTCGAGCACGGCAACTGGAAGCTGACCATCGAGAACAACCGCGAGTGCTACCACTGCGGCGGCCATCCGGAGCTGTTGCGCAGCCTGTTCCACTTCTTCGGCTACTCCGCCGCCGATGTGACCCCGGCGCAGCAGGACGACTACGAGCGGTTCCAGCGCACGCAAATTGAGTTCGAGCGGATTTGGGACGCGGCCGGGCTGCCCTGGCGCGCGGCCGAGGACCTGCACGGACGGCCAACCGGCTTCCGCACCGAACGGCTGGCGCTCGACGGCCCCGGCGAGAGCTACACGATGGACGCGCGCCAAGCCTCGCGCCGCCTGGTCGCGGGCTTCACCCAACCGCGCATGGGCGCGCTGCACCTGCACACGCAGCCGAACTCCTGGCACCACTTCCTGGGCGACCACGCCGTCACCTTCGCGGCGCTGCCGCTGGCGCCCGACCGCACGCTGGTCCGCACCACCTGGCTCGTGGCGAAGGATGCGGTCGAGGGCGTGGACTACGACGCGGACCGCCTGACCGAAGTGTGGCGCACGACCAACGAGCAGGACGCCGCCTTTGTGACCATGGCGCAAGAGGGCGCGGCCAGCTCCGGGCACGAGCCAGGCCCCTACGCGCCGGCCGAATACATGGTGGACGCCTTTTGCACCTGGTATATCGAACGGTTGCGGGCGGGCCTGGGCGGCTAGGGAGAGAGCCAACCGCCGGCACTACACCGAGTCCGCCGGATCAAGTGTCCCGTGCGCCGCTGGCCCGTGCGCCCAGGTTTGCCGGTGCGTCCCGGCCGCTATCCGTGAAGGCCCGCCTCAGCGCGTCCACGTTCGGGCCAAAAATCGTCTTGCGGTTCGACACGACCCAATCATACGACTCCGCAACCGTGTCCAAAGACTGCTGGAACCGCGGCATCACCCAGCGCGCGAACAGCTCGTAGCTGCGCCAGGTCTGCTCGCGGTCGGCCCAGTCGTGCGCGCGGAACAGGAAGCCGCCGAACCCGCCCTCGCTGTGCCGCACCAGGTTCTCGATCCCGCGTGCGACCGTTTCGGGCGAGCCGACCAGCGTGGTGCCCGCCGCGACGCCGTCCGTCAGCGGGTCCTCCGAACGGCCGGGCGGGCGTCCCAGCGCGTCCTCGAAATACGTCACCGTCTCCAGCCGCTCGCCCACCCGCACGTCGGCCATCGCCTGCTCGTCGGTTTCGGCGACATGGACGTTCATCACCATGCGCCACTGCGCGCGGTCCATCGTTTTGCCGTGCTTCGCCGCCTCCTCCTCCGCGATCCGCCACTGCCCGGCGATCGCCGCCAGCCCGCCCGGCGCTCCGGCACCCAGCGAAAGGATGCCGACCCCGTGCCGCCCGGCCACGACCGGCCCGGCCGGCGTCAGCGTGCTGGCCACCGCAATTGGGAAGTGCGGGTCGCTATACGGGCGCAGGTGCAACCGGGCGTCGCGCATCTCGAACCAATCGGTCTTGCGCGTGACGGGTCCGTCGCAGCGCAGCAGCGCCATGATCGCCTCCAACGCCTCGTCCATGCGCCGCCGCTGGGTGGCCGGGTCGATGCCCAGCATGTAGGCATCCGACACCAGCGCGCCGGGTCCGCAGCCCAGCATGGCCCGGCCGCGCGTCATGTGGTCGAGCTGGACGAAACGCTGCGCCACCAGGAAAGGGTGATGGTACGGCAAGCTGGTCACGCCGGAGCCGAGGCGGATATGCCGAGTCCGCTCCGCCGCCGCGGCGATCACCAGCTCGGGCGAGGCAATGACTTCCCAGCCAGCAGAATGGTGCTCGCCGATCCAGGCCTCGTCGTAGCCCAGGCGGTCGAGCAGCTCGATCATCTCGATGTCGCGGGCGATGGCCAAGGTCGGGTTGTCGCCCCGGCGGTGGAATGGGGCCAGGAAAATGCCGAACTGCATGCCGCGTCGGGCCATAGGGGTGTCCTTCGGGTGTTTGCGGCTATGCTTGCGCAAACGACCAGGCAAGCCAAGACCGCCGCCTGGGCCGGGCTGGCACGCCAAGCCTGCGGCTCCCCAAGCGCCTGCGGTCCCCGAAGCTCAGTGCAGCGAGAAGTTGGCCGGCTTCAGAGTGCGGTTCTCCTGCGCAAGGAGAAGCCCAGCCTTCTTCGAGTGACGCAGGTACTCGCCCCAGGCTGGATCGGCTGCCATGGCCTCACGCTTCGCCTCGCAGTCGTCCTGGCTGTCGTAGGCCCAAAAATGCACCACCTGGTTCAACGACCCCTCAACGGTCGTATACCAGCCAAGGCAGCGGCCAAGATACTTCTGCTGCAAGTACCCAGGCATGGTCCTTGTACAGCATGACGAAGGCCGCCAGCTTGCCAGGACGGGTGGTGTAGATGCGCATGTCCACGATCATGGCAGCAATGTGTCTCCCCAGACGGGGTGTTGGCCACCCCGCGGCTGGCATAATTGCCAGCCTGTAAACACATTGTTATCGAATGTGAGACAATCGTCAAATTACTTCGCAACCATAGTTCGTGCCAGCACGGCACGGCCAATCTGGCTAGGCGCCAAGTCGTCCTGCGACGGCTGACACAAACCAGTGCGCGCATCGCGGAAATGACCGTTCCAGCGGCAACTTTCTGGCGGGGCTGAACCCTCTGGCGACCCGCAGCGCCTTTTTCATTACTGCGGGCAATATTGGAACGGAGATATTTCGTTGTCCTACCGAAGAGTCCCTGGTCAGGCAGCCCGACGCCTTGTGTCAGGCAAGAGCGCGGTGAGCAGGCCAATTGCCGGCAAGTAGGCACACATCACGTAAACGTGCTCGATGCTCGTTGCATCCGCCAGTTTGCCCAGCACAGCGGCCCCAAGCCCGCCCATGCCGAATGCGAAGCCGAAAAACAGGCCGCCGACCAGCCCGACGCGCCCCGGCAGCAGTTCCTGCGCATAGACCAAGATGGCCGAAAAGGCGCTGGCCAGGATCAGCCCAATCGGCACCGTCAGGATGGCCGTCCACATCAGGTTCGCGTGCGGCAGCGCCAGGGTGAACGGCAGCACGCCCAGGATGGAAATCCAGATGACCCGCTTGCGCCCGAACCGGTCGCCGAGCGGGCCGCCGGCGACGGTGCCGACCGCAACCGAACCCAGGAACACGAACAGCAGCAGTTGCGCCGTGTCGACCGCCACCCCGAACCGGTCGATCAGGTAGAAAGTGTAGTAGGTGCCCAGGCTGGCCATGTAGAAGTACTTGGAAAAGATGAGCGTCAGCAAGATGGCCACCGAGGCGGCCACCCGCGCCCGCGGCAGCGTCGCGACAGCCGGGGCAACGGCCGGCGCCCGGCGGCGTTCCGCGACCCGGCGGCCATACCAGCGCCCGACCACCGCCAGCACCGCCATCGCCAGCAGCGCCGCGACCGAGAACCAGGCGATGCTGGACTGGCCGTGCCGCACCACCACGAAGGCGGCCAGCAGCGGCCCGATCGCCGAGCCTGCGTTGCCGCCGACCTGGAACACCGACTGCGCCATCCCGTGCCGCCCGCCCGACGCCATGCGGGCCACGCGCGAGGACTCCGGATGGAACACGGCCGACCCGAGGCCGATCAGCCCAGCCGCCAGCAGGATTATCGGAAAGCTGCCGGCCACCGACAGCAGCAGCAGGCCAGCGAGCGTCGAACCCATGCCGGCTGCCAGTGAGAACGGCATGGGGCGCCGGTCGGTGATCAACCCCACCACCGGCTGCAACAGCGACGCGGTGAGGTAGAACGTGAGCGAGATCAGCCCGACCTGGCCGAAGTCGAGCGCGAACTTCGATTTCAGGATCGGGTAGACCGACGGCACCAGCGACTGCATGAGGTCGTTCAGCAGGTGCGACACGCTGATAGCCAACAGGATGCCAGCCACCGGCCCTGTTTTCGGAACAACCGGCGGCGCGGCCAGCAGGTCCGGATCGGTCAATGCCTGGCTCATGCGTCCCCGCCGCGCTTCAACGCTCTCAGAATACCCCAACACGCCGCAGCACTGGCGGCGGTTCCCGGCATGTCTCCCATGCCCGCACTACTGCTGGTCATTGACTTCATGTAGCGTCACATCGACCGCACACCCGGCAGGACCTTCTTGATGAAGCTGATCAGTGCCACGCCAAGCCCCTATGCGCGCAAAGTCCGAATCGCGCTCGCCGAGAAGTCGGTGCTCTTCGAGCTGCAAACGGAGGTGCCGTGGAACGACGACACCAGCCTGCCCCAGCACAACCCGCTGGAAAAGCTGCCCGTCCTCGTTCTCGACGACGGCTCGACGATCTGGGAGAGCAGCTTTATCCTGGAGTGGATCGAGCGGAAGTTCCCCAACCCGCCGCTGCTGCCGCCCGACGACGACGGCATTCTCGCGCACAAGCGCATGGACGCGCTGGCAACCGGCATGTGCGACGCCTTCCTGCTGGTGTTCTTCGAGCGCATGCGGCCCGAGGCGCACCGTAGCCAGCCCTGGACCGACCGCCAGACGCGCAAGGTGCGCGGCGGCCTCGCCGAGATCGCCCGCATGGTCGGCGACCGGCCCTATGCCGTCGGCGACGCGTTCGGCATCGCCGACATCTCAGCCGGCAGCGCGCTGGGCTGGCTCGAGGTCCGTTTCCCGGAGCTGGGCTGGCGGGAAACGCACCCCAACCTTGACCGCTACATGGACGGCTTGGCCGCCCGGCCCTCGTTCCAGGCGACCATGCCCTACCCGCAAACCATAACCAGCGCCGTGGTGTGACGCGGCGCCGGCCCAGACTTACTTCGCCCCTACAAGCCTATTTCGCCCGCACCAACTGTCCCCTGATCTCGCCGGCGGGGTTCGCCGCGGTGTGGACGTTCGCATACCATTTGCCCGCCATCAGGTCGGCCATCTGCGCGTCCGTCAGCGTGGCGGTGCCTTGGATCGGGCTAGCGGGCGTCGGGAATGGCAGGGCGACGGGGGCGTTCGCGCCGGACTCGGCCGGACCATGGAAGTGCGCCCCCGTCGCCGGACCGGACAGCCCGGTGTAGTCCACGCCATAGGTCAGCACCTTGGTCGCCGTGTCGAGCGAGGCCGAGGCGGCGCCCTTGCCGTCTGTCGTCTTTGGCGGCACCTCGGACGCGCTGTTCATCGTGGCGTTGAACGCGACCGTTTCGGCCTGGGCCGCCCCGCAGAACAGGCACGCGGCGCCGAGCGTTAGAATCGTACGAAGCATCAACTTTTCCTTTGGCGTGGTTGCTCTCGTTACATATGCCGGTTCAGCGGCCCTGTCAGGTCCTGTCCTGGCGATGGCCTAACCCGGCCCACTCCCCTGACGCCGGCCACCGAGCGCTCCCGCACGCTCCGCGCCGCTTCGTCCTGCGCCGGGCTGCCGGGTTTCCCGATCAATACCTCGCCTGCCCCGTCAGCAGCCGACGCCTCCAGCCGGGCCTTCAGGCTGCCATGCTCCGCCTTCTGCCGGGCCACCTCCTGGACCAGCCGGTCGCGCTCGCCTTGCAGGACGCGAAGCTGCTCCTCCAGCACTCCCATTTCCGCGGAGGCCGCCCGCAGCTTCAGTTTGACCGAGCTTTGCTCGGAGCGGAGCGTGTCGCGCTCTGACTGGAGGCGCTGGACCTCGGGCACCCACCGTAGGATGCGAAAAAGCAGGCTCAAACTGGTGCCCCCTCCCGCTGGCGGCCGTGCTGGGGTCGCCGTTGGGACCCGATGCAGGCTGAGATTGACCATAACCTAGGTTAAGGCCCTCGCATCCTATAGCCACAGGCCGGCAAAAGTCATCCTGATCGCGGTCAGGCGGGACGCGAACAAAGGGGCGCGGCCGGAAGTGGCGCCGCTACGGCGCGACGCTCACCTGGATCGCCGTCGCTGCCTCCGTGTCCGCGCCAGCCCTCGTTTCAGGCAGCGGCAGCTCAGGCCGGGCATGGTGGGCGTTGAGCATCGCGCCGGCAGCGATGTAGGTGTTCCTGACGGTCATTGGTCGGCCATCGCGCGCCAAAAGGCCAGCGTTGTGCATCACGTCATAGCTTGCGACCTCGACGCTGGACTCCGAAGGGTGCCGAGCGACGGCGGTGAGGAACCGCCCCGCCCCGGTGGGGTCGAGGACATGCAGCAAGTAAAGGTCCGCGGGCGTGATCTTTCGTCTGAGTTGCTTATGCATCACCACTCTTTGCTGGATCATGCTGTGCGCCGCCAGCTTTGCCGACAGCACGGGATCGCTGCGCATCCGCAGGATCGCTGCCCGCATGCCTTTTCCGGAAACGACAAGCTCACCGGACCGGTCCCGCTGGATGGCGGCGGCGTAGCCCCCGACATTGTGCTGCGATCCATACTGGCGGACGACCTGGAGCCAGGTTTCCGTGGTGAACTGCAGCAACCCCTTGGCCGAGGACTGGTGGCTACGCGCATTCACATTGAACCGGCTCTCGCGCCAAGCCATCGCGACGAGCAGATGCGGGTCAACTCCCGATTCGCGCGCCGCCGTCTCTATGGCCGCCGTCACCGCGGGGGGGATTTGCGGGTCGTCCCAAGTCGTGTTGGCGAGCGGCACGATGCCGGTGTGCATCGCCCCAGCGTAGCGGGCGGCCTTGTGGGCTGGACGGGTGCGCGCATAGACCTTTTTGTGTTGCTCCCTCACCGCCGCGTGGCGCACGGGCTTGGACGCCGGCCTTGCGGCGTCGCCATGCCAGTGGTGCGCCGTGTGCCGCAGCCCGACGGACGCCGAGGCGTCCCCTGCGCGAACAGCGCTCGTTGCTCCGACGGCGGTCAAAACGAGGGACCAACGACCGAGTCGGCGCAGCAGCACGGCGACTTGGCTGGACGGGCTTCTGTTGCTTTGGCGCATTAAGTCTTTGCTTCTCATTCATTGAGGGTGCGTCGCGAGCACCAGTGTTGCACATGGGATAGCTCGGCATAGGCAAAAGACGTTACAACCGGAAGTTTACCCGCGTCATCATTGGATGAAGTAGTTCCGCGCTTCTACAATTTAAGCGAGCAAAAACGCAAGCATGAAATAAGTGGTCACCCAGGCGTGATATACCTGAATGGTTGCGCAATCATATAATATTTCATTGCGATTTTGTTCTGAATTCTGTCCCGATGCGCTGTTGTGTGTTCGATCGTTTCGCCAACTAATGCCACCTGAAGTGCTGGGCATTCTTGTCGAAACGACGCCGCCGTCGCCACGACGCTGCACGGCTGCTTCGGAACCCCGTTGAAACGGGCGTCAGCCCGCTCCAAGCACGGCGGCCCAGGGCGGCCGATGCCACCCTGGGCCAAACCCGTTCGATCCGGAGATCGAAGGCCTAGGCGGCGCGGGCGGGCGCCCCCGCATAGACGGCCTGCTCGAACCGGTCGAGCAACGCCAGCACGCGCGTGTCGGCAAAGGGCAGGATCTGCGTCATCAGCACGCCGGCGACGCCGCGCTTGGGGTCGATCCAATAGTAGGTGTTGGCCAGCCCCGCCCAGGCCATGCTGTCCATGCTGCGACCGCCGTCGACGTCGTGCGTGTTCAGCATGAAAGCCAGGGACCAGCCCTTGTCGCGGCCCGGAAAGAACTCGGCGTCGTTGATCACGGATGGCATGGCCGTGGGCAGCGGCTTCACCCGGACCGGATGGATCGCGTCCTTCGACATATGCGCGACCGTCGCCTCGCTGAGCACGCGGGCGCCGTCCAGCGTCCCGCCGTTCAGGATCATGCGGCAGAACCTCAGGTAGTCGGGCGCGGTGCCATAAAGGCCGCCGCCGCCCATGTGGAACTCCGGCTCCTGCTCGACCTCCATGGGGATCGTCGACAGGCCGCCGCCCTCGCCCCGCACGGCCATTTCCACCAGGCGCCTACGCTGCGCGTCACCGATGCGGAACGCGGTGTCGCGCATCCCGAGCGGCGCCAGGATGTGGTCGCGCATGTAGTCGGCGAGACGCTGGCCGCTTACTGCCTCGACCGCCTTGCCCGCCCAATCGATGCCGGTGCCGTATTCCCAGGCGTCGCCGAGGTCGGCGACGAGCGGGGTCTCCAGCGCGGCATTCTTGCAGGTCAGGACGCCCGGCGTGCCCGCGTGCGCCATGAAGCGCAGCATGTCCTCGCGCCACATGTCGTAGGCATGGCCGCTGGTGTGGGTCAGCAGGTGCCGAAGGGTAATCGCGCGGGCAGCCGGACGGAGCTGCGGGGCGCCCTCGCCGTCGAAGCCGGTCAGCACCTGCGGGTTCGCAAGTTACGGCAGCACGCCGCCGATCGGCGTGTCGAGCGTGAGCTTGCCCTCTTCGACCAACTGCGACGCGCAGGCGCTGGTGATGGCCTTGGTCATGGACGCGATCCAGAACACGCTGTCCGGCATCATCGCGTCGCCGGCCTCGTTGCGTGCGCCGGCGGCCCCTGCGTAGGTGGCGCCCTCGCGGTGCCGGCGGTGGCGGCGACGCCGCGCACGTCGCCGCGGCTGACGGCTTCGGCCAAGATTTGGTCAATAGATTGGCTCATTTGCGTTCCTCTCCCCAGTCCGGCTTTGCGGCCATTGGGAAAGGTACAATCAAACCTCGGCGGCGGGCAACGCGGCCGGGTTCGTCGCGGTGTAGATCCAACAGGCGGCTTCGAGCGCTGGGCTGCCTCTGCGCATCCGTTCGCCCAGGGCTTCGCGCACCGCGCCCACGGCACGTTCGCGCGCCGCCGGGTCGGTGTCACGCAACAGCGCCGCTGCAGGGCCGACCTCTATGGCGAACTGCACGGCCGCCTCCAGCGCCGCGTCCGCCGCGCCATCCGTGCTGATCTCCAAAGGCGCGTCGACCGTGGTGCTTGCGATCCCGGCAAAGCCCGCTTGGGCGAGGATGCCGCCGACGCGCGCTGCATCCGCGAAGGCGAACGGACCCGGCGCGTCCGGCGGCATGGCGGCCGGGGCTGGCAGCACTTGCAGTATCGCGGCGCGCGGGGCCGCCACCCAGGCGTTGTCCGGCATCGGCCGCCAGCACACCATCGCCAGCCGGCCGCCCGGCCGCAAGGCCCGGCGCAGGTTGCGGAACGCTTCGACGGGGTCGCCAAAGAACATGACGCCGAAGCGCGACACCAATAGATCGAACCCACCTGCCGCGAAGGGGGCCGCCGCCGCATCAGCCTCCTGCCATTCGATCTCTGCCGGCCCTGCTGGCGCTGCCTGCCCTGCTGGCGCCGCCTTCTCACGTGCCGCCTTCTGACGTGACCAGGCGTGCTCAAGCATCGGCCGCGACACGTCGACCGCGAGGATGCGCCCCTCGGTCCCAAGCTGCCCCGCCAAGGCAAGGCTCAGCTCGCCGCAGCCGCAGCCGACATCGACCACCCGCTCGCCCCGGCGTGGCGCTGCCCGCTCGATCAGGGCCGCGGTGAACGGCCGGAACGCCCGGTCCAGGCGCTCCTGGCTGTCGACCCACCGACGCCCGACGTCGCCGTTCCAGTACTCGACTTGGTCGATGTTGCCCGGCGTTGCCGTGGTCATGGGCTTGTCCTTCCTGTCGCCAGCGTCGTTCCCAGTGTCGTTCAACGTCGTCTCAAAGCTGCCCGGCTCAAAGCTGATGGTGCGCCGCCGGTCCCAGCACGGCCTCCCGCATGCGCGCCTGCAGGAAGGCGCCATCACGCGGCGGCAGCACGAGCGGCAGCGTGCCGGCGTCGATCTTCGCCAGCGCGAACAGCGGCGCGTTCCCGGCATGGATGGCGGCGCGCAGACCGTCGACCTGCCCTGGCGCCGTCACCAGCATCGTGCGCTCGAACCCGGCCCCGCGCGCCATCGCAACCAGGTCGACGCCGTGCTTGGTGTGGGTCTCCTGCATCCCGGTCTCGCCGTAGTGCTCGTTGTCCTGTACCAGGATCGCGAGGTTCGGCGGCCGGCGCACCGCGATGGTGGCGAGGCTGCCAAGGCCCATCAGCATCTCGCCGTCGCCGGTGATGACCAGCACGGTCCGCCCCGGCTGCGCCAGCGCCAGGCCGAGCCCGACCATCGCCGCCCCGCCCATGCCGCCCCACAACGGCAGGTTCTCCGCGCAGTCGCCCACAGCGGTGATGTCCCAGGCCGGGGCGCCCAGCCCGGCGATCACCAGCATGTCGCCGCGGTCCGCCAGCACGGCGCGGCACAGTTCCCGCCGGTCCAGCCTCCCCGATTGAGCCAGCCCCTCTTGAACAAGCCCCCCTTGAACAAGCATCGCCTAATCCTTCCCGAACGTCTTGGCGCCCAGCACGCGCTGGCCAATCAGCGCCGCGGCTGGGCGAAACGTGTTGAACGCCATGCGCAGCGTCGCATCGACCGTGGCCGCCACGTCCTCGGGCCGGTCGGCGCGGCGCACCAGGGTTCCCATGGCCTCCAGCACCGGCTGCGTGGCGTTGCCCATCGGCACCTGCGCCGGGTTGAACTCGCCGAAGTCGCCCCGCATGGTCACGATCATCGCCAGCGGCGTACGGTGCATCACGCTCAGCGACAGCATGTTGACGCAGTTGCCGACCCCGGAGCTTTGCATCAGCAGCACGCCCTTCTGCCCGCCCAGCCACGCGCCGCACAGCATGGCGACGCCCTCCTCCTCGGTGGTCAGGGTCACGACCTGCATGCCGTCGTCGGCCAGGCAGCGCCGGATCAGCCGCGAGTGCCCGGCGTCCGGCACCAGCGCCACCTGCCGTATGGAATGGGCCTTCAGCAGGTCGAAAACCTGGTCCGGCCAGGCTGCCGCCGCATCTGGCGCGCTTTCGATCTGCTCCGCCCGCATCGTCCCTCCTGCCCGCTGTTTGGCGCGGTCCCGTCACGCCTTATCCGATACCACGCCGCAGCAAACTGGAACAACGCGGCTGTCCATGGTTGGCCGCCCGCAGCTAGCGGATCGTCGCCTCGACCGCGGCGCGCAGCTCCGGCGTGACCTCCGGCAGCACGCCCCACCACGCCTCGAACGCCGGCCGGGCCTGGTGCAGCAGCATGCCCAGGCCGTTGATCACCGGGTTGCCCCGCGCCCGAGCGTCCGCCAGCAGTTGCGGCTCCAGCGGGTTGTAAACGATGTCGCAAACGACCGCCCCCTCCGGCAACGCATCCAGCCGAAGGTCGAGCGGCGGCTGCCCGACCATGCCTTGGTTGGTCGTGTTGACCACCAGCGCGCTGCCCGCCAACGCCGCGTGGCGCTCGGGCCAGTCGACCACCGCCACCTTGCCGCCGAACGCCGCCGCTAGAGCGTCCGCCCGCGCGCGGGTGCGGTTGAGCAGGCGGATCTCGCGTGTGCCCTCGTCCAACAGGCTGCCGATCACCGACCTCGCGCCGCCGCCGCCGCCCAGCACCACCGCCGGGCCGGCGTCGGCGCGCCAGTCCGCCTTGCCGCCGCGCAGGTTCTGGATGAAGCCATAGCCGTCCGTGTTGGAGCCGCTGAGCGAGCCATCGGCCTCGACGACGACCAGGTTGACCGCCTCCAGCCGCTGGGCAACCGGGTCGAGCCGGTCCACCAGCCGCGCCGCCTCTTCCTTGTGCGGCAGGGTGATGTTGCACCCGACGAAGCCGAGCGCGCGGATGCCGCGCAGCGCATCCTCCAGGCGGCCGGGCCGCACCGGCATCGGCACATAGGCGCCAGGGATGCCGTAACGGTCGAGCCAGTAGCGGTGCAGGCTCGGCGAGCGGGACTGGAACACCGGCCAGCCGATCAGGCCGGCCGCTTTGAACTGCCCCGCCTTGTGCCCAGTCTCGCTCATCGCGCCACCCGTTCCGCAAGCTGCATGAAACCCGGCACCGCCGCGGCCAGGGCGGACAGGCTGACCTGCTCCGCCGGGCGGTGCGCCTGGCGCATGTCGCCCGGTCCCAGGACAAGGCAGGGCGCCAGCGATTGGAGCACCGAAGCGTCGGTGCCGAACGGCACGGTGCGCGGCGGGTGGCCGGTCAGCTCCGCCGCCTGCCGGATCAGCGGATGGCTGGCGGGCAGTTCGGGCGGCGAACCCTCCCTCGCCTCCGTCAGCTCGACACCGGCACGGGCGGCAGCGGCGCGGACGGCGTCGATGACCGGCGTCGGGTCAAGGCTGGCGCTGTAGCGGAATTTTATCCGCGCCGTCGCCTTCGGGACCGTGACGTTCACCGCGGCGCCGTGGTTGTCGAGGACCAGGTTGAAGTCGCTGAACGGCGGGTCGTAGGCCGGATCGTGCAGTGCCGGGTCGGTTCGCAGCCGGTTGAACAGGGCGTGCATGTCGGCCAGGAAGGGCAGCAGGGTCCAGTTTGCGTTGCGGCCCTCGCCGGTGCTGCTGTGCGCCTGCACCCCGGTTGCCGTCGCGGTGAACGCGACATGGGCGCGGTGGCCGCGTACCGGGACCATGCCGGTCGGCTCGGCCACCAGGATGCCGCGCGGGGCGAAGCGGCGGGCCAGCGCGCTGTTGTCCACAATAAGCCGCGCGCCCTGCTTCGTGGTCTCCTCGTCCGTGGTGATCAGCAGCGCCACCGGCACGCGCTCCGGCAACGCGCGGACGGCGACGACGAGGGCGGCGAGCGGCCCCTTCATGTCGGCGCTGCCCAGGCCGTGCAGGAGGTCGCCCTCGATGCGGCCGGACCAGGGATCGTCCTGCCAGCCGGTGTCGGGCACCGTGTCCATGTGGCCGGACAGCGCCAGCCCGGCGGTGCCGCGCGCCGCCGCCAGCGCGCATTTCGACACGCCGGCCGGATCGGTGAACTCCAGCCGCTCAATCTCGAAGCCATCGAGTTCGCGCACGATGCGGTCGGCTATGGCGTGGTTGGACAGGGCGCTGCGGCTGTCGAGGCGCACGAGATCCTGGGCAAGGGTGGCAACGGCGGCGAGATGGTCCATGGGCATAGCCCTTTGCACGCAAGCGCGGCTTGGGCAAGCTGACGGGCACAGCGCAGGTGGGCAGCCCGTCGCGTCATTCGGGCAAGGTGCTGCCCACAAGCGGTTTCGGCAAAGGCGACGCGCCGCGCTGCGATTGCCGGACGAGGATGCACATTTCCGTCACCATGGCCTGCGCCACGCCGCGCCAGGCGGACTGGCAATCGTTCGCGCTGGCCGGAACTGCCTCGCCAGCCAGGAGTCGGGCCAGGCCCGCGGCGAGGCTCGCCGGCACCGGGTCGCACATCAGCGCCATCGGCTCGTTGCGGAGCTGCTCCTCCAACCCGCCGACCCGTGTCGCCACCAACCAGCGCCCGGCCGCCACCGCAGCAGCCGCAACGCCGCTCTGGCTGGCCTCGCGGTGCGACAGCACCAGCCCGTCGGCCCAGGCAAGCAGCGCGCCGACCTCGTCCTCCGGCACCCAGCGGTTCTCGACGGACACGCCGGGCAGCGCCCGCAGCGCGTCCAGCACCGTGCTCTCCGGGCCGCTGCCGACGACCCGGACCTCCAGGCCAGGATGCGCGCCCAGCAACGCCAGGCTATCGGCCAGCAGGTCCAAACCCTTGTAGGGCAGCAGCCGCCCGAACGAGAGCAAGCGCAGCGGCCCGCCATGCGCTCCCGGCGGCGGCGGGCGCTCCCCGAACGCGAACGGCGGCAGGGAGGCCGTCGCCAGCAGCCGCCCCGCCGCGATCCCCTGCTGGCGCAGCCGGTCGGCAACATGCGTGCTGAGCGCAAACAGCCCGTCCGCATGGCGCAGCAGGCGGCGCTGCAGCCGCATCTGCAACGGGAAGGAGTCGCCAGGGTGCAGGTCGGCGTCATGCACCACCACGGCAAACGGCACCCCGGCCCGGCGCAGCGCCGCCGCCATCAGCAGGTCGAGCGGCGCCGGCATCGCGCACAGCGCCACGTCCACCCGGTTGTCCCGCAGCCAGGCCGCCAGCCGCGGCACCAGCAACGGCGCGCTCAGGGCACGGGCGGCGAAGCCTGCGACGCCGTCGTAGGTGTGGAACGGCAGGTCGCACGAGGGCGGCGCGGCCGAGCGCAGGAGTTCGGCTCCGGTCGCTAGTGACAGCAGCGTTTCCGTCTCGGACACGCCCGCGAAGCTGCGCGCCAGCTCGGCCGCGAAGCGTGGCCCGGCGCCGCGCCGCCCCCATTGCCAGACCAGCACCCTCATGCTGGGGAGCACTCGACGGAAAGACCCGGACCACGCACCGCGAGGCCAAGCCCACGCACCGCCGCGGCGAGCGGTCCCAGCCCGAGCCGCGCCTGCGCCGCCGCCTGCCCGGCCCGGCCCAACGCACGACGCGCCGCCGGGTCGTCCGCCAGCCGCGCCAGGTGCGCCGCCGCCACGTCCACGTCCGGCTCCGCCCAAACAGCGCCCGGCGCCATGAACACCCCGCGGGGGTCGCGCGCCGGGACCAGGCGGGCCGGCACCATGGCGGCGCAGCCGGCGTCCATGAAGTCGACGTTGCCAGACCAGTCCGTCGCGACCACCGGCACGCCCAGCAGCATGGCCTCGGCGGGGACCAGCCCGAAGCCCTCGCTGCGGTGCAGCGACAGCACGATGTCGCAGGCCGCCATCAATGCGTGGTTGTCGGCGGCCGGCAGGGTGCGGGTGTCGATGCAGATGTTGGGATGGGCAGCCGCCGCGCGCAACAGGGCGAAGTCGGCGGGGAAGTGGTGCGGGTTCCCGACCCGCAGCAGCAGCACGCGGTCCGCCCGGTCGCCGAACGCCGCCCGGTGCGCGGCAATGGCGCCGAGCGGGTTCTTGCGCTCGAAGCTGGAGGCCAGGCTGAACGACACCAGCGTTATGACGGCATCCAAAGGCAACCCGAAATCCGCCCGGCCCAGCGCGGAGGGCGCCGGCGGGCACGCCGCCACGGGATGCGGCACGACGCGCACGCGGCCCGGCAGCAACGGTTCGAGCGCGGCTGCGGTGAAGCGCGACGGCGCCCAGACCTCGTGGACGAAGGCCAGCCCAGCGCGCCAGACCTCGGGCACGACCGGCAGCTCCCAGGCCCAATAGCCCACGACCCGACGCCCCCGCAGCGCCGCCCGGCCCAGCCGCAACAGTGCGAGCGGCACCTGCGGCGCGTTCACGTGCAGCACCAGCGTCGCGCCGTCCGGCGGCAAAGGCCCGCCGCGCCGCATTGGCCAGGCCGGCACGCCCAGCGCGTCCAAGCCATGCAGCATCAGCCGCGCGCCCTCGCCCAGGCCCGATGCGCGGTCGAGCTCGCCCGCAACCGCGATGCCGGCGCGGGCGGGAGGGGCGGGCTGGTCGGGATGCGGGGCCAGCAGCGCCGTTCCCTGGGTCAACAGCCGCCGTCGCGCGCCCTGCGGCAGGCCGCGCCATAAGCGGTGCAATGGATGCAAGACGGGCTTGTCGAACGCTGCTGACATAACGGGTAATACGCTGCCGGGTCAGCGATCGTTCAGATGGCAGGCGCTGCGATGGCCGGGTGCGGCCTCCCACGGCGCCGGGACCTCGCCCGTGTCCTACCGTCGGCGGTGCCCAATGCCTGTGCCAGCAGGGTGTCCGCCGCCGGGTTGCTGTAGTGGCCGCGGTTGGCGATGCCGAAGCCGCGCGCCGGGTCGACCGTGGCCACCAGGGGACGCAAGGGGTTGGTGCCCTCGCCGGTGGCGCTGCCCCAACCGACCAGGAACACCGAAAGCTCCTGCCTGCCGGCGCGGCCGATGAAATTGGTCCAGGGCGACGGTTCGACCGTGGCCTGGATGCCGGCGCGGCTCCACATCTGGCCGATCGCCTGGATGATCGCGGCGTCGTCGACATAGCGGTCGTTGGGGCCGTGCAGCGTAATGCGCAGGCCGCCGGGGTAGCCGGCCTCGGCTAAGAGCTGCTTGGCGCGGGCCGCATCCCACTTCGGCGCGTCCAGCCCCTTGAACTCCCAGGTGCGGTCGTCGACCAGCCGCCAGCTCTCCGCCAGCGCCGGGATCACCTTGGCGTGCTCGTCGGTGTCGGTCAGGCCGCTGAAGATGTGCCGGGCCAAGGCGAGGTTGGGCGTGAGGTTGTGGTAGTGCGGATCGATGCTCGTCACCGACGCGCTGGCGGCGATGACCAGTGTCGGCCCTGTCGGCTGCACACGCGCCGGCTGCGCTTGCGATCCAGCCGCCCCAAGCGCCAAGAGGGCGGCGAAGGCTAGCGCCTTTATCATAGCTTGCATGCGCCACCCCCTGCTCGTCCCGATTATAGCAGGCCGCCCCGACGCCGCCAGCATGGGTGCGCAGTCCTAAACCGGCGCAGGCCCGGTTGCCGAGCGCGGCAAGCCGTATAGACTGGTATAATGACCGTCCCGCCGCTTTTCCCGCACGCTCCCACGCCGGCCCGCAGCGCGGAATGGCGGGCACCCTGAGCTCAACGATGGACCCGGCCCAGAACACCGCTCAGAACGGCATCCCGTATTTCGCGGTCGACCTGGCGCCGCCGGACATCTCGCCGTGGCTGCTGGGCAACACGGGGGTGCGCGGGTTCACCACGTTCAACTCCGGCCAGCCCGGCCCGCACGTCGCGGTGGTCGCGGTGCTGCACGGCAACGAGATCGCCGGCGCCGTCGTGCTGGACGGGCTGCTGCGCCGTGGCATCCGGCCGGCGCAGGGGCGGTTGACCCTCGGCTTCGCCAACATCGCCGCGTTCTCCCGGTTCGACCCGGCCCAGCCCACCGCGTCCCGCTTCCTGGACGAGGACATGAACCGCCTATGGGACCCGGCCGTGCTCGACAGCCCGCGCCGCGGCGCCGAACTCGACCGCGCGCGGGAGATGCGTCCGCTGATCGACACCATCGACGTGCTGCTGGACCTGCACACCATGCTCTGGCCGTCGGAGCCGTTGATCCTGAGCGGCCCCACCTTGCAAGGGCGCACCCTCGCGGCGGGGTTGGGCGTCCCAGGGTTGGTTGTGGCGGACAGCGGCCACGTCACCGGACCGCGGCTGATCGACTACATGCACTTCACGGCGCCGGGCCGGACGGCCGCCGCCGTGCTGGTGGAGGCCGGGCAGCACTGGCAGCCTGCGGCGGTGGACGTGACGGCCGCCTGCGTCGCCGGCCTGCTGCGCCACACCGGCCTCGCGCACGGCCCTGCCGCGGCGCCGCGCCCGCGCTGCGCCGAGGTCACGATGACCGTCACGGCCGCCACCGCCGCCTTCGCCTTCGTGCAGCCCTACCGCGGCGGCGAGGTGATCCCCCGGCGCAACACCCTGATCGCCGTCGACGGCGCAGCCGAAATCCGCACGCCGCACGACGACTGCCTGCTGGTGATGCCGAGCCTGCGGCCCAGCCGCGGGCACACTGCCGTGCGGCTGGCTCGCTTCATCTAGCGACGTCCCAGGCTCCGCCCTATGTTGCGGTGCAGCGAATGGAGGGACCGATGCCGCTGAGCGAACCTGTGCCGCGTGAGCCGCTGCACCTGCGTGACATCGAACTGCGCGGCTATCGCCGCGAGGACGGCCTGTTCGACATCGAAGCGCGGCTGACGGACACCAAGACTTATGCCTTCAGCAACTCCGACCGCGGCCAGATCGACCCTGGGGTACCGTTGCACCGCATGCTGGCGCGCATGACGCTCAATACCGAGATGGTGATCACGGCGTTCGAGGCGGTGACGGAGTTCGGCCCCTATGCGATCTGCCCCACGGCGGCGCCCAACTTCGCCCGGCTGGCCGGGCTGAAGATTGGCGGCGGCTTCCTGAAGGCGGCGAACGAGCGAGTCGGCGGCACGCATGGCTGCACCCACCTGCGCGAGTTGCTGGGCCAGATGGGCACCGTCGCGTTCCAGACGCTGTTCGCCGTCCGCATCAAGCGCGAGAAGGCGCCGAACGCCGTGGCAAGCACGGACCAGCCTGCGCCCGCGCCCGAGAAGCCGTCCAGGCCGATGATGCTGGGCACCTGCCTGGCCTACGCGCCCGACAGCCCCGTTGTCGCCCGGCAGTGGCCGCAGTTTTACACTGGGCCAGCACCAGTCACGCCTTGAGGGCCGCCTGCTCCTCCGGCGTGCGGAGCGTCAGCGCCAGCGCGTGCAGGCCCTGGGCGAATTCGCCGCCCAGCGCCGCGTTGACCATGCGGTGCCGGGCGACGCGGCCCTGGCCTGCGAAGCGGTCGGACACGACCAGCACGCTGTAGTGCGTTTCCCCGCCCGGCGCCGCTCCGGCGTGCCCGGCGTGCTGGGCGCTGTCGTCGCGCACATCCAGCAGGACCGGCGCGAGGGCGGCGGACACCAGGGCACGGATGCGTTCGGCACGGGGGGGCTGGTCTGACATGCAGCGAGGCTTAGCGCGGCGCCCGCTGGGTGGGAAGGACTTGCCCCGGCAGGGAACAAGCGCACATAAGGCGGGATGACCCGATCACCGCGACCCCGGGCCTATGCGCCCGACCCGGCCGCGCCGGGACGCCCCTGCGACATGCCCGGCTGCCCCGAGGCTGGAGGCTTCCGCGCGCCCAAATCCCGCACCACGCTGAACCAATACTGGTGGTTCTGCCTTGAGCACGTACGCGAGTACAACGCGGCTTGGGACTACTACAAAGGCATGTCGGCGAGCGAGATCGAGGCGCACACCCGGTCCGACACCGGCTGGCAGCGCCCGACCTGGCCGCTGGGCCGCCTCGGCGCGCAGGCCTTCGACGAGGCCATGCTGCACGATCCGCTGCATATCCTTTCCGCCGGGCGCATGCGCCGCGGGCCGGTGCCGCCGAAGACATCGGTGCCGCCGGATTTGCGCGACCCGATGCAGGCGCTGGGCCTGGATTGGCCGGTGTCGATGGACACGCTGAAGGCGCGCTACAAGGAGCTGGCCAAGCGTCACCATCCCGACGCCAACGGCGGCGACCGGGCGTCGGAGGAGCGGCTGAAGACGATAAACCTTGCCTATGCCGCCGTAAGGCAACATTTGACCGCCGAACCCCGGATGGCCGCGACCGGATGAGCTTTCGCAATTGCCCCGAAGCGGGCTAATCTGCCCCGCCCGGCTCACGGCACGGCGGGGCACTGCACAGGACCCCAAGGCCTATGAACAACATCGCTGCACTCGCCGACGCCCGTTCCACGCCGACGTCGGCCATCAGTGTCCCGGACACGACGGTCGACGCCCGACAAGCGTTCGGCCTGGACATCGACATGGCGGTGCCGGCCTTTTCGGTGCCGACCGAGCACGTGCCGGAGATCGACACCGCCTACAAGTTTGACCGGGAGACGACGCTCGCCATCCTGGCCGGCTTCGCCTTCAACCGGCGCGTGCTGATCCAGGGCTACCACGGTACCGGCAAGAGCACGCATATCGAGCAGGTCGCCGCCCGGCTCAACTGGCCCTGCATCCGGGTCAACCTCGACAGCCACATCAGCCGCATCGACCTGATCGGCAAGGACGCCATCGTCCTCAAGGACGGCAAGCAGATCACCGAGTTCCGCGAGGGCATCCTGCCGTGGGCCTTGCAGCACGCCTGCGCGCTGGTGTTCGACGAGTATGACGCCGGCCGGCCAGATGTCATGTTCGTGATCCAGCGGGTGCTGGAGGTCGAGGGCCGGCTCACCTTGCTCGATCAGAACCGCGTGATCCGACCGCACCAGAGTTTCCGTTTGTTCGCCACCGCCAACACGGTGGGCCTGGGCGACACGACCGGGTTGTATCACGGCACGCAGCAGATCAACCAGGGGCAGATGGACCGCTGGAACATCGTCGCCACGCTGAACTACCTGCCGCACGCGCAGGAGACGGCGATCGTGATGGCGAAGATGGGCGTTGAACCCTCGGACAAGGCGATGAAGAAGCGGATCGAGAGCATGGTGGCCTTGGCGGACCTTACGCGCGCTGGGTTCATCAACGGCGACATCTCCACGGTGATGAGCCCGCGCACGGTGATCACCTGGTCGGAGAACGCGCGCATCTTCAAGGATGTCGGCTTCGCGTTTCGGTTGACGTTCCTGAACAAGTGCGACGAGGCCGAGCGCAGCACCGTGGCGGAATACTACCAGCGTTGTTTCAACGAGGAGCTGCCGACCGGCCTGCTGGCGCCGCGCAAAGGGCTATGAGCGGCTCATCCGCGGGCGGCCCCGCGAGTGGAAACAAAGAGAACTCGCGCACCGAGGACTTCAAGCGCGCGACCGCCGGGGTGCTGCGGGCGATCGCGCAGGTGCCTGAGGTGCAGGTCGCCTTCCAGCCGGGGCCGAGCAGCTTGGTCGGCAAGCGGGCGCGGCTGCCGCTGCCGACGCGGGCGCTGCCGGCAGCCGAGATGGCCAAGCTGCGCGGGGCCGCGGACAGCGTCGCACTGCGTCTGCGGCACCACGACGATGCCGTGCATGCGGCGCGCAGCCCCGGCCAGCGCGAGGCGAAGGATGTTTACGACGCGCTGGAGCAGGCCCGCGTCGAGACTGTCGGCGCCGCGCACATGTCCGGCGTCGCTGCCAATATCCGTGCCCGCCTGTCCGACGAGTGCGAGTCGGAGGGCTATGACCGCATGACCCGCAAGGACCAGTTGCCGTTGCCGGCGGCGCTGTCCCTCCTGGCGCGCGAGCGCATGTCCGACGAGGCCAGCCCCGCCGCCGCGGCCCGCATCCTGGAAAGCTGGCGCGGCACGCTGGGCGACGACGCCGAGGGCGCGCTGTCGGAGATGGCGGCGGCACAATACGACCAGGGGCGCTTCACCCGCGTCGCGCGCAAGCTGTTGGCCGCGCTGAACCTGGCGGAAGCCGAGGTCGAGTCGGAACCCGACGACCAGACCGACGAGGGCGAGGACGGCGGTGAGCAGGCGGGATCGCAGGACAACGCGGAGCAGAACGAGGGCGACACCCAGTCCGACGCTGACAGCATGATGGGCGCCCAGCCCGAGCAGATGCAGGGCGACACCTCCGAGGACGAAGGCGACGACGATGCCGAGGAGGACGCCGCCGCCGAGGGCGACGACCGCCCCGGCGGCCCGCAGACCCGGCGCGAGAAGCCGGTGCCGGACGACCACGTGGCCTACCGCGCCTTTTCCCGCGCCAACGACGAGGAAACGGACGCTGCGGACCTTTGTGACTCTGAGGAGCTGGCCCGGCTGCGCCAACAGCTCGACCAGCAGTTGCAGCACTTGCAGGGCGTCGTCAGCAAGCTCGCCAACCGTTTGCAGCGCCGGCTGCTGGCGCAGCAAACGCGGGCGTGGGAGTTCGACCTCGACGAGGGCATGCTGGACGCCGGGCGCCTGGCGCGGGTGATCGTGAACCCGATGCTGTCGCTGTCCTACAAGCGCGAGCGGGAGACGGACTTCCGCGACACGGTTGTGACGCTGCTGATCGACAACTCCGGCAGCATGCGGGGACGGCCGATCACGGTGGCAGCGATGTGCGGCGACATCCTGGCCCGTACCTTGGAGCGCTGCGCGGTCAAGGTCGAGGTGCTAGGCTTCACCACGCGCGCCTGGAAGGGCGGGCACAGCCGGGAGCGCTGGGTGGCGGAGGGCAAGCCGCGCAATCCTGGACGGCTGAACGACCTGCGCCATATCATCTATAAATCCGCCGATGCGCCGTGGCGCCGGGCGCGCAAGAACCTGGGGCTGATGCTGCGCGAGGGTTTGTTGAAGGAGAACATCGACGGGGAGGCGCTGCTCTGGGCGTATCGCCGGCTGATGTCGCGGCCTGAGCACCGGCGCATCCTCATGGTGATCAGCGACGGCGCCCCGGTGGACGACAGCACGCTCTCGGTGAACCCCGGCAACTACCTGGAAAAGCATCTGCGCGAAGTCATCCGCGAGATCGAGAGCCGGGATACGGTCGAGCTCATCGCGATTGGGATCGGCCACGACGTGACGCGGTACTACCGCCGGGCAGTGACGATCGTGGACGCGGAGGAGCTGGGCGGCACCGTGATGAAGAAGCTGGCCGAGCTGTTCGACGAGGACGCAGTACGCTCCTGGGCGCGTGCCGCGGCGGAGCGGGCGCCTTTAGTCGCCTAGGGCGTGCATCCTGGCGGCAGGCTGGGGGTCCGTCAGTTGCCGCAGGATGATGGCAGCGTGGCGTATGGCCAGCGAGTAGTGGCCCTCGCCCGGCAGCACGTGCAGGCGCATGCCGGGGATGGCCTCGAACGGCGCCAGGGCGTGCAAGGGGATCAACGAGTCCTCGTCGCCATACCAAACGTCAACCGGCACGGTGATCTTGCCGAACGGCACGCACCAGTCCCGCGCATAGATTTGCGCGTCCGACAGGGCACCCTGCACGCTGCGGCCAATGCCCTCCCGCCAGACGCAGGCGAGGCTGGACAGTGTTTTTGGATCGAGGCATTCGCGGTCGGAGTCAGGGAGCGAGCCGCCGACCAGGGTGCTCGGCGTGATGATCCGCTGGCGCAGCAAAGGCCGCACGATGCTGAACAACCGATGCGCCAGGACCGGATGCTGTCCGAGCCGGAACAGGTGGCCGACACCGGGCGCACGGGGATGGACGCCGTGGGCAGGGGGCACTGGGCACACCAGCGCCGCGCCCAGCACCCGGCTGGGCAGCGCATAGGCGCAGGCAGTGGCATAGGGCGCGCCCCCGGAGAGGCCGACGACATGGAACTGGCTGAGACCGAGCCGGTCCGCCACGTCCGCTACGTCCTGTGGCCAGTCTAGCAGGGTGCGGCCGGACTGCGGCGACGACCGGCCATAGCCCGGCCGGTCGAACGCCAGCACACGGGCTGGCAGCCCAAGGATTAACCCGGCTTCAAGGCGCGAGGCCGGCCAGCCGTGGAAGTAGAGCACTACGGGTCCCGACGGATCGCCGTACTCCTCGACGGCGATGGCCCGCCCGTCCGGCAAGCGCACCATGAACGACGGCAGCGTCGACCGGCGCCGGCGCGGTGCGCGGGCGCGGCTTACGAACCGCTTGAGTGCCAAAGTCACCACAACGAAAAAGGCCCGCCGGAGCGGGCCTTCGCGTTCGCCAACTGACCGTTAAGCGGCTGGCGGCGCCGCGGCGCGCTTGGCCTGCGACCGGGCGATGCGGCGTTTCAGCACCTGCGCCTCCTCTGGCAAATTCCGATTCGGCGTGCCGAGCAGGAACGAGTCAAGGCCGCCATTGTGCTCGATGGTGCGGATGGCGTGGGTGGTCAGGCGCACACGGATTGTCGTGCCCAGAATGTCGGACAGCAAAGAAGTGTGCTGCAAATTCGGCAAGAAGCGACGGCGGGACTTGTTGTTGGCATGGCTGACGTTGTTGCCAGACTGCACACCCTTGCCCGTGAACTGGCAGCGACGAGACATCGGAGTTCCTCAAAACAAAGCGCCGCACAGGACGGACGGCCCCGGCGATCAGATCAGGGCGGGGTTATGGCGCTGCAACGGGGCCGCGTCAACCCATTCAGGCTCAAGCGCGCCCGGAGGCGCCCTCGTGCGACCCGTACTCCGCGCGCAACTCGCCCGACCGCACGCTCGACATCGCGTTCTGCAGCACTTGGACGATAGCATCGTCGCCCATGGTGCGCGCCAACAAGCCCAGTGAACCGCCCAGCAACGCAGAGGCGATCGACAACGGGCTGAGGTTCTGGCCCGCCATGTATTCGATTGCCTTGTCGACGACAGCGCCGGCATGGCTCAGGTCTGCGGGGGCCTCGGGATTGGCGTGGTTGGCATCATTTGGCATGCGGCGCTCCTCTTTCCCATACATGGCGCTTGGGTCTGACGATCCAACCCGCCGCTGCTGCGCGGCGCCCGTCTACTGCGCGGCAACCGTCTCCGGCTCGAACGCTTCGGGCCTGGACGCCTCGCCCTGCTCGACCTGCAACTCCCACATGCGGGCATAAAGGCCGTCCGCGGCCAGCAGGCTGGCATGGGTGCCGCGCTCCGCCACCCGGCCTTCGGAGAGCACCAGGATTTCGTCTGCGTCCACCACGGTCGACAAGCGGTGCGCGATCACCAAAGTTGTACGGTCGGCCGAAACGGTGCGCAGCGCCGTCTCGATCTCGCGCTCGGTCCGGGTGTCGAGCGCGCTGGTCGCCTCGTCCAGGATCAGGATGCGCGGGTTCTTCAGGATGGTGCGGGCGATGGCGACCCGCTGCTTCTCGCCACCCGACAGCTTCAGCCCGCGCTCGCCCACCTTGGTCTGGTAGCCCTCCGGCAGGCGCAGCACGAAATCATGCACCTGGGCCAGCCGGGCGGCGTGCTCGATCTCAGGCTGCGACGCGCCGGGGCGACCGTAGGCGATATTGTAGGCAATCGTGTCGTTGAACAGCACGGTGTCCTGCGGCACGACGCCGATGGCGGCGCGCAGGCTGGCCTGTGTCATGTCGCGCACGTCGATGCCGTCGATCTCCACCGCCCCCTGCGTCACGTCGTAGAAGCGGAACAGCAGGCGGCTGATGGTGGACTTGCCGGCGCCAGTCGGCCCCACGACCGCGAGCTTTGCCCCGGCAGCAGCGGAGAAGCTGACGCCGTGCAGGATCTCGCGGTTGGGGTTGTAGCCGAAATGCACATTTCGAAAAGCGACGGAGCCGGGCTGCCCGGAATCCGGCTTACCCGGCGCGGGTGTCGGCGCCAGCACGACGGCGCCGGGCCGGTCCGCAACCTCCTGGCCAACCGAGAGCAGGCGGAACATCTGCTCCATGTCCACCAGGCCCTGCTTGATCTCCCGGTAGACGAAGCCGAGGAAGTTCAGCGGCTGGTAGAGCTGCATGAGGTAGGTGTTGACCAGCACGAACTGGCCGACCGTCATTTTACCGGCCTGCACGCCGTCCGCTGCCATCAGCATGACCCAGCCGAGGCCAATCGCGATGATGAACGCCTGGCCGAGGTTCAGCATGTTGAGCGTGACCTGGCTCTTGACCGCGGCGCGCTCATAGCGGGCACGGGCCTCGTCGAAGCGCCGGGCTTCGTGCGCCTCGTTGCCGAAGTACTTCACGGTCTCGAAGTTCAGCAGGCTGTCGACGGCCTTGGTCTGCGCGTCGCTGTCGGTTTCGTTCATTGCGCGGCGGAAGCGGACGCGCCAGTTGGTGAAGCCAAAGGTAAAGCCGATGTAGAGGACGACCGTAACCAAAGTGACGAGGGCGAAGCGCCAGTCGAACAGGTGCCACAATATGCCGACCACCAACACGACTTCGAGCAGGGTCGGCACGATGTTGAACACGGCGAGGCGTAGCACGTTCTCGATGCCAGCGGTGCCGCGTTCGATCGACCGGGACAGGCCGCCGGTCTGCCGGTCCAGGTGGAACCGCAGCGACAAGCGGTGCAAATGCTTGAAGGTTTGCAGCGCGACCTTGCGCACGGTGCTCTGCTGCACGGCGGCGAACACAGCGTCGCGCAGCTCGGCGAACCCCGACGAGGCGATGCGCAACAGGGCATAGGCTAGGATCAGGCTGAGCGGGATAGTGAGCGGATGGCCCTTGGGCGTCAGCGCGTCAACCGCCTGGCTGTAGACGATCGGGATGTAGACCGTCGCGACCTTCGCCAGCACCAGCATGATGACGGCCGTGACAACGCGCACATGGGCGCCGACCTCCCCCTTGGGCCAGAGATAGGGCAGCAGTGAACGCACGGTTTGGAAGCCGGTCCGCTGCGGAGTGGCGGAGGCGGGCATGGGGGTCAAATCGGCAGGCTTCATTGACCGTATGTGGCGACGCGCGCCGGTGGTGGGAAGGCCGCATGCTTGGGATGCCCTGGGATTGTCACCATAACAGGGGAATGACCGACCTCATGCGCCACATCGCCGCCTGCCGTAATGCCGAGCTGCCGGGCCAGCGGCTGCCGCTGCAGCTAGGGAGCGCACAGGTCGGATGGGTGCTGCCGGACACCGCGGCAGCGCTGGCCAAGCTTGGGGCAACCGTTGAACCCGGCGGCGTGACGCTCGCCGCGGCCGAGCTGCAAGGCATGGCGCAGGCGCTCGTTAATCAGGGGCGGTTCCGCTGGCGGGGCGAGGCATTCGACGTGCGGGCGGCGCCTGATGGCCCGGCGCTGGCGCAGATCGACCGCGGCGCGCTGCCGGCATTCGGCATCCGGGCGGAGGGCGTACACCTAAATGGGCTGGTCCAGCGGGCGGACGGGCCATGGCTGTGGGTGGCGCGACGCGCCGCCAACAAGCTGCTCGACCCCGGCAAGCTCGACCACTTGGTGGGCGGCGGCGTCCCAGCCGGCCTCTCGCCATGGGAGACGCTGGCCAAGGAGGCAGACGAGGAGGCCGCGGTCCCTGCCGAGCTGATCGCGCAGGCCGTGCCGGTGGCGCTGCTCAGCTACGCGATGGACCGGCCAGAAGGGCTGCGGCGCGACCGCCTGCACTGCTACGACCTGGCGCTGCCTGAACGCTTCAAGCCGCATCCACGCGATGGCGAGGTCGAAGCGTTCGAACTCTGGCCGCTGCCGGCGGTCCTCGATGAGGTCCGGCACACGAACACGTTCAAGTTCAACGTGAACCTGGTGCTGATCGAGCTTTTTCTTCGTATGGGCCTGCTGGACGCGGCCGAGGGCGGGCGGCTGCGGGCAGCGTTGGACGCGCCATCGGATTAGGGCTTGGCTAATGCTCCGGCGGCACGGCGCTGATCGGGATGTCCCGCGTCTCGGCCGCTTGCTCGTCCGTGTCCGCGGTTTCGTCCTCGTCGTCCTGGTCGGAGCCCTGCTGCTGCTCGGCGGTTTGCGGCTCGTTGCCGTGGCTCTCATAGGGCTGGCGCCGCTGCGGCCCCGCGCCGTTGCCGTTGGGCTGGCCCTGTGCCTGCGCCGCCTGGTTCATGGCGTTCAGGATGCGGAAGTAGTGCTCGGCGTGCTGGAAATAGCTTTCGGCCATCACGCGGTCGGCCGAACTCGTGGCGTCGCGGCCGAGCTGCAGGTATTTCTCGAACAACTGCTGGGAGGTGCCGCGGATGCGGAGGTCGGGGCCGCTGCTGTCGAAGACGTGGTTGCGGTTCAGTGGCACGTTGCCGGTTTGGTGCCGGATCGGCACGCCGCCTCCGCTGCCGCCACCCCGGTGGTTGCGCCCGCGCATACGTTTCATGTTCATTCGTATGGAACACTTTCCTGTTCATAGCCATCCTGGGACGCGCACGGGCCTGACCCGGCGGCAGTCGACTGGCGGCATTGGGCATCGCCCACTAGCGGACGAATGGTGCAAGCATGAACGCGCCCGTAGGCACGCTTCCTGATCGCAGCGGCACCCTAGCGGTCCCGTGCCGTCCTGCCAAACGTTTTCTTAGCGCCCCACCACCAACGCCCGGCGAACGCCGGCTAAGTCGGCGCGGAATGCCACGGGGCGCCCCGCCAGCGCCGCGACCGCATCAGCCTGGCCAACGCCAAGTTCCAGCACCGCGAAGCCGTCCGGGGCAAGCAGGCCGGGCAGCGCCGCCAGGATGCGGCGGTAGGCGTCAAGCCCGTCGACGCCGCCGTCCAACGCTTGGCCCGGCTCGTATCCGGCGACCTCGGGCATCAGGCCGGCAATATCGGCGCTGGGGATATACGGCGGATTGCTGAGCACAAGGTCGAAGCGGGCCGACAGCGCATCGCCCCAGTCGCCGCAGGCGAACGCAGCGCGGGCCGCAAGCCCCAGCACACCGGCGTTGTGGGACGCCAGCGCCGCGGCCTCGGCGGAGCGGTCGATGCCAAGCCCCCATGCAAGAGGAAACTCCGTCAATGCCGCCAGAAGCAGGCAGCCCGTGCCGGTCCCGAGGTCCAGGATCGTCCGCACCCGGCTGCGGTCCGGCACTGCCGCGAGCGCCGCCTCGATCAGCGTCTCGCTGTCGGCGCGCGGGATCAGGGTGGCGGGCGAGACCTCGAACTCCAGGCTCCAGAACTCTTGCCGGCCCAGGATCAGCGCCAGCGGCTCGCGTGCGGCACGCCGGGCCAACAGGGCATGATACGGCACGGGGTCGATGCTCCGCAGCGGCTCGCGCAGCAGTGCCTCGCGCGGAAGCCCGGTGGCGTGGCCGAGCAACAGCCGGGCGTCCAGCCGCGGGTTGCCCACCCCGGCCGCCTCCAGCAGCGCCGCGCCCTGGCGCAACGCTTCCCGCACCGTCACCGCACCGTTACTCCTGGGCGGCCAGCCGGGCGGCCTGGTCCTCGGCGGTCAGCCGGTCCACGATATCGTCGAGGTCGCCCTGCATGATCCGGTCAATCTTATGCAGCGTCAGCTCGACGCGGTGGTCCGAGACCCGGCCCTGCGGAAAATTGTAGGTGCGGATGCGCTCGCTGCGGTCGCCGGTGCCGACCTGGGATTTGCGGTCGGCGGCGCGGGTGGAGGCGAGGCTCGACCGCTGCGCCTCGTACAAGCGTGCGCGCAGGATTTTCATGGCCTTGGCGCGGTTCTTGTGCTGGCTGCGCTCCTCCTGCATCGCCACCACGACGCCGCTGGGGATGTGGGTGATGCGGACGGCGCTCTCCGTCTTGTTCACGTGCTGCCCCCCAGCGCCAGACGCCCGGTAGACGTCGATGCGCAGGTCGGTCTCGTTCACCTGCACGTCGACCTCCTCCGCCTCCGGCAGCACGGCAACGGTCACGGTCGAGGTGTGGATGCGCCCCTGGCTCTCGGTGGCCGGCACGCGCTGGACCCGGTGAACGCCGGATTCGTATTTCAGCCGGGCGAACACGTTGCGCCCGGTGATCTCGGCGACGCCTTCCTTCAGGCCGCCCAGGCCGGTGTCGGCGTATTCCAGCACCTCGACCCGCCAGCCCTTCGATTCCGAGTACTTCTGGTACATCTGGAACAGCTCGGCGGCGAACAGGCTGGCCTCGTCGCCGCCGGCAGCCGGGCGGATTTCCAGGATGGCGCTGCGGGCGTCGGCCTCGTCCTTCGGCAGCAGGGCCAGGCGGATTTCGTGCCTGAGCGCCGGCAGCTTCTCCTTAAGTTCATAGAGTTCGGCCTCGGCGAGGTCCTTCATCTCGGGATCGGACAGCATCGCCTCCGCCTCGGTGTTCGCCCGCTCGGCCCCGCGCAGTTCGTCGATGCGGTCCACGATGGGTGCCAGTTCCGACAGCTCCTTGCTGGCGCGGGAGAACCCGTCGCCGCCCAGGCCCTCACTCAACTGCGACCGCAATTCCGCCGCCCGTCCGACGATGCGGTCGAGCTTGTAGTCCAGACTGCCGCTCATGCCAGTTTCGCCGTCAACTCGGCCAAGTCGACCTCGGACTGCGCGCCGGTCGCCAAATCCTTTAACTGCGCCACGCCGCGCACGAGCTCGGCCTCGCCGATGATCACCGCCGCACGGGCGCCGATGCGGTTGGCGCGCTCCATCCGGCGCTTGAGGTTGCCGCGGTAGGCCATCTCGGCTCGGATACCGGCGTCGCGCAGGGCTTGCAGGGCGTCGAGCGCCGCCGCCTCCTCGGCCGCACCGCCCACGGGAATCACCGCCACTGGCGCAGGCGGCGCAGGCGGCGCGTCGAGCAGCATGGCCAGGCGCTCCACCCCTGCGGCCCAGCCGACGGCGGGGATCGCGGGGCCGCCCATCTGCGCGACCAGGCCGTCATAGCGCCCGCCGCCCATCACGGTGCCCTGCGCGCCAAGCTGGTCCGTCACGAACTCGAACGCCGTGTGGTTGTAGTAGTCGAGCCCGCGCACGATGCGCGGATTCTCCCGGAACGGCACGCGCAGCCGGTCCAGATGCGACCGCAGCCCGTCGTAGAACGCCGCCGCCTCGGGCGTCAGCACGGCCTGGATGGTCGGGGCGCCCTCGACCAAGGCGCGGTCGCTTGCGTCCTTGCTGTCCAAGATACGCAGCGGGTTGCGCTCCAGCCGGTCCCGGCTATCGGCGGACAGCGCATCCCGGTGCGCGCTGAAATACGCCACCAGTGCCTCGCGGTAGGCGCTCCGGCTCGCAGCGTCGCCAAGCGTGTTCAGCTCCAGCACCGTGTCCCCGTCCACGCCCAATGCCCGCAGCACCTGCCAGCCGAGCGCGATGACCTCGGCGTCCGCCAGCGGCTCGGCAGGCCCGATCAGCTCGGCGCCGATCTGATGGAACTGCCGGTAGCGGCCCTTCTGCGGACGCTCGTAGCGGAACATCGGCCCGGCGTAGAACACTTTCTGCGGCAGCGATTGCGTCAGCCCGTTGCTGACCAGCGCGCGGCACACCCCGGCGGTGTTCTCCGGGCGCAAGGTGATGCTGTCGCCGCCCCGGTCGTCGAAGGTGTACATCTCCTTCGTCACCACGTCGGAGGTGTCGCCCAGGGTCCGGGCGAACACGCGCGTCTCCTCGAAGATCGGCGTGGCCCACTCGTCCATGCCATACAGCGCGGCTACGCGCCGGGCAGTGTCGACGACGTGGGCGTGGCGGCGCTGGTCCTCGCCGATCAGGTCCCGCGTGCCGCGGACCGGTTGCAGGTCAGCCATGCTACTCCGCTGCGACCTTTGCCAAAGTGGGCGCCACGGCCGGAGTGGCAGCAGCAAGCTCCTCAGCCTTGCGCTCGACGGTGGCGATGATGTGCTCAACCATGTCGCCGCCGTCGATAGTGTGGTCGGTGCGGCCGGCGTGATAGACCATGTGCCGCCCGTTGCCGCCACCGGTCACGCCGATGTCGGTCATCAATGCCTCGCCGGGGCCGTTCACCACGCAGCCGATAATCGACAGCGTAATGGGCGTCTTGATGTGCGCCAGCCGCTCCTCCAGCGTCGCCACCGTCGCGATCACGTTGAAGCCCTGCCGGGCGCAGGACGGGCAGCTTATGATCTTCACGCCGCGGTGCCGCACGCCGAGCGACTTCAGGATGTCCCAGCCGACGTGGACTTCCTCCTCCGGCTCGGCCGACAGCGACACGCGCAGGGTGTCGCCGATGCCGGCCCAGATCAGGCTGCCCAGGCCAATGGACGACTTCACGGTCCCTGCCCGCTTGGTGCCCGCCTCGGTGATGCCGATGTGCAACGGGTGGTCGCAAACCTCAGCGAGTTGCTGATACGCCGCCACGGCCATGAACACGTCGGACGCCTTCACGCTGATCTTGAACTCGTGGAAATCATTGTCCTGCAATATCTTGGCGTGCTCCAAGGCGCTCTCGACCAGCGCCTCCGGGTTCGGCTCGCCGTACTTCTCCAACAGGTGCCGCTCCAGCGAACCCGCGTTCACGCCGATCCGCATGCTGCAATTGTGGTCGCGCGCGGCCTTGATGACCTCGCGCACCCGGTCGGCGCTGCCGATGTTGCCGGGATTGATGCGCAGGCACGCGGCCCCGCTCTCCGCCGCCTCGATGGCCCGGCGGTAATGGAAGTGGATGTCGGCGACGACCGGCACCGACACCTGGCGCACGATGTCCCTCAACGCCAGCGCGCTCTCCTGGTCCGGGCAGGACACCCGGACGATGTCGACCCCGGCCTCCTCGGCGCGGCGGATTTGCGCCACGGTGCCGAGAACGTCGGTGGTCAGCGTGTTGGTCATGGTCTGCACGGTGATCGGCGCGTCGCCGCCCACGGGCACGTTGCCCACGTGGATCTGGCGGGACTTCCGGCGCTCGATCTGCTGATACGGGCGATAGCTCATGGTGGCTCCCCGCGCCGGACGCCCGGCGCCTCCGTCTATATATAGGTGTGCGCCGCCGCTTCTACTGCGCCGGAGGCTGTGCCGTCGAGATGGCTTTCAGCGCATCAGGGTCCAGCAGCACGTCGCGGCGGACGGCGCCCGCGCTGCCCAGCGCGGGGGTGGCCTGTCCGTCGACCAGCAGCTCGGTCCCGCCGGCGTTGCCGGTCGAGAGCAGCAACTGCGTCCCGTTCGGCACCGGCCAACTGTCGCCCGCGCGCATGATGCGGCTCAGCAGCACCGGGCCTTGGCGCTCCCTGACCTGAACCCAGGCTTCGGCCTTTATCCGCAGCATGATGCGGGCCTCGGGGGTTGCCGGGGCTGCTGGCGGTTCGGGTGCGGCGAGGGCTGACAGAATGGAGGGCGGCAGAACGGGAGGAAGGAAGGCGACGGAAGGTGGCCCAGTGGGGGGCGGCGCAGCGGGAGGCGGCGCAGCCGACGTGGGTGCGGCAAGCGCCGAGGTGGACGGATTCGGCATGATGGAGGCAACCTGCGGCGACAGGCTGGACGGCGGCGCGTCCTGGTCAGCGAGCGCTGCCAGACGCTCCGGCACCGCAGGAACCACCTCCGCCGAAACCGGCCTGTCGCCAGAGATGCGATACCAGCCGGCATAGGCCCCGGCCATCAGCAGCACGCCCAGCAGCGCCACTGCGCCGGCCGGCACGCCGCGGTCCGGCATGGGGACGGGGAACGCCAGCTCGGTTTTGCGGTCCCCCTCATGCGCCTCGGCCCGGAAGCGCCGCGCTGCATCGGCGGCATCCAGGCCGAGCAACGCCGCATAGCTGCGGACAAAGCCGACGGCGTAGACCTGGCCGGGCAGGTCGGCCACGCGGCCCTCCTCGATGGCCTGCAGGAAGCGCAACCGGATGCGGAGCTTGGCGACGACGTCCGGCAGGGCCAAGCCGAGCCGCAGCCGCGCCTCCCGCAACTCCGCGCCGACGTGGGACGCCCCCAGCGCCGGGCCGTCCGCGTCATGATCGCCAGAGGACATCATCCCACTCGCCTCCCGGAGACCTGGCACCTCGACGCCGATGCACGGCCTGATTAAGCTACACTAACGTAACTGTTGCAACCTTTGTTGCATTCAACCTGGGACCGCGGCCAGTTCTGCTTATTGTTGCGGGCGGGCCACCGGCGGCGGGGTTCCGAAGCAGCGCATCCGCAGCAGTTCGTCGAGCGTTGGATTGAACCCAAGCAGGGGCAGCCGCCACACCGGAGCGGTCGCAGCCAGGAGGCCAATGCCGAGGCCGATCCAAGGCAAGGCTGCGCGGAAGCGCCTCGCCCCGTCTCTTTCCTTCCGTTCCATGGCGTTGCCCCTCAAGCCGCCCTCGTCTCGCGCTGCCCGGCCCGCATGACCATCCAACCGCCGACAAGCATGGCGAACCCCCAGGCCAAGAAGGCGATGTCCCAGTAGATGCGCTGGTCCTGCGGAACGAGTTCGTTGACGTGGTGAACGCCGAGCAGCTCGTGGTCCACCACCCCCTCAACCAGGTTGAAGATGCCCCATCCGAGCAGGAGGGTGCCGGCCAGCAGCTTGCTGGACCAGGCGAGGTGCCGCCGGTGGGCCGCGCGCCACAGGATGAACAGCCCGACGACAACGAAGACATAGGTGCTGCTGTGGAACAGGCCGTCCCAAACGGTGTTGAGCCTCAGGTTGTCGAGGGTGTCGACCGGATACCAACTGCTCAGCATATGGTGCCACTGGAGCACCTGGTGCAGGACGATGCCATCGAAGAAGCCGCCAAGGCCGAGGCCGAACAGGATGCCCGCGGATTTTGGGAAGCTGGCGGCGTCTGCTTGGTCTGCTATTTTCGGGGTTCTCCGGGATCAGAGCAGGTGGTCGTGCTCCCTAGTCTAGGACGCGAACGACGCCCGCGAGCTAGCTTGGTCAGCGGCATGTCAACGAGGCGTTTCAGGCGTTGCTCGCAACACAGGCCCTGGCTTTATATAACCTACGTCCGCAGGCGATTTCAGTTTAACGGGCTGATCAAGGGCGATTTCATAATCATCGGCGCACTTCGGATCGATGATCGAGAGTGCTGACTTGGCGACACTCACAACCCTTTAACACACTGACAATAAGCTTTTTCAGGCTGCATCTACCTCTAAGTTGGAACTCTTGGCGGCTGGCATCAGATGGTAAGGCTGGTAGGGACCTACTCATCCTGGACATACAGGCATGGTCCCGTGGCCCCACCAGCCTCACACGGTCCCCCAAGGCCTCAGCGCCGCTGTAGTTGCAGGCAAGCTGCCGCCTGCTCGGCCGCTGGTCGGGCGGCGCTGCGCTGGAGCTGATCGCTGAAGACCATATACATCACCTTCTCGCGTAGGAGACTTGGTAGGTCGGCATCACGGCGCATGTCCGGCGCCGCGGCGCGATAGACCAAGTTGGCTTCTGGTGAAAGCTTAGTCGCGCAACTCTCGCCTACAGCGTTCTCTGCCATTGCGGTACCGACCACAGCATTATCTGCTATAGGGGGAGCCGCGCAACTAGCGAAACTAAACAACGCAGACGCGAGTAGGGCCATACGGCAGTAGATAAAATGCATTTAACTCTCCATATATTACCCATAGCCAAACCGTATAGCATACCGATGTCAAACTACTACTTAGAATATTTGAAGTTGATTTAACTGTTGACTTCGATTACCGGTAGACGTATAGAGCAAGTAGAGAACCTAAATTCATGAGAAACTCGCACATTCCATGAATTCGCTCATTTCCGCTGAGGTGGGTTAGCTTCAATCCGGCCGCCCTCCGTAAGATCCTCCGTGTCATCGGCGGATAGACTCGGAGCATAGTCGAGGCGAAGCGTTTAAGCAGGCGTTTGGGGGAGATCTAGGGTGATCTTCCCCTGTTTGCGTGGACACGGGTTCAGCTCGCTATCCGCTTTGCTTGATTCAAGTTGAGATACTAATACCAAAACTCGCTGACCAGAACCCATCAAGATTTCACCCTCACTGCGATGCACTTGAGCTGCCGCATAGAGCACGCGACCTCCATGGGTTCTGGTCAGTGAGCCTTGGTATAAAGGACCATAGATCAACAAAGACAGGCTCGGGATATACCTACGCCGATCGTCCTTGGTCCCAGATCGTTCACTATTTAAGTAGTTTCCGAACCTGGCACTGGCTTCCTTCCAGCCATTAATATCAGTTGCCCAATCTACTGACCGCCCTGGCCCCGAGACACTACCCAAGCACTCAATCACGCCAGATGACCATGCTCCCGCGCCCAAGACGTGAGTGGCGCCCGCAGGCTCGCCTGGCCGGCCGCATTGCGCCGGGCCGCCGCAAGCACCGCCCGCAGCTCGGCCAACTGTACCGAGGCGAACGCCGCTTTCAGCCGCAGCAGCCCGGCAGCAGGCATCGACAAGCTGGTGATGCCCAGCGCCGCCAGCACCATCGCCTCCAACGGCCGGCCGGCGTGCTCGCCGCAGAGCGAAACGTCGACCCCAGCAGCCGCGGCCTCGGCGCACACGCGGTCCAGCGCGTCCAGCACCGGCGGCGACAGCAGGTCGTAGCGGCCAGCAAGCCCCGGCGTGCCGCGGTCGGCGGCGAACAGGAACTGCATCAGGTCGTTCGACCCGATCGACACGAAGTCCACCTCCGCCATCAGCGCGGGAAGCTGCCAGAGCAAAGCCGGCACCTCGATCATGCTGCCGACCAGCAGTCGCTCCGGCGCCGGGCGCACCCGCGCCGCCTCTGCCAGCAGCAGCCCGCGGGCGGCGGTGAACTCGGCCACCGTCGCGACCATGGGAAACATGACCGACAGCGTCCGGCCCTGCGCCGCCAGCAGCAGGGCGCGAAGCTGCCGGCGCAGCAACGCCGGGCGGTCGAGCCCGACGCGCAGGCTGCGCCAGCCCATGGCCGGGTTCTCCTCCGCCTGACGTGGCGCGTCCGGCAGCAGCTTGTCGCCGCCCAGGTCCAGCGTGCGGAACCGCACCGGCCGGTCCCCGGCAGCGTCCAGCACCCTGGAATACAGCGCCGCCTGCTCCGGCACGTCCACGATCTCACCGCGAGCGAGCATCGCTATCTCGGTGCGGAACAGCCCGATCCCGGCGGCCCCGGTGCTGTCGAGGTGCTCGACCTCCCGCGCCAGGCCGACGTTGAGCATCAGGCTCAGCGCGACGCCGTCCGCCGTGCGCGCCGCCCGGTGGCGCTGCGCGGCATAGCCGGCCTCGATCTGCAAGCGGGTGTCCAGCGCGCGGGCATAGGCGGTGCGGACCTCGTTGTCCGGGCGCAGGATCAACTGCCCTTCGTCGGCGTCCAGCACCGCGTCGTCGCCCTCCTCCACCGCCGCCAGCAGGCCGCGCACGCCGCCCAGCGCCGGCAGGCCGAGCGCGCGGGCCAGGATGGCGGCGTGCCCGGCCGAGCTGCCCTCCTCGATCGCGACGCCGCCGATGCCGCGGGCGTGCCACTCCAACAACTGCGCGGGGCCGAGCCGGCGGGCAAACAGGATGGCGCCCCGCGGGATCGCCGGCACCGCCTCGCCGCCGTCCAGCGCCGCCAGCAGGCGCCCGGCCAAATCCTCCATGTCCGCCAGCCGCTCCCGCAGATAGGGGTCGGCGATGCGCCGCATCCGGTCGCGCAGCTCGTTGGCGGCACGGTGGACGGCGGCTTCGGCCGTCAGCCCATTCGCGACCGCCTCCCGCACGCGGCGCATCCAGCCGCTGTCGGCCGCGACCAGGCGGGTGGCCTCAAGCACCTCCCGCGGGCCGTCGCCGGTGGGCAGCCGGGTCTCGATCAGGTCGTCGAGCGTCTGGCGCATGGACTCGATGGCGAGGTCCAGGCGCTTGGTTTCCTGGATGGGGTCATCCGCCAGCAGGCGGCGCAACGGGGCGCCGACGCCGTGCAGCACCACGGGGCCGATCGCGATGCCCGGCGCCAAGGGCGCGGCCTGGAACTGCCGCGGCATGGTGGCGCCGATGCCCTGCTCCGCCCCGTCCGACGCGCCGGCCGCGGCCAGCACCTCGGCCAGCAGCATGGCGACGGTCTCCAACAGCTCCACCTCGTCGTCGCCGTAGCGCCGTGGCGCGCGGTTCTGCACCGCGAGCACGCCGAGCACCCGGCCGCCGCGGCGCACCGGCACGGCCAGCAGGGAGGCGAACGGGTCCTCCCCGGTCTCAGGGCGGTAGGCGAAGGCCGGGTGGTTCTGCGCGTCCGGCAGATTCAGCACGGCGCTGGTTGCGGCGGCGATGCCGACGATGCCCTCCCCGACCCGCAGCCGGGTGCGGCCGACCGCCTCGGGGTTGAGGCCGTGGGTGGCGACCAGTTCCAGCAGGTCGCCCGGTCGCATGGCGTAGATGGTGCAGACCTCGGCCACCATCTCGCTGGCGACCAGCGCCGCCAGGTCGCCGAGCGGCACGCCGCCGGTGCCGCTCAACGACAGGCCGAGCGCCATCATGTCGCGCAGCCGGGACAACAGGCGGCGGGTCTGCTGCATCTAGTGACGGACTGGGTCGTGCCGGGCGGAAATCGCCCGGCAAGCCTGGTCGACAAGTTCAGCGATGATCTCCGCCGTCGGCTGCTCCGCCGTCACCATGCCGACCGACTGCCCGGCCATCACCGAGCCGTGCTCCACGTCGTCGTCGACCACCGCGCGGCGCAATGCGCCCGCCCAGAAGTGCTCGACCGACAACTGCGCCTGCTCCCGCGTCAGCTCGCCGGAGTCGACGCGCGCCATCGCCGCTGCCTGGTGGCGCAGGAAGGCCTGGGTGCCGGCGTTGACCAGGCCGCGCACGGGGATGACGGGGAAGCGCCGATCAAGTTGCACGCTCGGCAGCGCGTCGCGGGCGCGGGCGTGAATGAAAGCCTGCTTGAACCGCGGATGGGCGATGCTCTCGGTGGCGGCGGCGAACCGGGTGCCGAGCTGCGCCCCGGCGGCGCCCATTTCGAGAAACGCCAGGACCGCCTCGCCCCGGCCGATGCCGCCGGCGACGAACACGGGAACCTCCGTGACATGCGGCAGGATCTCCTGCGCCAGCACGGCGAGCGACACCGGGCCGATATGGCCGCCGGCCTCCGAACCCTCGATCACCAGGGCGTCGGCGCCGAGCCGCACCATGCGCCGCGCCAGCACGAGGGCGGAGGCGAAGCACACGAGGCGGCTGCCGTCCTTCACGGCGCGCACCGCGGCGCCGCTCGGCACGCCGCCGGCCAGCACGACATGGCCGACGCCGGCGCGCAGGCAGACCTGGATCAGGTCCAGCAGGCGCGGGTGCATGGTGATGAGGTTGACGCCGAACGGCCGAGTTGTGAGCGCCTGGGTGGCGGCGATCTCGTGGGCCAGCGCGTCCGGCCCCATGGAGCCGCCGGCGATGACGCCGAAGCCGCCGGCGTTGCTGATGGCGGAAACCAGGGTCCGCTCGCTGACCCAGCTCATGGCGCCGCCCATGATCGCGACCTCGCTGCCGAGGAAGCGCCGCCCATGGTCCGACAAGCGGTCGAACTCGGCCCGTGCGAGCAGGCCGCCGCTGTCGGGGCCGGTGTAATCGGCCGGGCTGGCGGCGTCAGGCGGCATCGAGGCCGTAGGCGGTGTGCAGCGCGCGTACCGCGAGCTCGGTGTACTCCGCCGCGATCAGCACGCTGACCTTGATCTCGCTGGTCGAGATGACCTGGATGTTGATCCCCTTGCCCGCCAGCGTGCTGAACATGATGTTGGCGACCCCAGCGTGGCTGCGCATGCCGACGCCGACGACGCTGATCTTCGCCACGTCCGGGTCCAGCAGCACAGTGCTGGAGCCGATGGCGCCGCGGTGCTCGGCCAGCACGGCCTGCGCACGCGGCAGGTCGGCGCGGCCGACGGTGAAGGTCATGTCGGTGGTGCCGTCGGCGGACACGTTCTGCACGATCATGTCGACGTTCACCTGCGCCTCCGCGAGCGGCCCGAAGATGGCGGCGGCAACGCCGGGGCGGTCGGGCACGTGGCGCAGCGTGATCTTGGCCTCGTCGCGCGAGTAGGCGATGCCGGATACTATTGCGCTTTCCACGATCTCGTCCTCATCCACCACCATGGTTCCAGGCACGTCGACGAAGCTTGAGAGCACCTGGACCCGCACGCGCTCCTTCATCGCCAGCTCCACGCTACGGGTCTGCAATACCTTTGCCCCCACCGAAGCGAGCTCCAGCATCTCTTCATACGCGATTTTGTCCAATTTACGCGCGCGGGCGGTGATGCGCGGATCGGTGGTGTAAACGCCGTCAACGTCCGTATAGATGTCGCAGCGGTCGGCGCGCAGGGCGGCGGCAAGTGCGACCGCCGATGTGTCCGATCCGCCACGCCCCAGGGTGGTAACGCGCTGGTCCGGCCCCAGCCCCTGGAAGCCCGCCACCACCGGAACTTGCCCGGCCACCATCGCCGCCAGCAGCGTGTGGCCGTCCACCGACTCGATGCGCGCCTTGCCGTGGGCGCCGTCGGTGTGGACGCCGACCTGCCAGCCGGCCCAGGAGCGCGCGTCCACGCCGAGCGCCTGCAGGGCGATTGCCATCAGGCCGGCCGTGACTTGTTCGCCCGTCGCCACCACGGCGTCGTACTCGCGGGCGTCGTGCAGCGGGGCCAGCGCCGCGCACCAGGCGACCAGTTGGTTGGTGGTGCCGGCCATGGCGGAGACGACGACCGCGACCTCGTGCCCCGCCGCCACTTCGCGCCGCACCCGGCTGGCGGTGCTGCGGATGCGGTCGAGGTCGGCCACCGAGGTCCCGCCGAACTTCATCACGATCCGCGCCATGCCTGCTTCGTACCCTTCGGTGCGGGCGTTGCCGTTGCGGCGGTGCCCCTACCGGCTCACATACTCATCGAAAACAGCGCAGGGCAACATGGCAGACGCGCAACCCAGCACACGGACGGCCGGATCGGTCGTTGCGGAGGAGGTGGCGCGGTTCGACGCGCTGGCGGCGGAGTGGTGGGACCTGTCCGGCCCCATGCAGGCGCTGCATGCGATGAACCCACTGCGGGTTGGCTGGATTGACCATCGCATTCGGGCGCGTGTCCAGGCGCAGCGGGGCGGGCCGGTGCGGCTGCTCGACATCGGCTGCGGCGCCGGGCTGGCGGCGGAGGCGCTGGCGCGGCTGGGCTACGACGTGCTCGGGCTTGACGCGGCTGCGGATACGGTCGCGGCGGCGGCGGCGCACGCGGCCGGCCAGGGTTTGCCGCTGGCCTACCGCGTTGGCGCCGCCGAGGACCTGGTTGCGGAGCAGGCGCGTTTTCCCATCGTGACCGCGCTCGAGGTGATCGAGCACGTCACCGATCCAGCGGCGTTCCTGCGCCTGTTGTCCCAGTTGGTCGAGCCCGGCGGGTTGCTGTTCATCTCCACGCTGAACCGCACGCTGCGGTCGCTTGCGGTGGCGAAACTCGGGGCGGAGTACGTGTTGCGACTGTTGCCGGTCGGCACGCACGACTGGCGGCGGTTCGTTACCCCGGCCGAACTCGGCGCCTACGGCAAAGCGGCCGGACTTCCGGTGGCGGACATCAGCGGCATGGTGTTCGAAGTGCGGACCCGGCAGTGGCGGGCGGGAACCGACCTTGCGGTGAACTACATCGCCATGCTGGAGCGGCGCTAGCCGTCGGCGCGGGGAACCCAGGGGATGCGAGCGACCTCGATGCCCTCGTCGGCCAGGGCTTCGGCCTGTTCAGGGGTGCTCTCGCCGTAGATGCTGCGCTTGTCGCTCTCGCCGTTGTGGATGCGCCGGGCCTCCTCGGCGAAGCCTGAGCCTACGTAGTCGCAGTTCCGCTCCACGTCGGCCCGCAGCTTTTGCAGCATGGCCCGCACGTGGTCGGGAACGGCGACGCCGGTTTTCTCCGGCAACGGGGCCGCCTGCGCCGCGCCGGACGGGTCGACCACTGCGCTGCCCTTGGCGATTCTCGGCGCCATCAGCGCGCGGTTCACCGTCGTGTCGCCACAGGCCGGGCAGGACACCAGGCCGCGCTGCGCCTGCACCTCGAAGGCCGCGCTGTCCCGGAACCAGCCGTCGAAGGTGTGGTCGGCGCTGCACCGCAACTGGTAGTGGATCATCACCCGTCCATATCAGCGGGATCGACCCCGCTGCTGTAAGATGGCAAGACGGCGGCGCGGCGCAAGCTCAGGCGGCGGCGAGCAGCGGGTCGAGCCGGCCGGCGCGGTCCAGCGCCACAAGGTCGTCGGAGCCGCCGATGTGCTGGCCGTCGATGAAGATCTGCGGCACGCTGGTCTGCCCGGAGCGCGCGATGGCCTCCCTGCGCTGCGGCGTGCCGTGCGGGGCGTCGATTTCCTGGAACGTCACGCCTTTTTTCTGCAACAAAGCGATGGCCCGGCTGCAATAGGGGCACCAGGGCTGGGTGTACATCTCGATTTTGGACATCGGTCTCTCCAAGGACGATTGAAGGATTGGGACCGGCAGGGCCGCGCACAAGATGTGCCGGCGAGGCCGCGCACAAGGTATGCTAACCTAAAGGTTGAGTTGCCTAATCCAAAGGCTGGGACGCCACGCACGCGGCCACTAAAAGGTCCACCCTGGCGACGCCGGCCGCCAGCAGCGCACGGGCGCAGGCGTCCGCCGTGGCGCCAGAGGTCAGCACATCGTCGATCAGCAGCACCCGCGCGTCCGCAAGTTGCGTCTGCCGCGACGGGCGGACCATGAACGCGCCGGCGACCTCCGCCTTGCGCTGCACGCCGGACTTCTGCGCGAGGGACGCCGTCGCCCGCGTCCGGCGCAGCCCGTCCAGCACCGTGGGACGCCCGGAGAGCCGCGACACCGCCTGGGCCAGCAGCGCCGATTGGTTGTAGCGGCGGGACAGCAAACGGCCGCGGTGCAGCGGCACCGGAACCAGCCAGTCCGCCGCGCGCAGCAACGCAGCGCCTGCCCGCGCCATGTGCGGCGCCAGCGCACGCGCTGTCTCGATGCGGTCCGAATACTTGAACGGCAGCAGGATGCGCCGGGTCTGGTCGTCGTAGCGCAGCGCGGCGCGGGCAGCGGTCCAGGCGGGCGGGCGCACCCGGCACTCCGAGCACAGGCCGGACACGCCGCCCTGCGCCGGCGAGCCGAACGGCCGGCCGCAGCAGGCGCAGCAGGGGTCGGTCACGAAGGTGGTGCGGCGGAAGCACGCGGCGCAGAACTGGCCCGGCGCTCCCACCGGCGCGTCGCAGGTCAGGCAATGCGGCGGCAGCAGGACGTCGAGCAGCAGCACAGCGCCCCGCCGCCACAGGCTGTTCACGCCCCCAACTTCATGATCCGGGCTTCATGACCCGAACGCTACCGTGCCGTCGCGCTCGATCTCGCGCACGAGGTTAATTTCCCAGGAGAGATAAGCCTGCATCGCCGCCTCGACGCCTGAGTTGCGGTCGTAAGGGCGCAGGTGGAAATCCACGCAGGCCGCATCCGGCGGGTCGTTGCGGTCTGCGGCCGGGGTGTTGCCGGCGGCGATCCACGCGGCCGTGCCGCCCTCCAGCACCTGGACCGGGGCGGAGGCCAGGCTTTGCAGCTCGGCGACGGCGAGCCGGGCCAGGATGCCCTCGGGCGAGGTCACGACGATGCGCTCGGCTTGGGCCAGCCGGTCACGCAATGCGTCGAGCCGGGTGCGGATGCCCCAAACGGCGCCGGGAACATGGCCGGTGCGGAAATCGACGCTGCGGGCCAGGTCCACGACCAGCGCTCCGTCGAGGGTTGCGGCGGGCGCCACCAACTCGGCAGGCGGTAGCGGCGGCGGCACGGCCGGGGCCGCGTCGAGGTCGAGCAGCCCGCCCTCCACCACGAAGACGTCCCGGTGGCCCATTTGGCGCAGCCAGGCGCCAGCCATGCGGGCGCGAACGCCGTCGTCGTCCAGCAGCGCGATGCGGGCGCCGCGGACGGCAATCCACTGGTCTGTCGCCTGGATAAGCTGGCCGCCGGGCGCGCTGCGGCTGCCGGGGCGGTGCATCGTGGCAAATTCGGCGGGGTCCCGCACGTCCAATACATACAGGGTGCGGTCCGGGTCCTCCTCGTAGCGCGCGAGGTCGAGCGGGCCGATGACGCCGACGCCGGACGCCTCGGCGAAGGCGCGGGCGCGGTCGAGTGCCAGGCCGGCTGTCGCGGGCGGGCCGGGCTGGTAGCGCCGCGTCTGGCCGCGCTCGCACTCCAGGCCGGCGAGCTCCCATCCCATGGTGCCGTTGCGCAGCGCGACGACCGGGTTCGGCACCCCGGCGCGGCGCAGGCTCTCGGCGCCCATGATGCTACGGGTGCGCCCAGCGCAGTTGACGACGACCAGCGTCGCGGGATCGGGCGCCAGGTCGCCGATGCGGTAGGCGAGCTCGCCGCCGGGCACGTTGACGCCGGTCGGGATCGACATGCGGTGGAATTCTTCCAATGGCCGGCTGTCGAGCACGACCATGTCGCGCCCGCTGTCGATCCACGTCTTGAGCTCGGGCGCGTCGACGCTTTCGGTGCCGTAGTTGTGCTCGACCCACTCGCCAAATGCTTTGCTGGGCACGTTCACGCCGCTGAACAGCACAAACCCGGCGGCCTCCCAGGCCGGGGTGCCGCCGTCCAGCACATACAGGTCGGTGGCGCCTTGGCTGGCCAAGTGCTTCGCCAGCCGCTCTGCCAGGCCGCGCCCGTCGTCGACGCAGACGGTCCGGGCTGCGATCCTCGGCAGCAGGACCGGCACGCGCAGCTCGGCGCGGGACAGCGGGCAGGGCACGGCCCAGAACAGGTGGCCCGCGCCGAACTCGCCCTCCTCGCGGGCGTCCAGGATGGCCAGCTCGTGCCCGTCCTGCACCCAGCCGCGCAGGGTGGCGGGGTCGATGCGCTTCGCTGTTTGGCTCATCGGTTCGCGGTGGGGGTCATGAACGCCTTGTTGTAGGGCTGCACCGTGCCCTGGTCCGGGTCGAAACCCTGGCGCGCGTCGAGCCTCTCCAGCGCCAGGCCGTATACGTGCAGGTGCCACGCCGGCTTGTCGCCGAAGGTGTGGATAGAGTGGATGTCGTCGGGCATGAAGGCGATGCCGCGGCCCGGCTCGACCATGACCTCGCGGACCAGTTCCAGGCTGGCCTTGCCGGGGACCGATGCGTCGTCGGTGCGGCGGTACACCCGGTTGAGTTCCTGGCCCTCGACCGCGGCGATGGCGGCCCAGGTGGTGTGGTCGTGCGGGTTGTTGGACTTGCCGGGGTTCAGCGCCAGCAGATAAAGGGCGAAGCGGCCGTCCGGGTCCTCTTGCAGCAGGTAGCGGCTGGAACCTTTTTCGCCGTCGGGCGGCGGCGGGAACTCGGCTTGGGGGAACAGCGCCTCGTGCTCGGCCAGTGCGAGCATTTCGGCCAGGATGGCGTCGAGCGCCGGGCGGGTGACGCCGTGCTCGTGCTCGATGGCCTTGATGCGCTTCATGCTGGCGGCGACGGCGGCACTGCGGGCGGCGGAAGCTGCGGGCGCGTTCATGGGTGGTCCCCTGGGCTGTTGCGTGCAGCCTAACGGAGCGGCGGCGGTCCGGTCAAAATAACTTGGCATCGCGCGGGCGCGTCACAACTTGGCATCGCGCGGGCGCATTCGCACATGGGGCGGCATGAGTGCTCCCGTTGTATTCGACCGTCGGGCCGTGCGCCTGCACCGTGACCGCGCCGCCGCCACGGTGGGGCAGGTGGCCGATGTTCTGGCCGAGTGCGCCGAGCGGCTGCTGGACCGGCTGGACGACACCACGCGCACGTTCAGCCGGGCGTTGGACGTGGGCGGGCGCGGGGTGGTGGCGCCCTTGCTGCGGGCACGGGGGATCGAGGTGGTGAGCTGCGACCTGTCGGCGCGTATGGCGGCGGTCAACGGCGGGCCGTGCGTGGCGGCGGACGAGGAATGGCTGCCGTTCGCGCCGGGGAGTTTCGATTTGGTGGTGGCGAGCCTGTCGCTGCATTGGGTGAACGACCTGCCGGGCGCGCTGATCCAGTTGCGGCAGGCGCTGGTGCCGGATGGGTTGTTGCTCGCCAGCCTGCCGGCGCTGGGGACGCTGGGGGAGCTGCGCGCGGCGCTGACCCAGGCGGAGGCCGAGTTGATGGGCGGCGCGTCCCCTCGCATTTCCCCCTTCCCCGAACTGCGCGACCTTGCCGCCCTGTTGCAGCGCGCCGGCTTCGCGCTGCCAGTAACGGACGTGGAGGAGATTTCGTTGCGCTACGCCGACCCGCTCGCGCTGCTGCGCGACCTGCGCGCCGGCGGCGAGGGCAACGCGGTGGCGCTGCGGGACCGCCGCGTGCCGGCGCGTGCCCTGTTTCCCGCGGCGCTGTCCGCAACGCCCCAGCAGGAGGGCCGCATGCTGGCGACCCTGCGGCTCGCCAGCATGACCGCCTGGGCGCCCGGCCCGCAGCAGCCGCAGCCGCTGAAGCCTGGGACTGGCCGGATCAGCTTATCGGATGCGCTGAAGTAGCAGCCCTGGCCAGGAGTGCGGTTGTCAAATCACCGGGCAACCGAACCCCGCCGTGGGCACCTGTCCCTTGTGCCCGGCCTCGGCACGGAACACATTCGGGCCGGAGGTTGCCATGGCGGTTCGGACCCTGGCTGAGCGGAAGGCTGCGAACATTGCCGCGAAGGTCGTCGCTGTGGACGAACTGCTCCCTGCGCTGGAGCGCTGGGCTCGGGAGGTCGGCGGGCGCTACCTCCTTTACGGCTCCGCCGCACGCAGGGAACTTCGCCCGGACAGCGACGTGGACCTTCTGCTCGATTTTCCCGACGGCGATGCGACCGCGGCGGCATGGGGCTTCGCGGAGGACGAGTGCGCAAGGCTTGGCCTCGACTACGACATCCGGCCCGTCGCCCTGTGCGGGCCGCGCTTCCTCGGCCACGTCCTGCCGGGATCGAGAAGCCTGCCATGAGCGACGCCCGCTGGTTCGAGGTCGACGAGGAGGTTCCCTCCGGCAGGGATTGGCACGCGGACCTGATCAAGCGCGTCTCCCACGGGATTGCCGGGCGGCCCGCGATCCTGCCGCCGGACCTGGCCAGGGCGGCTGGGGAGACAAGGCGCTTCCGCCATGTCGCCATGAAGGGCTACGGCTCGTTCGAGGTGGAGCTCTCGCGGCCGTCCGTGCTGGCCGCAAGCTTCGTCGCGCAAAACATCGGCCCGGCCATCTCCTCCTTCAGGGCCGCAATCGACCCGGCGACGAAGCCACCGGAGGCGGATGCTGGTCCCCGCACGGCGCACGATCCCGGCCTGGACGCCTCCGGACGGCCCGCGGCAACCACCGGACCAAAGTAGCCGCGCGGAGCCGTCGTGAACGGGCCATCATACGGCCCCGGCAAAGTGCAAAACGACTCCAGCCAGGGCGCATCCGGCCAAGGTCGGGATTACCCCGGCGTTGAACCGCAGCAGCGCAAGCGCGGCGGCCACGGACAGCGCCGCCGCCCAAGGGTCCAGGCTGCCGGGCACCGGCAGGTCGAACGACAGCCCAAACCCGCGCACCGGCGCCTGCGCCCGGAACAGGGTGTGCAGCGCGAACCAAATCGCCAGGTTGAGGATTACCCCCACGACCGCGGCAGTGATGGCGGCCAGCGCCGCGTTCAGCGCCCGGTTGCCGCGCAACGCCTCGATGAACGGCGCACCGAGGAAAATCCACAGGAAGCACGGCACGAACGTGACCCAAGTGGCCAGCGCCGCCCCCAGCGTGCCGGCGACCCAGGGCGTCAGCGCGCCGGGATCGCGGTAGGCCGCCATGAAACCGACGAACTCCAGCACCATGATCAATGGGCCGGGCGTGGTCTCGGCCATGCCCAGCCCGTCCAGCATCTCGCCGGGCCGCAGCCAGCCATAGCCCTCGACGGCCTGTTGCGCGACGTAGGCCAGCACGGCGTACGCGCCGCCGAAGGTGACGACGGCCATTTGGCTGAAGAACACGGCGATGCGGCCGAACGTGCTGTCCGCGCCCAGCGCCAGCAGCACGCAGGCGACCGGCACCAGCCAAAGCGCCAGCCAGACCGCGCCGGCCCGCAGCGCGCCGCCGGCCGTGGGGCGGAGGTAGTCCGGCAGGCCGTCGCCATAGGCCGCATCCAGCAGCGCAGGCCCGGAGCCGGCTGCCCCGCCTGCATCGCCCTGCCCGCCCTCGGCAGCGAACGCGGACAGGCCCATGCGTGCGCCCGCGAACCCGGCCAGTCCGGCCGCCAAGACCACCAACGGAAACGGAACGGCGAACAGGAACAACGCCGCAAAGGCCAGCGCCGCGAGCGCCACCATGGCGCGGTTGCGCAGGGCCCTCCGCCCGACCCGCAGCACCGCCTGCAGCACGACGGCCAGCACGGCGGCCTTCAGCCCGAAGAACACGGCCGCCACCGCCCCGACGCTGCCATAGGCGGCGTAAACCAAGCTCAGCGCCAGGATCGACACGAAGCCCGGCAGCACGAACAGCGCCCCGGCCATCACGCCGCCGGCCGTGCGGTGCATGAGCCAGCCGATATAGGTCGCAAGCTGCTGCGCCTCCGGCCCCGGCAGCACGGTGCAGTAGCCTAATGCGTGCAGGAAGCGCGCCTCGCCGATCCAGCGCTTTTCCTCGACGACGATGCGGTGCATCACCGCGATCTGCCCGGCCGGGCCGCCGAAGCTGAGCGCCGCGACCCGCAGCCAGACCCGGAATGCGTCGCCGAAGCTGACGCCGTGCGGCGGACGCTACGGGATTCACACATTTGACTGGGCGGCTGACTGGGCCGCGAGGGCGAAGCCGGCGGCCATGGCGGCGAATTGCGCCCATCCGGCACGCATGGTTTTGGGTCCGGGTGGTTTGTAATA
>JAABUP010001450.1_pt1 | contig 49753 bp, 80 predicted proteins | sample 5559201 | NCBI WGS metagenome assembly JAABUP01 (sample SAMN10711887, study PRJNA513373) | rock metagenome | isolation source: Antarctica rocks | place: Antarctica | reverse complement strand
GCACAGACTGTCTGTCTGTCTGTCTGTCTGTCTGTCTGTCTGTCTGTCTGTCTGTCTGTCTGTCTGTCTGTCTGTCTGTCTGTCTGTCTGTCTGTCTGTCTGTCTGTCTGTCTGTCTGTCTGTGCCGTGCTGAAGTCAGCTGTACGAGGTCAGCTAAGCTTGCATATTAGATCTGAGCTGACAGCTACCGGTCAGCTGAGCTTGCATGTTAGATCTGGGCTGACAGCTGCCGGTCACAACAGATGAGACACAGGCATGGGTCCATGGTATAAATGTGATGTAGATGTATGTCTGGACACAAGCCTCACCTTGCATGCAAGCTGACAACATCCACAAGAATGTCTCCATGCAGCAATTGCTGTGCAGCATTGCTGGACGCCTGAGCATCAGTCACCCCTGACTCAGCTTCCTCTGCAGCTGCTTGTTGCAGCATGGGTGAGTCATCCCCCAGATCTGGCATATCCTCTAGCTGTGCCACGTCAGCAAATGCGCTGAAGTGATCCGGGAAGCTCTGCTTGTAGCTCAGCTCATCTACCTCCTCTTCGCTCGCAATCTTGCGAGTCTTGGTTTTGAACATTTCCGCCTCTTCAGCAGCCCGTTGCTCTTCAGCAGATTTGACATCCTCCCAGGCTGTCAAAAGACGCCTGAACAGCTGCTCACTTTGGGCTGCAGCCTCACCGGCGGGGCCCTGAACTAGGGCTGAGCGCACCGCAGCGTGCAGCGCAGCACGCAAAGCGTGCAGCCTGGCGCCATATGCCGCCACGTCAGCAGCCCTGTCAGACTTGTGTTGGCCTGAGTTGCCTCTTCTTGCTAGTGCAGAGAGTAGCTGCTCAGCAGGTTCTGAGCCACACACAGTACCTGCAGGAACAAGATCAAAACGTCAGGACTTGCAAAACCTAGAGCCGACAGGCAACTGATCAGGTATGCAAGTGGACAGAAGTCATAATCACAATTTCAAGTCATTGTGACATGGTCCTTGTGACACAAACAGGCCAACCCCGGCTCTGCTGCAACCTAGCTTCACAGATCTGCATAGTACATATCAGACAGTTAATGCCCTGTTCAGGGCAAAGCGTGGCACCCAAAACACACAGCAACGCAGCAAACCATTGCAACAGCATGTGCAACCAAGCAAGCTTTTCACACTGCACATGGCATGATGAAGAAGGTCCTCCTCACCTTGACCAAGGCTGCTGGGGAACGCCAGGCAGTCTGCCAGAGCACTGTTTGCAAGGTCCTGATCTGCTTTCTTGGCAGCAGCGTGTACCATAAGAGACAAGCCGCAGCGCACTTCATACACTGCCAAACCCACCGGCTGGAGGACATCTCGGTACAAGGGATGCTGCTGCAGTAGGGCGTCAGACCACGAGGCTGCATTTTGCTGCCACACTTCTGCTTCTTGCATTGCTGATGCATCGCCTTGCTGCAGCCGGTCACACCCCTCAGTCAGCCATGCAATTTTTTGAGACCTGATTTGTTCTTTCAGGAAATCAGGTTGCCGGCAATGCTGTATGACATGCTAGCGAGGTCATGTGTGCCCAAGCACACCCTGTTTAGCTCATTTGCATTCAAGCTCCGGCTGTGCCTCCGCCAATGGCGACATGACACAGCTGCTATGGCGCTGAAGAGGAACAATATTGACATGAGGGTCAGGGGAGCGCATGGGGCAATGAGGCTTGTGGGAAATGACTCATACATTTGTTGCATGCAGACTCTGTTGTGAAACTTTCAACACAAAAACTCACCGGAACAGCCACAGCACATCTTCTGCCAGACATGCACTCAGCCATTCCTGCCAGACAGTAACAAATGCAAAGTACAGAACAACTTACCGTGAGTCTGGTCAGAAGGCTTGTCATGCGCTCCACGCTTCCTAGACCCACCAAAAATCGCTGTACATTCTGCCACAGGGGGGCATACTGAGGGGGGTCAGGCCGGGGTACCGCCTTGGCTTCCATGTCAGCTGCCTTCTGCCTCAGCTCAGCTGCTGTTGAGCGCAGGGCTGCAAGACGAGAGGACTGAGTAGGAGCTCCTGGCAGACGCTGCAGCTGCTGCCGTACCTACAGGCCCCAGGCACAACACTGTGAAGCCATACATCCTATAGTGTGTGAGAAGCCATACACCCTGTAGTGGATGAGAAGCCACACAACCTATAGTGTGTGAGAAGCCATACATGCCATAGTATCCATTCAGACCACAATCTCCTCACAAGCCTAACTGACAGGATGTTCTTCTCATGTCAGCAAAGGTTCGGTCAGGAACAAAGTGTGAAAGTACAACAGCAGCGGCTGGCTGGTGAGGATGTTGGCAGAAGCCTCCGTGAGTGACACACAGGAAGTGTGCAGCACCCCTGACAGATGCACAGCTCCAATGCATTCTGTTTTTGAGCAGCACACTATCACTGGTGCAGTGACCTTGTCATTGAAGATATTCAGGCAGCACACAAGAGCAATGCAATGTCGATCATACGGTGTTGGGCATCAGCATGACTGAAGGACCCCGTAAGGAATGCACAATTTTCACAGTTGCATGTGTCTGTATCATCCACCAGAACAGCTTGACATGCAGTCTACCTCTGTCTCTGGCAGAATGTCATCAGTCAGCCTGTGCTCAATATGAGCTTTCTTGAGGGCATACTTCCCCACAGGATCAGTCCCCACAGGTGGTGCGGCCAGATGCAACCTCAGCATGCCCAGCATGACCCATGCACTGCCTCGTATTGGAATTTCCTTGGCTTCTGCAGTCTGCCCAGCGCTTGCATGCTGGAATGAGGTGGCTGGATCTGATGCTGTGTCAACCGCTTGTGATTGACCATGCCCGGATGACACAACGGCATTAAGGCATGGCAGCAGCAGTGGCTGTAGCAGTTGTTTCAGGGTGCTGTGAGAAGAAGAATGGAGCAGCTGCATGAGCTCTGTAGTCAGGTCAGCAGGCCTGCAACACATCAGTGTATCTGACTGCGACGCCACAGATTCTCGTAGAAAGAATGCACAAGCAGAGCTTGCAAAGTGCTGCCTTGCCTGTGCATCACAACAGGGAAGTACCATGCATGCAGGCAGGCAGAGTATGTTGCAGGTTGCAGCAACAGCGTGAAATCTTGAGCAAAAACTGCAATTATGCCCTATCCCTGGTGTTGTCTGAAATAGCCCCAAGGGGATGTACCTGTCATTGACTTTGCCAGCAGAGGGAAGTAGCAGTAGCTGCTTTACAACAGCAGCGATTCTGTGCTGCATGACTTGCTCTGGGATGGAGGGCAGATGCACCAAGATGGCCTGTGCCAGCAAGCCAGCAAGGCTGCGCCATTCTGCCCTTGCTGAGTTGCCCTCTGCTCCTGCCTCAGACGCTTGCTGCACACTTGACCTGAAGAGCCGATTGCATGCACAGGTCACCAGTCATGCTTGAGCAGAGTAAGCATTCTTGAGTGGCACACAGATGTGTGGTCCTCTATGCAGTGCTGCCATGAATGTGGCCTGCGCCAGGTCATTACAACCAGCCTTGCTGAGCAGCTCAGCGATTCAGGTTGCAAGCTAGACAGCAAGCACATCAAACCCATCTTTTGGTTTGTGAACTGCAAAGTTCTTACAGCGAGAGTGTGTGCCTGCCAGTGTTATATCACAGGACTAACAACAAAGGGCAATACATACAATAGGCCTGGCCAAGGTCTAACACAACCAGAGTCTAATTCACGGGCAGTGTCTAATGAAACAGAGCGACATACACAGAAGATGCATACCTTGCCATGTGACGTACGAGCAGCTGCAGCTGCAGAGCCTTAGCTTGATGGTGCAAGATGGGTGTAGCAGATGCAGACACCACATCTGCTGCCAGCCTGCTTCTAGTAGCCCCTTGCAACAGCAGGGGACCATTTGCCAGCAGAGTATGGGCAAGCCTGTTGTGCCACAGCGCCTGATGCCAACTATACCAAGCCTCATGAATCAGGCTTGCAGCTTGCAGGGACAGCTCATCGATGTCCTGAAAGCACACCAAAGGTCTGTGGTTGTGAAGCAAAGCTGATGCTAAGTGTGCCATTCACAATATAACACAGTTTTGCAGTCACCTTCTACTCCACACAACAGACGTGGTTCACAGCATTGCTTCATGTTGTCTCACAATGCTGAAGTTGTATAAGCCAAAGCTGGCAATACTGTGATGCAGCGGGTCGAGATCACTGCATTACATCAGTTGTGCTCTGGGAAAATCCAGTCAAAGTAAACAGACAACTGTGTTCTGGCTTACCTCGTGTTGTGCCTCAAGAAGCCAAAGCAGCAGTTGATGAGGCATGCAGTGCAGCACTCCCTGTGCGCCTGACCGCACAGCAGCCTGTACAGAAGCTCTCAGCTCTCCGACAAGTGCTGTGGGTGGTCTGATAGCAGTCAGTGCGTCTGTGCCGGCCAGGGACACTAGCCAAGCGGTCAGTTGTGCCATGAGAGGTATACCATTTTGCAGGCTCTCTACCTCCTGCATGTACAAAACAAATTGTGAGCCTTGGAGTGATGTCGTTTGACGCAATGACAATGTACTTTTGTGCAGCAGTAGCAGTACAATGGCTGGCAAGAAGTTCTGCATGCAATAGGTCAGGCAAGACAGAGGCAGGAGGATACAGCACATGAGCACCGTGATGCAGTGCGAATCAGGTAAGCTTATGGCAGGAACAATCACACCTTCTGGCTTCAACTAAAGACACACCACTTGAAGTGTTCTAGCAGTCATGCAGCCACGTGTAAAACACATTTTGGCCCCTCTTGCTACCTGCATACCTGGAATGGAAGAAGCTGCAGCTGAAGCTGCTGAAATGCCTGGTGAGTCATAAGGACTGCAGGCAGCAGTTCTGGTAGCTGCCCCATGGCAGGATTAGTACCCAAGCCGCGGCAATCAGGAAGGGTCACACTGTTGCTGCTCTCCTCACTAACACCAGCCCTGTCAGTTGCCTGCAGAATTGTAGAGGATGTGCTCATTGCTTGTTTGACATCTTGCTGTACTCACATACAACCTTCTGCACAGGTATGACGCAATGATGGTGAAAGACCTGCGACCAAACACCATTGCGTCAGCTCACAGCAGCCTTGCTCTTGGTGGCTGATCTGATGTGCAAATCTGCTACCAATGCCCTGCCAGCTCAGACAGAGAAGCCTAGCCAACAAGCCATAATGACTGATTGTAGCTGGCTTCAGGTGAGACCATGCGTGTAGCTGTTTCAGTATTCACAGGCAGAAACTGCATTGCAGATTTTGATGTCACAGTGCGTGTGCATCACCTGTTCCACCACCTTCCTGACACTGCCCTCTATCAAAGCCAGAACGCCCTCAGCCTGCTCCTCCTGGCCCTCCAGTTGCCTCCTGTGCTGCTCGGCTCTGTCTGAATGTGTGTCTGATCCCTTGCTGTATTTTGCTTTGCCTGCTGCCAGAGTGAAGAAGCATGCACCTTGCAGCAGCGTCTGCCGCAGCTGAATGTCTGTGGACAGGGTTGCAACCAGGGCAGGCCCCAAACTGCCTTGTAAGTGATTCTGGTTCAGTGTCAACACCAGCTGCTGGAGTTTTAGGGCCAAGGGCCTTTCGAGCTGGAAGCCCTTCCCGCTGCCAGGCCTGCAAAAAAGTAACCGACAGTTCACTCAAGACAGGTATGCACTTCAACATTTTACGCCTGAAGGAACAGGCAGTTCAAGTTTTGTGCCTCCAGAATGGTTGGATGGCTTGTAGCTCCTGATGAGACAGATGAAGGAACTGCTTGTCTTTGCAGGATCATCAGGACTGATGACAGACTGACTGCAGGACTGTAGTATGCCACGTCACAGAACGACTAGTTCACTGCTGTGCAATAGCGTCTCAGACTGAATTCAGGCTCGCAAAGGAAGTGACAGCAGTGCATATTTTAGCTGAAACGGACAGTGTGGCAGAAGACTGTATGCACTTAGCAGTTCATTACATCCGAAAAACAAAATGCGCATGACTTGCAGCCTAGCCTTGTCTAACTGGGAGGTGGCCTGCCAGGCAGAGCCGGCTCCCAGCGAAATGAAGCCAAGTTGTAAGCTCCACTCTTGCTCAGGACTTGATCCCAAGATGTTTGACCAAATGTACGACAAGTGCCACCAGCAGATCAAAGATGCCCTTATGCACATGATACATAGTGTAGATAGCATGTTGCTCCACCTGGAATGTGCCGCCATACCCATGTTGTGCAGACAGTACAGTTTGGACCAACAGTGCTAAAATCAAATCCCAAGCATGAGCAAATCATGCATTCAGGGACAGCCCAGACAGGTGTAAGAAGCCATCAAGCAAGTCTTACAACCACAAGTAACCCGAACGGATGCCCACCTTGTGAGGTCCAGCAGCTGAAACAGATCAGCCTGCATCGCACACAGGTGCAGACTGGCAGGCTGAGCTGGGTGGCCAGCATAGCGCCACATCAGCGGTTTAGGCGGCAAAGCAGCAGCCAGACCCAGATGCTGATCCATTTGCTGTGCGATCTGCTGCAAGTGGACGACCTCTGGCCATTGCGACAGCTCTGGGTTTGCAGCTGTCAGCTTGCTGATTGTCTGGGTGAGGCGCGTCCAGGTGAAGGTGATAGGCTCCACAGCAAAACCCTGGCAGGTTGGATCTGCCTCAGGTGTGAGGCTGCCATGTGTATAGGCCCACAAGGTGCCACGCCACTGTTGTAAAGCAGCAACCTGCATGGGGGGTCAGAAACACCACTCAAATTTGTTTAGCCTGTCGTTACAAACCTTAGCAATGTGGTGACCATGACTGAACCATGAGAATGCAACACAGTCAGCTCGTTGTTGCTGTGTGATCGAGTAGATCAGGCTTGTGGACTGGAAATCGAGGGTGAGGGTTCCCTCTTGATGGAGGGTAGGGGTCCCACCTGGGGTGTGCATGGCCACAAGTCATGTTTGCTTGAGCATGAAGGCCCGAGGATGGGTTCTCAAAGAATGATTGAAACAGTGATGAATTCTATATTTCATACTGTCTTCCAGAGAGTAGATTTGTCATGACTCCGCAGGACATGTCAGGTAACTGCAGCATGCCAGTGATAGGCAAACATAAAGGCAAACATACAGTGAAAGGCAAATACAAGAAGCCACAGGCCAAGGTGTAAAGGCAAAGGGCCAGCCCCAACAAACCTGATTGTGCAGCTCTGTGGTCCAGATCAATGCGGAAGAGGACTGTAGGCATGCTTTCTCAACAGCAGCAGTTGCAGCCGTGCACAGGTACAACCAGTCCACTGCTGGGTGGACAGGGCTCATCCTAGCCTTCATCTGCACCATCACAACAATGAGTTCAGCACTGGCTGGTTGACATGTGTGCGCACAATCATACCATCAAACTACGGCTTAGTGGCATTCCAAGCTTACATTCTGACTGTGTTCGTACATGCTGAGCTGCTGCAGCAATGCAGGCGTCACAGATGTTATGATCTGGTTGAGTTGTCCTACAAAGCCGGCATGCAGCTGCAAAGCTAGCACAGCCTGTGTATATACTGATGGGCAAAGATCCTCCTGAACACTTTTTGAAAAACCCACTGCAAGGCTTTACCTGCGGGTGGGTGTGTCTCCAGTGGCTTTCCTGTAGGATGCTGCGAGGCAAAGCCTGTGAAGCTGCTGAAGGGGCAGCCAGCACAGCAGCTGTCACTGCAGCGTGTGCACAGCACACCCATATCAGCCGCAGCTTTTCTGGCAGCACATCAGACTCTTTTAAGCTTGCATCTGTGTTGAGATCTCGCCCTGATGCTGCCTTTGCACCCTGTACAACAAAAAGCAGGCACACAGTGAGCATCAAACACACTGGATACGCCACTTCTGTTTTGCCGGTCGTGCAAAATGAACTCAAGGACTAATGCAAGCCTGAGACAACCCAAATCCAGGATGTTCTTGACGTGTAATAGACACAACTGAAAGTCACAGGTAAATTCTCTAAACTTACACTGCCAATGATCTGCATGCAAGAATATCATGGAGTCGCTACACATTGCAGCAAGCTCTTTCGTGTATGCATCAAGCACAGGCAGCACTAGTAACGACACTGTGCCAGTAACAGCAGGCGTGCAGAGTGGTGCCATATGATGCAGAAAGTGACAGCAGATCTCATATGCCCTACCTGTGAAGCTTGCACAGCTTGCAGGAGCTGCAGTGCCACTGGATGACCTATCAGCTGCTGCACTGCTTCAGCTACAGACCGAGCTGCTGTCACCACTGTGTTTAGCTTGGGCCCCAGAGCACTCAATGCCTCCTGCAGACAATGCAGAAATGGTGTCACTCTGAGCAATTTGAGTGTAGGCATGGCGTCACATCCCATGAGCTGATGTGCAAAGCTGTGCGTCTGGCTAGTTCTTTTGCCTATGGTATGGCGTGCAAACAGCCAATTTCGATGATGGTCATGTTTAACGTACACTAATGTGTGTGCAGATCAGCCATTTCATGAAGATCTCATTGGGATGTTTGCCAAGGGCCTCTGAAAGCAGCAGGTCGTGCCAAGAATAGTTACCTTCATCTGGGAAGCAAGAGACTGAGACCACTGCGATCTCAAGTCCCTGTCAGTCTCAGAGGCGAGCTCTGTGAAGCATGCAGCAGCCTGCCACAACAGCCGCAGCTGTGACGGCGACCTTACATCAGCCTCAGCATGATGTGGCATGCCCAACTCCTGCCTTGATACCACAGAAGGATCCGCCAGAGCACCATTTAGCATGTTTGCAGGCAGCAATGCATGCACCAATGGCAGCGTCTGCTGCTGTAAGGCGCTGCACACGGTCGAATGATCTGCTTGAAGGAGGTGGAATGCCGCCAGCTGCGCTGCATAAGACTCCATCAATGCTGCGTCCCTTGCTAGCGTCGCCATGACAGCACTGTCTGCAAAGTGTGACACTGAAATTGGGAAGGGCCACGCACAGGGCTTGACCAAAGACAGCTGCTGTGCTGGGGGTGTTCGGTTGGTGGGGGTGGGGTCAGGGTTTTCATGGGGCGCTATAGGAGAGGGGTCAACTTGCATGACGTCGGAGTGGTCCAGGCTGTTGGGAGACAGAAGGGATGTGCAGTGATACTGCAATGCCGTTTGTGCCGCTTGCTTCAGCTCTGGTGAGTTCTCTGACCTGACATACACCTGCAGAGTGCCTCACATGCGAATGCTGAAAGACACACAAGGGAGGCATTGCTTGGGGCGTTTATTCATAACATGACGCAGCTACAATGCAACACATGCATGAACACACCAAACGACAAGAGCCTTCCGCAGTATGCAACCGCTGAAGGGTGCATCTTGCACTTGCAGCTATCTGACTTGATGCCAGGTCAGCAGCAGATGGTGAGGAAGGAGTACCTGATCCCAGGCTGTGCTCAGAGCGTCACACAGACCCCAGCCTCTGTCCAGGAGTGTGTGCGTCAAGCTAGCCAGGTGGCGCAGCTCATGCACTCCAGGAGGACGCCTGCACATCACACAGGCATACAGGCTCCACAGAATACACAGGGTACGCAGGTTACACAGGTCACAAACATCAGCACATAAGCTCACACGAGCACATCAGATCACATCAGGAAAAGCAATGCACATCAAGCCATTTGCAACTGTCCAGCGCAATGTACGGCAAGTCACATGCATGCTTCAGGACATAGGACCCATACCTATGGGCCTTGGTTGCATGCTGCACAAGGTCCAGATGAGCAGCAGCCAGGCAGGCAGGGGCTTGCCACCCAGGCACTCCATCTGCGGACAGTACTGACTCCAGCTCAGCTAGAGCTAAGTCAGCGGCTGCACCATTAGTTTCTGTGCTAGATGAAGACGCGCCCGCTTGGGGAAGGGCCATCTGCAGTGGAGGTGATGAAGCATGCACTGATGGGTGATGGGGGTCTGACAGCATGAACAGCTCAATGCCTCTGTTCCGCATGGCTCTTGACACTTCCCCATTCCTGCAGCATGTGCACAAGCTCTAACATATTCCCCCAATGTAGAACACGTATAAACTGGAACATTTAATACGTGGACATATTGCCTGTCCCAGTGTATCCACACTGTCCAAAGGAACGTTTCCCCATAACAAGTGGCGTTTCTGTATCCCAAAGAGCTTTGTGATGACAGTCATGGAGTACGGGGAGATGCACATGACAGCAGCCCACACACAGCACGCATGCATGATGTCTCTGGAGAATCATTCAGCTGGCGCTTGGAAAAGCAGGCAGAAGACGAACCAGATTCCCTCAGAATGTCTATGTAGCATTGATTCAAGACCTAGCAGGCAACAAGGATGACCTGTTGGTTTGGATGCCAATGCACTTCGTTTCAACAGAGTCTTCAATTTTGATCAAGCCATTGCAACAAGCCAAGCTGTAAGCCTTGGCATTGGAATACTCAACACTGCAACCAGTGACCATACAGCCTGTGTACAAAGCCTCTGGCACTTCTGAAGTGCATGCGCCTACTTGTAGCATGCAACACACAAAGCATGCCAGTGTACATGTATTTGCAAACTGCACAAGTTGCAGAGGTTAGAACAACACAGTGTCATGGAGGTGAGGTGGAAACTTATACATCGGTATACGCTGGCTCTCATTCTAACCAGCATTTGATATTGGCACGACAACAGTCAGATATCACATGAAGTAACGCAGTCACGCAACAATGTATACTGGATGTGACAGGCACTTGAGGCAGCACCTGGGATCAAGGGCCAGAAAGAGTCTGAAGCCAGGGTGGGGTTGGATGACCCTGGGCTGTCCGTTGACAGTGCCACACTCGTTCAGGTACAGTTGACCCCCAGGCTCCAGCATGGGGTTCAGCCGGTCAAGGACTGTGGGGTTGCACAGGTTGGCGCTGTCCAGCAAAACCCATTCGCCTGCTTGAACAGCTCGCGTCAGAGCGCCGTCCACCCACTCAAACCTGCATCAGCACTCCATCCTCTTGCACAACTACTCTCAGGTGTGAGAGTGACATTGCCTGTGTCAGATGCTCATGGCATACAGCACAGGACAAATGTGCGGTCCAGGTGTTGAGTGCACCTAGTTAGTGAGTTCTGTTGAGCCACAAATGGCAGCAAGGCTATATTGGTGATGATGAGGTTGTTGGGTTTCGGATGGTCATGATCAAGGCGAATGTGTCTGTGAACTCATTCTGATAGCAGCTGGGTGGCAGCAGTCAGACGAACCAGAGTCCATTAGATGCTGCTATAGCATTGATTCAAGACCTAGCAGGCAAGAAGCATGACCTGTTGGTTTGGATGGCAATGCAGGGAACTTGTCTTGTGCAAAAGCAGCATAGCATGTGATCATTGACGCAGAAGTCAGGCACGCAGCCACTGGCTATGTGGACTCTCTAAGGCACATTGCTGGAGCGGACTTATGGCAATAGAGTTGCTGCCTTTTCGCAAGTCAGACATCATGTGAACACTGCCAAAGCTCAGCATGCAGTCCCAGCAGCCACCTGGAGCAGCAGACATGGCAACAAAACAGGATTCCAAAAAGGTATGACTTGCGGCCTAGCCTTGCCGCACTGGGAGGTGGCCTGCCAGGCAGAGCCGGCTCCCAGCGAGATGAAGCTAAGATGCAATCTCCAGTCCTGACCAGGACTTGAACCCAGGACCTAATCCTGGCACTGTGATCTCAGCCTGGTCTAGGACTGGACTTGTGATGGTATCAAGCCTAATTTGCTTTATAATATATACATTGACTGAATCCAGGACTTGTGCCTGGAGGCTTGCCTTCAGCCACGTCTGGATGCAAAATGGAATGCAAACAGAAAACGAAACATTACAGCAACCAAATTGAAGGCTTCATTGACTGACCAGACAGCGCCGCTATGACCTTGCAGCAGACTAGCAGGACACAAACCTTGCAGCAAGTCAAAGATGTGCCTAGCTATTGGATGCTCAAGGTAGCAGACGTGACTACTGACCTGCCAGCACCTGCCTCAGCCGAGGCCACTGCAGCTTGCAGCTGCTGCAGCTTCTGTTGCAGCTGCTGTGCTTGATGTGCCCATTGCAGATGGAGTCGGCAGGCATCAATCACTGCTTGCACTTGCTGCACCACAGTCATCAGCAGCCTTACTTCCTGTTCCATACCTGCAAAGCAAAGCACACTGTGCCTATCACCTCGCAAGGGGCAAATGTCAAATGTCACTGGTTTGGGCAGCATCTGGTTGCTGCTTGCATGCTTTGTACATGCTTTGAATGCTGCGCTTGTGCAGGGAACACCATACATATTGCATTACTACCATAGCAGAGGGCATGCGTCCCAAATTTGAGACTATATGGCATAGACCATCTGCAAGAAGCAAACACCAGCATATGCATTGCAGTGAGACCAAATGTAGACTGGTGCATGCACTGCGTTTGGAGCGGCCTGATGCGCTGTGGGATGTGTCAAGAGATGTGAAGCTTGCGATTTCATAAGGCCCCTTCCGCACTACACGCAAAGCACCGAGACATGACAACGGATGAAACTTATTGCAAGGAAAAGAAAGGCAACACAAGAACATGCCAGAGATAAGGGATTGTGAGGAGCAAAGGAAGAAATGCAGACTACATAAGCAGCTTCCCTCCAAGCACGAACTACAGTTGCAGCCATTGCTTACCAGCATCAGGAGAAGCAGATGGGGCTGAATCCTTTGCCGCGAGGGTGGTATAGGCTGTCCAGGCATCTGCCATGCTTGCCAAAAGAGGCAAGCGCTCAGGCAGAAGAAGAGGCAAGGCAGTGCCTGCTGTCAGCACTTGGTGTGTCGCTGCATCCACCAAACCTTGCACAGCCTCAGCAAGCTCCTGTGCAAGCGGACGAAGCATCAGCATTGCAACAGACTTGATTGTCCCCCTGTGTCTTGCTGGCATAAGCTGACATTTCAATTGAGTTCCTGTTGTTGTAGCGCACAAGTAATGGCAAGCAGCGCTTGAATAGTACTTTCCCTACAGGGCTGTTGACAGCTTTGACTGCTTCAGATGTAACCATGCAGTGCAAGAATAGATGTCTTGCTTGCTGTTTGAATTCAAAGCATGCACAGCATGGCTTGCTGACCTGGACTTTCCGCTTAGGTTCCAGCTGCTCAAAGCCTCCCAGGAGGTCAGCAGTGTCTGTCCCTCCAGTCAGTGCAATCTCTGTCAGCTTCCTACCAGCTAGCTGAGCAGCCGTCCTGGCCAGGGTGGTCTTACCTACCCCTGGCCCCCCCACCAGGATGCACATCCACCCCATAGCTACCCCCTGAAGCACCGACTCCAGCACTGCCTGTTGGCTTGGCAGCAGCTGTAGGCACTGTCCTGGCTCTGTACTAGGGCTTGCCTTTGCTGGTGTGTATGGTGCAGTTGCTAAGCCTGCAGAAAACCGAGTGTGAGAAGCAGGGCAGGTTGACAGAAAACTTGCTGTACGTAGTCGCTGGCTCATGACTGGCACGCGGGCATCAGCTGGTGTACACGTTGCAGTGGCTAAGGCTGCACAGTGAGCGCTTTGTTGTGCATAATGGCTTGGCGTCTAAGATTACACTGGACTTGCTAGTGTGTGTGGTGTAATTGCAGGCCCTACAACAAGGCCAAGTCTTCACACTACAGAAGCAAGATCCTCGGATGAGCAAAAACCCCCCTCTGATGCAACAACTGAGCAGAGGCTAGCAGGCAAGCACACACTGCTCTAGAGCAATGCCTTGTGAGTACAGCAGACTGAAATGCTCCAAGACAGCATGTCTGACCTTGTCTGTTGGGCCGGGATCAGTCCAGCTAGCAAAAGAGCAGGCCGGTGCCAGCACAGCAAACACTAAGCAGATTAGTAAACCTTGATTTCCTTCATTTGTACCACAGCAAGTATGCAAAGCAGCCACGGTGCCTTTGCAGACAGGTAGAGCAAAGGAGTGTTGGCCACGAGAGGCCAGACTTACCATTCTGGGCAGCATGCTGACTGGCGTCTGCATGTGAGAGTGTGCGAGGCAGGGTAGCCCATCCTAGCTTGAGGGACGCAGGGCAGATGGTCAACTCAGGGGTGGGTGTGAGGGGCAAGGGGTGGCCCCAACACTGCTGATACAGCTGCAGGAGATGCTGTCTGTCCTGTGGTGTGCGAAGCCGCTCAAAGAACAGCATCTGGCTGAAGTGCTCCACTGCAGCCTTTATTGCAAGAGCTGCATTGCTTTCATGCGCAGGAACTGCTGCCTCAGCAAGGTCGCACCAGCGCAGCAAGTCACGCAGGTTGAACTCCCAAGGCCCGCCTGCTGAAGCAAAGCTGCGCAGTGTGTTTGCACCCTCGTGCAGAGCCTTCAAGAAGGACACCATGTTCGCCAGGCAGTCAGCGGGTATGCAGGGATGCAAAGATCCTGCATTGGCAGCAAGTTTGAACACTGCTTTCCTGTGGTCATCAACCAACCCTTGCATACACACACAAAGGCATGCATGTCTCTCAGTAACAGCGCCCAGTAATAGTGCCCAGGGTTGACTTCTTGATGTATATACACACAGGCATAAATTGCTTGTCAGAACAGGGGTAGACCTGCAGTACGTGAATCTGCCACATATGAGTTACATTGACACAGCCTGGTGGTGCTATGACCTGCGATGAAGAGCAGATCCTGTGACAACAGCAGCTGGATGTGCACTCGGCTGAAACGGTTGAGGAAGGATTTGGGTAGGCCCTTGCGCCCACCCCCCTCCTGCAGGGGGTTCTGGGCTGCAAACAGGTGGAATGATGGGGGGCACCGGAATGTTTGCCCTAGCTCTGGAATGAAAACCTCAGCTCTGTGGTCCAACACTGCGTTCAATCCTTCCAGCACGCTTTGTCCTGCCAGATTCAGCTCGTCCAGAAGAACCCAGTGACCAGCTTTGATCGCCGCCAACAGAGGGCCGTCACACCTGCAGACACCATTTTTGACACCAAAAGATTTGAAACAATTGGCTTCTGATTGGCGATTGTGCTTGTCAAGCCATGCCTCTTCATGATTGCAAGCATTTGGGCCATGGTAGCTTTGCCAAGGAAACAGACTTTGGAGCAAAAGCCTCTTTGTACTGCAGCAATGGCATGCATTTGTAGAAAGCAGCAGCCTGCTGCTTGCACTATAGTAGGGCCGCTGCAGGTTGTCAGTACACTGACTCACAAGCAGAGGTACAGCTGGAAAGTGCTGCAGACCATACCATCAGCCATGCAAAATACAGGCATTCTGGACCAGATAACTGCATCAAATTGCTTACCAGGCAAACTGTCCTGGGGCGCCTCCTTCAACAGGCAGATCAGCTCCCAGCAGATCCATCATGTCTGTCTGCTCACTCAGGTTGATGCGGACTAGCTTTTGACCTGCAAACACACAGCACATACTTAAGGACGCCTGGCACAGCACAGCACAGCACAGCACAGCACGCACCACAGACCGGCTCTCGGCAGCCAACAACAGGAATGCAACAGGCACCAGCAATGCAGATCAGCAAGCATTTTGCTGCCACAATTGACCATAAAAACAGCTGACTACAACCAACACCTTGTGCTGAGCCAATGCTGACCGATTGTCGCCACTGCAGCAGCAAGACTGTAAGACTGTAATACAACAGTCGTCAATGGAGCTGCGAAACAAGCATGATGACAGATGACAGATGACAAGATATCTGCACTGACCTATGGCTGTTGCAAGTGCAGCAACAAGACTGGTTTTGCCTACTCCTGGGCTGCCTTCTAGCAAGACAGCCTTCTTGAGCTGCAGGGCTCGCAGTACCCTCAGGGCATTGCTGGCTGTTGTGGGGGCTCTGAAGTCAAAGGGGGCGGCGTGTGAGGGGTGGGGCTGGGGTCCACGCTCTACAAAAAATGGCGGGATGCCCCATAGGCCATCTGCAACGTTGTTTTGGCCTGCAGATAGACACAGTTCAAGCTTGTGCTTGTGCAATGGCTGATTGGCAAAATGCAAGGTCACTCTGTGCGCTTGCATGAAGCGGCTGTGCAGATGTGGAGTTTATACCATGTATAGTCCTGTGACACAAGGGCTGGCTGCACATTGAGTTCACACAGCTATGGGGTTGTACCTGAGGGGATGCTGGGAAGCGTGGCAATTGAGGGGATATGCATGCATAATATTGGAACAAAGACAGGATAGCGCTGACAAGCACACTTCAGGAGGCCACTTCATGGCTTGCATGGCAGCTAAGCAAAGCATACAAGCACTTTGTCAACCGTGGCAGCTTTGCGCGGCAGCATACCTGCTACTTGACTATCATTGTCTACTTGCATGTCATTTGTTGGACTAACAGTGGGTTCATTGCTTGCAGGAACAATGCCTGCAGCTTGAGCAACATCTGCTTGGTGGCTGGGCAGCTGTCCTGCTAAGTAGCGCTGGCACCTCTCCCTCAGGGCTTGTGCAACCTGCACAGCAAGATCAAGGTTAGCATGAGCCGTCACACCACACCTGCAAGTAGCGGCTTGATGACTGGCTCAGCACCTCTGTTTCATGCAAGAATATGGAATACATGAGCCTTTCACAGGCAGAAGCACAGCACAGCAAGCTTCTGGTGCGGTGCTGTGCTGTGCTGTGCTGTGCTGTGCTGTGCTGTGCTGTGCTGTGCCGTGCCGTGCCGTGCAGTGCACACTGTGGACCCGGTGCTCTGCCTGGTGCAAAAGCATTGAGACGCAGGCAATTCAGTCAAGCAGGAATGAAGCTGTGACATCAGCATGTGGTATGGAGGGCCTTACTTGCAGAGGCAATTCAGTCAAGCAGGGATGAAGCTGTGACATCAGCATGTGGTGTGGAGGGCCTTACTTGCAGAGGCATGCCTACTCCCAGGCCAATGCCGTCAAGCAGCACAAGGTGAGCACCATGCGCATACGCCGCCTCTGTGCCTATATGTGGGGCTGCAGCATTGATGAACCTCACCTGCACGCACACAGGACAGATCATCACCACAACAGCTGGACAGTCAACCTTATGCTGTTGATCCTTACATTCCAGCTGCTTCATCAAACGAAGTTTACAAAACACTCGATTTTGCCAGGTGTTGTTACTGTTGTACCAGCATTGCCAATCAAAATGACATATACAGTACAACTAAGCTGAATCATGCAACAAGATGTGGCACTTTGTGCCGCATCAGCTTGGCTCCACAGAAGCTGGATTAACGCAGAGAAGATGCAGCCAGGTCAGCAAGGCAGTTACAGGCAGGAAGGCAAGGCGGTTACAGGCAGTAGTGCAGTGCGGTTATGGCAGTGGTGCAGGGCGGTTATGGCAGTTGTGCAGGGCAGTTAGGGGCTGTGCTGCAAGGCAAGTACAGGCAGGAAGGCAGGCTGTGGTACAAAGCTTACCCAGGCAAGCAGGTCCCGGACAGACAGGCCAGTTCTGGCAGCGCCTGCATGGGCTTTGTAGAAGGTCCAGAAGTCCAACAGCTTGTCTGCAATTGCTTGTCTTACTGCAGAGTCTGCAGGCACACAAAAAGTACATGTCAGACATATCAGACTGATGAGTTTGTTGCGACAGCAGATAGGAACAGTCTGATGAGTATGCTCTGCCGCCCATGCCGCAGACGCACATTCCTTGCCATGGGCAGTGTTGATGCCTCAGAATCAACAGCACTTTTGTATGTATGTGACTTCCTGCTGAGGCAGGTCACGACATGCAGAATGCACGATAGTTTCAATTCTCAGTTTCACCCCCAGCACAGATCACAAACCAACAGAGACCAGATCATAGCAAGCAAGGGCAAATGAAAGTTACTACACCTGTGATTCTAGACTGGATGATGGCAGCCAGTTCCGCCTGATCTTCAATGGCTGGCACCCAAATCTGTGTGAACCTGTTGCTGAGTGCCGGTGACAACTCCTTCTTTCCGTAATCCCCACCAGGGTTCATGGTCCCCACCAACCGGAAACCTGGGGCTGCTGTGATCACCTCTGCGCCCGCCCCGCCCTTCTCTGCTAGGGTCAGAGTGCGGCCTGGCTCCAACACACTACAGACAGACACATGCATTGGGTGCGTACCAACATAACCAAGTCAAGATCATGCCTTTCCTGATCTGTTGCCCTTGACCAGGTTTCAAGTATGGCCTAAATACCATCATCATGAAACATATACATAGACAAATTTTAAAATTAGACAAAGCGTAAGCTTGAGACAGCTGTCAGTGACCTGTATTGCCTGCCTTGTTAACCAATAATGCATGCCATTTGTCATGCCACTTGTTGCCACATGCTGTACTGGGCAACTTTGTGTGCTGTCACGGCTCTGCTGACCTGTTACACAGCGTCTTTCTCAACTTCCCATTAGAACAGGCCACACTACAGCTACAGACCGACGCCACAATACATGCATCTGTCAGTCACGATTGATAGCTTGAGTGCGGACCTGTTGAGCCGCTCCAAGACTGCATCCTCAGCTAGGTTGAGCTCGTCAATGAGAATGATGTCGCCTTGTCGCATGGCCGTCACCAGTGGCCCATCAGCCCACTCAAAGGGAGCACGTGCACTAGCTGCAGCTTCTACCATTGAGCCCACCAGCTGTCTCAGCCTCTTGTGTTCAGCTGCAAGCAGGCAAGCAATGTAGAGTATGGATCACTGGCTCAAGCAGATGCAATTTGGAAGAGTCAACATGCAAAGGGTGCCCACCACACTGACATGCTTGGCGGAAATGACCTAAACAAGAGAAATTGAACAAAGAAGTAAGGCCTGCAGAGTACATGCATGACAAGGACAAGCCTGCCTGCCTTTTATGAAAGGGGTGACTGCAAGGAGAGAGATCATGTGTTGAGTGGTGCGCATGAGGGACGCAAGGAGGGACTCCCCCTGGGAGACAGGGGGTGCACAAGGCTCAGTATGGAAGTAAAGGCATGTGTGGGGTGGGGTGGGCTTTCATGCAGAAAGTATAATTGTACCTTGCCAGCTGTGACCGCTTGCGTTGACTTGCATGTACTTTTCGATCATGCCAACAGCAGTGACAGCGTCAGTGGCAACACTCATGAGATCACTGCCTGCCAGGTCATCTGCGGCTGTCACATGGATGTTGCATTGGGGCAGCAAGGACGACCTCTGCAGCTCTTGCAGAGCCGCATGGAAGGCAGCAATGGACCTCTCCCTGTCCCTGCACATTACAGTTTAGGGCTTAGGGTTTGAACTATAGGGTTAAAGGTCTGAAAGGAGTCGGTCAGCGTAGTTGCTGAGTGCTGTGCTGCCAGTGGTTAGGCCGAATTGTCACGTATGTATGCTGCCCTTTTAAGTGAGATAGCCTGCGTCTGCTGCGGTGGTTGGAATCACCATGCTTGCAAGAACCACTCTGCAAAAAGAACCCTGCCAACCCTGCCAGCATGTAGTGCCGCTACCAAGCAAGAAACAGGAGATAATGGTGCCGCTACCATGCAAGAAACAGGAAATAATGAAGCCGCTGCCATGCAAGAAACAGGAAATGATGAAGCTGACCAGTACGTGAGCAACATGCATCTGCAGCAGATGTAGGTCAAAAGCTCAGCACCAGCACCATCTGAGATAAGTGTACAGACAGACCTGACAGGTCTAAAGCCTCCAAGAAAATCCGAGGTCTCTGTGTGTTGGTTGCAGTTGATGATGTGCAGTTTCTGGCCCCGCATGAGAGTGAGCATCTGACACACCGTGGTTTTGCCGGTGCCAGTGTCACCCACCAGCAGAGCAGGCTCGCTGTGCTGCACACACCTGCACCTCACACACTGTACTCAAGCTTTTTGCCTTTGTCCTATGTAAAACAATGGCAAATCGATGACTTGCCTGCAGAAAAAAAATCCTACTTGCCGATAATGTGTCAGTATATTGACCCACTCGCAGATGTACACACCTACGCAAATGCTGCAGCTCACACAAATTACTAGCCAACTGCACGATGTGTAGCTAGTGTACACACCTGATGTACATGCCTTATATACATTCCTAATGTGCATACCTGAAGCAGATGTTGCAACTCACACTATGCAGGTTACAGTATAACAAGGACTGGTGTTGACAGTGCTGTGGAGACCAGGCAGAGACGGTCTGTTCATGCTCTGAACATGACCGCAGAGAGTAGCATCAAAAGCATGCAACCTTTCTGCAGTAGCTGGATGTTGGCACTGAAGTCAAGACAAGTGGGCGCAGATGCCCATAACTGCAATGAGGTGATAGATGTATGCTTAGCTCATGCCTGTAGGACTAATTCGTCTGTCTAGCTTTGGCATGCTCAAGTAAGGGTTTGAATCACGCCCACAGATATGAATCTGTGATTCACTGTGATCACATGTAGTCACACTCATGGAGAAAGTTTGATAGATTACCTGTCCAGAAGGGTATACATGCGCCGCATGCTTGGGGTCCATACCACCCCTGTCAGGCTGTCACCACTTGCATGTGCATTTGCCTTCTTCTTCTCATCAGTCAGGGCAGCCTGCAGATGCTGCAAAGGGGCACTGCCCTCCCGTTCATACAGCCCCTCCATGTCAAGCTGCACCTTCATCTGCTTTTCCAGGACTTGACGCACGATAGCACGGTCTTCGGGGGTGCGCAATCTTTCCCCCAGCAGCAGATAGCCATTCTCTGCCAGCTCTGGGTACCCCACTGCCCCCCGCTCTGCCCACTTGAACAGATCCCTGGGGGTGATAAACCCGTGCTTCCCAGCAAATACATTGCTCACCTGCAACGTCAAGACCATGGAGCTCTGGCATAAGGCAACATCTGTGGGGTGTAACATGATACGTGTGATATTAAACATGAAAACATGGGATGCGGTGTTGGTTTGTGACATGTTAGCCATGCAGGCATAATAAAACGGTGCCAGCATGAAGATGCAAGCCAATGCTGTCTTCTGCAAGTTAGTGTCTTCTATGCTGTGCGCAGGTGTCTTGCCGGAGTGTCAATGAGAAGCCAGATGCTGCAATAGACCTAAGGAGCAGGTGGTAAGGGCACAAGTCCAGTCAGTTGGACATTGTCCTGTAGCAGCTGATCTTTGAGAGGAAAGCACCATGATCAAGAAAAGGAACAGCAAGAACAGATGCTGAGGCAAAAAGGACTTGTACAGCCTTTCGTCCATTCAGCAAAGTTATCAAGCGCTGACCTGTCGTGTACGATAGAGGTCACGCATGACCCCCACCAATTTCTTGGAATAGGAGGGCGCCAAAGCACATCTCTGCTGCAAGATGAACTCCAGCTCATCGTCAGGCAGGTCGCCTACATGCAGCTCAAGGAATCTGCTACGGAAGGCACGAGACAACACCTTGCGGCCCCCATACTGCCCTGCACGCACACCAAAACTTTCCACGATGACAGCGTTGATGTTGACGACGGCAACAGTACACATGAAGGCATGTGTCAACACCACAGCATGCCATGGCATGCTTGCAAAAACACTGCTGCTGCCACTTTACAAAATGCAAAGCTTCATGACATTGCAACACCACAAATGGCCAATCTCAGCAAAGGGCGTCTGAAGGTGGCACACTATACAGAAGCTCTAGACCGGGTGAGCACTGCAGCCATGCATGCAGTAACACTGCGCATGTCGAATTGAGGTTGTGTTTGTCAGAAATCAAAGAAGGGCAGATTCTTTACCAGGCGGATTCTGTGTGGCAAAAAGCATGAAGTGAGGGTGGGGGTTAATGGTCTCCTGCAGCTCTGGCACAAACAGCTGCCTGTTGTCATCCAGGAGCCTGCAAAAAAGGGGCACAGGCACATTGAGTTGGAATGTAATTACTGCGGCCACAGCTGTGATAGCACAACCCACAGCTGTGGTAGCTGACAGCCTGTGCAAAGGATCTGACCTGTCATCCAGTAGATTGCGCTTGCTGAGCATGCAACATGCACAGGAGCACTTGAAAAGGTACACATCTGCATGCATTGGCATCTCTTCAATGCGATCCACACTGACCACTTGAAGTGGCTGCTGTGGCCCAGCAGCAGCCAGAGTAACGTGATCAAGCTGACTCACCTTTTTCACATGTGCCTGTTGGAGCCTTAACGCAGGCAATTGAACACTCAGCAAGCAGCCACTGACTTGACAGACAGCTTGCATCAGGCATCAGGACAGCAAGCCATAAAACGCGGCCATCGCGCATGCCAGTCGGGGTTGCATACCTGTTCAAAGCTTCCAGAACTTGAGAAGGGGCCAGGTTGAGCTCATCAAGCAGTAGCCAGTGACCCTGCCGTACAGCCTGCACCAGGGCGCCTTCTCTGAACACCAGCTTTCCAGTCTCATTGGAAATGTAGCTGCCCAAGTACTCCTGCAGATCTGTCTGCTCGTGGTTGTTGATGCGTACCAGCGTGTGTCCTGTCTGAGCTGCTAGGTAGGCAACTAGGGAAGTCTTGCCGCTGGAGGTAGGTCCCTGTAAGACACGGCAAGGGTCAAGGGTCTCTGTGTAATCATCATGACAAACTGCTGTTGGCCGAACGAGGATCATGTGGGTGTGTGTGAAGGCTGCGGGGGTAGCATGCAGGTGTGCATGTTGACAAGCTGTTAGAAGGCGCAGATCTGGGATACAGCCCATGCGGCATGACAAGGATGACAACAATGACAGCAGTGCAGCAAAGCATGAGCGTGTGACTTAGCAGCATGATCTATGATGGATCCTGATGGATGTGCTGGCTAGTGACAGGTTTCAGCGTCCGTATGTGTCATTTGGAGGGTAGACAAAGCAGCTCAGAATACTTTGGTAACATCAGGAAGTACTCAGTATTGGAGGACAAGTATGATAAGGATCATCATAGCTGCTTTGTTGTCTGCATGATACATTGCACTTTCATTCAAGCAGCCACATCCTGCTCTGATGCGCTGCTTCACACACAACAAAAGCATCTCATTTGTACACAAGCAGCTGTATTGTAATCTTGTGTGCTGCTGCATACGCAAGACTGAGTATGCCAACAATGGTTGAGTAGTCGGTGACCTGCAGCAGGATTGGGTAACGGCCAATGAGAGCTGCCCTGGCTAGGTTATGCAGATGACTCTTTACACTACCAGTCATCACAAAGTGCCCGCCTAGGCCTGCAGCATAACCACACACACACTCAGCAGCAGCAGCAGCAGCAGCAGCAGCAGCAGCAGCAGCAGCAGCAGCAGAAAAACAGGAGACTTCTCTAGCAGACGTGTCAACTGATGACATGCAATGGGTCATATGTCAGTCAACTATCAGTGACAAAACATGGGGTTTATCCTGGGGACTCAACAGAAGGATCAGCGGACCACTGATTTACACACGACACGTCAGCTGTGGAGTACACTATACCATGCTATGGGGGCTGCCTGAACTATAGAAAGCCACTTCCATAAAGCATAGGAAGTCCCAGCAAGCTTTGAATGCTACAATTCGGTGCACCAGCACCCTACTTCTAACAGTTTGCATTGCTTGTAACCTCGACAGTTTCAGGTGCTGCCAAACCTGGACCCAGAGATCAATACACAGGACGTTGCGACCACTGTCTGAAACACAGGCAGACAGCAGGTATCTGCATGTGATTAATGCATGGAAGTGTAAGACTTGTGAGCATCACCATCAGTGGTAGCAGCTTCAGGCGCAGGGCCCGGCCCCTTTTCCAGCCAGAACTGCTCAAACAGCACATGACTGGATCCAGAAGGTGCTGCAGGTGCCCGCTCCAATGTCTGCACGCGATTGCCAAACAGTCAACGACAGGACAGTTGCATGCTGTGCACATGTGGACATAACTGCTGAAACCTACCAACCACACAAGCTTTGGGTAGCACTAGATTTCACCAATTTGTATGTTTTCCAACATAATAAAAGAGTATCGGAGTGGGACAACGTCAGTTCTTGCAGCTTGAGACAGCCACTACTGAGCTTCGGTAAGTGCAAAGTGGCACTGCACTCTACCCCTATCAGGACAGAGCAAAACATTTGCTGAGATGGTAACCCATACCTTCAGAGGCTTAGCAGAGCCAGTGACGTGCACGTTGATCAGGTTGCGTATGATGTGAGCGCACTCAGGGTCCAGCTGAGTCATGAAAGCCATCTTGAGTCCATCCAGCAGGGCCCTTTGCATGCCGTACAGGGGCAGGGCTGTTCGGCAGTACTCCAAGGCACGACACAGGGTACGCAGACTGTAACTAGGCTTTTGATGTGCCCCATCCTGCAGACGCCCTGAGTCCTGCATGCCAGGAATCACACATAAAGACAGGCAGGCAGGCAGACAAGCAGGCAGGCTGATGCTCAACCACAGCGACTAAAGGTACATGCAGAGTCAACACCCATGGGGGATGCATCAAGGGAGACCGCCGTCAGTGAGTGTACAAACGGCAGCAAGTGCTTAAACCCCCTGGCAAGATAAGTTCCTGTAACAACCTATTGCAAGGTCCAACGTTGCATGCACGGTTTTGGGAGCCTAACACCCTTTTCCAAGCCTGATTTCATGGTCTATGGACATGGTCCTCAAAACATGATGCGATGTTGCTGTTATGCTATGCAGTTCCCAGCCAAAGCACAAATCATTGCAGCAAGAACAAGCGTGATTGTGAACAAGCAAGTGGTGTGGGCTTTGTCACAAACAAGGGCAAAAGCTGTCTTGCTGCTGCTATGTAGAACACTTGACAGACACCAAGTGCACCTGTGACAATCTTACAGAACGTGGTGAAAGGCGTGGAGTCTTACCGCTGCTGTCTTGGCTGCCTGGTAGAAGTTGACTGCGTTGTCAACAGGTGGATGGGGAACTGTACCCTGCAAATAGGCCAGCACCAGTGTGCACAAATCCTCACGGCCCGTAGGCTCAGCCACCCATATCTGTAAATGATGGAAAACTTTGATGCAGCCTACATTCCTGTGTTGTAACACAGAGAAAATTGAGGGTGTAGGGGTTGAGCCATGCACGGAGAGTGGCTTTGCCACACAACACATCAAAGGAATGGCTTCAACATTTGTTATGTGGTACAGCCTTGGCACACAACACCAAATTAAACATCACACAGGCCAGAAACATGATATTGAATAGCTCGTCACTGCGCACTGGAGCCGCTGCTCTGTTGTGTCCTTGCAGGAACAGAAAGAGTTCAAACCAAGCATGCAACTAAGAGTGAGGCACAATCAATGTGATTGCGACACAGCTGATTGCCTGTGTGCACCAGGCCCACTGTGTGTTGCCTGTCCAGCCAATAGCACCAGGCAGTCACAGCATTGCCACACACACACATACACACGCTCAGCCTGACACCACACAGTCGTCTTCTGTGGGATTACGCAATCACTTTGTACAAAACTTTCGTAAGATCGCTCAAAACAGATTTGGCATCAATCAACCTTCTCTCGCTGTTCAAGAGGATATCATCTTCGATGTCAACCATCACGACATCACCAGCAGCATGAAGCATGGCACTCACTTCTGTGAAGCGATTTCTGAGGGGCGCCGGCAGATCACGTTTGCCAGCATCAGTGGCAGGGTTCATGGCAGCCAGCAGGCGGAAGCTGGGGTGACGGGGTACCCCCACCATGTCCCCCCTCTCTGCTATGGTCACGCTGCCGCTGCTGCCCTCTAGCAGACCGGCTATCCTCTCCAAGGCCTGAACAGCAGCGGAGAGTGTCAGTCAGCTTCTGCAGTCAGTCAGGTCTTACATCCAGTCAAATCTGATTTGTACATGTCAGAAGAGATATTGATAAATGACAGTATTCAGACACGAAGACGTCTAAATATGGGCGGAAGACTGTCAGTGAGGTCTGACAGGTCTGATCAAAGGAGCAGTGAAAGGCAAATGGCATAGATCAGAAGGCAACAGAAGGCAACAGAAGGCAGACCTCAGCAGGAGCAAGGTTGATCTCATCCAGCAGGAGCCACCAGCCTTCACGCACAGCTTTCACCAAAGCCCCCTCCACAAAGGCAAAGGCAAACCCCTTCTCAGCCATCACGCTTGCTTTCTCAGCTGCTGACATGTCACTGCCAAACCTCTGCCAAGCTTCCCTGCATACCCCAGCTTATATTTTTGCTTGGTGCACTTTGCACTAGGGCATCAGAGCTACACATGCACCACATGACATCAGCAATGACTATTCGAAATCGATGTCCTTCTTTTTGGTGATTCTCCCAAAAGAGTTTTTTGAAATGCACATAAACGAAAGATATTCCCAGTAAACCCTTGTTATGCTGTGGACAAGGCACAGTGCTTGACACCAAGCTGACAAACCCAAGATCAGTGACATGCGTCAGCACCACAGCGCAGCCACAAGCACTGGCATCAGGACTTGACCATGAACAAGAAGAGGGAAAGAGGATACGAATGAGGGTGTACCAGGTGGACTGGGAGATGGCTGGCTTCTTCTTGGCAGCAGGCACTTCGGGGGATGTCTTGCGGCGCTTGGCAGACCTCTCCTCTGATGCTGACGTCTCCTGTGCTTCATGCATCTTCTGCACCTGCATGACATCAACCCTGATCTGAGAAGAATGCCATGAGACTGTTGCCTCTGATGCAAGACCTTGCAGAGCAGACATTTGCTTCCTGATGGAATCTGGCAGAGATCTGCTGTGATCTAGGATGCAGGGCAGCAGGCAGTCTGCCGCCTGAGCTTGTTTCTAGACCTGTGCCAATGTGCAATTGCGACACGTGTTGATTCAAAACTTGCCAAGTGGTGAAGCAACTTTTGTGGAAAGTTTGCCAAGGCAGCTTTGCCATGAAAGGGAAGCTGTGAGCGGGAACTTGCCTTCTGTACAGCTGTCTGAAAGGCTTTCAAGAGGGAGCTCCACTTCTGACGCTGGGCATACTTAGTGACCCGCCCTAGAAAGTCCTCATTGTTGCCCTTGCTCCAGGTGAGCCTGACCAAGCGCTGGAAGGTGTCCAGCAGGGGCAACAATGCGTCACGTGGCTCTACAGGCTTGAAGCCTCCTACCAGGTCTGAGCTGTCAGTCTGCTGACTCAAGTTCAGAACCACAAGCTTTGCACCTACCTGCGGCGCAGAAGCAAGAATATAAAAAACACAATCTGTGAGCATCAGCAGCAGCAGCAGCAGCAGCAGCAGCAGCTGCTCACTGATATAAAAAGCAGATCGAGATGCTGAACTTTGTGAGAAATAAGCACCAGCAGCAGCAACCATCCTTGCAGTCTCCTTGCCAACAAACAAGAGCTGACTTAGACTTCCACAAGCAAGAAGGGTGAGATGCAATGCGACTGGCTGGGTGCAGGCAGAGCAGCATGTTGAAGGCAGAGCAGCATGTTGAAGGCAGGTATGGGAATCACCTGATCTGCAAGGCGCTGCACTAACGTGGTCTTGCCGGTGCCTGTCTCTCCAACCAGCAGTGCTGGCTCCTGCTGTTGCAGTGCGACACCAACACCCTCCAGCAGCCGCATTGCATGCCCTGTCTGTGCAAAGCTGCTGCCAGAACCCTGCAGGTCAGGCAACGCCTGTTGACAGTTTTGCTGTCATGATCTCAAACCCAGAAAAGAGTCGCCTGCCTGCTGTGTCAGCTTAGTTGAGGCAAAGCAGCAGGAAAGATGGGGACCGCTGAGCAGATGCCAGTCATCACAGCTTGAAACACAGGTGGCCAACACAAAGCCTGCATGCCATCGAACAGCAGACACGTTTGAATTCCTGAGGCAACATACGCCATCTACCCCAGTGGGCCCTGGCTAGTCAACCTATCCCAAAGAATGCAACAGCAGGTCCACAAGGCTGATCGCTCGACTCCTGACCTTGTTGGAATTGGGTGCAGACGTCAAGCCAGGTTGCTTGGAGTGGGTGGTGAGCACAGGCAGCGTTGCTCTTCCAATGGTGGCTTCAGTCTGGCTGGTCTGCAGACTGGGCTTGCTCAGGGCTGTGTACAGCTGAACCTGTTCTTCCCCTACTCGCCATACAGCAGCCAGTGCCCGTAGCAAACTCAGCCGAGCCTGCAGAAGGACCATGGCAAAGTTACAGTCAAAAGCAACTTGCAACCTGTGCTGCTTCCAATCTGCCTCTTCTCCTCTTGTCAGTAGATTGTTGTCGGCAGGAGTTTGTTGTCGGCAGGAGATTGTTGTTGGCAGTGATATGCATGTGTAGGCTCTCCAAAGAGCTGTGAGTGTGCACAGTGCAGCTTTAGACCCTATATGCTTTGCTGAGAGATGTGCACACTGCGCGACGACTCTTTGTACAGCAGCAAGTACATGTGACAACTTCAGCTCATGGAGCAACAGCACAACTCCTTTTTTTGCTGGTCTGTCAGCAACTGTGCAGGCTTTGCTGTTTCTAGGCGCTCCTGAGCAAATTTCTACAGGAGGCACTCATGCAGCAGAAGGAAATCGCACTGAGCATCACAAAACCAATCCTGATTTGAGGGTTGGTCAACATGCATACTGCTGCTGCAGCTTGTGCAACTGACTCAAAAACCTGTCACAAGAAGGTACGCAATGACATCATGTGCATGTGTTTGCATTATGCCTTGCATAAAGGGCTCAGCAAGTCACCTCAGGTCTTGCAATTAGAGCTGCAAAGCAGTCAGCTGCCTCCACAAAGGCAGCCTCCCTGACAGTGATAGGTAGCGCTGATGCATCCAGGCTGTGCTCAGCATTCTGCAGACCTCTGAGGGAGCGCATCAACAGCTGCCCATGTATGCCCTGCATATTAGTATACCCTGGAGTCATGCCGATACTGATGCTAACAAAGTGAAACTAGCAACACAAGGCAACTGCAGTGGAGAACATCGAAATCACACTATGCTTGGTGAAAGCTACGAGATCTTCTTTGCAACAATGAGAACTATACACAGAGGTTTTCGACCGCTTGCATTGACTGCCCTGTGCATTCTGATCTTGCGTAGAAGAGACGAGGCACTTGGCCCTCTAGATTGCAAGTTGCTCTCGATCAGAGAGTGCAGTGGCATGTCAAAAGGTCACAACCTTGCAGGACTGCCTCACCTGCATGCGATTACACCAGGTGACGAGGTCCCTAATGGAGTAGTGGCGCCCCACATGTAACCCTACATCCCCATGCTTCACCCCCCCTGCTGCCAGGGCTGATGACACGACCCACTCTACACCCCCCTCCCTACATTTCCACACCCGATCAGATCACTTCTCAATGACCAAGCAATCGTCACAAACCAGAATCCCACTGTGCCTTCTGGCACACAACAGAGTGTGTGCTACTTTGATGGCATAGTATGACCATGATGGCAAACACAGGGCCTTCAGGCATACACCAGCTTGTTACTTTGATGGCATAGTTCGAGCGTGATGGGCAAAACACATGGGTCAAACTTACTCAGAAACAGACTGCTGCGGTGTGAGCTGGCCAGCAGCTCGTCTGACTAGGTGTAGCACAGCCATGGCGCAGGGCAGCAGGCAGGCCAGTTTGGGGAACAGCCCCTGCATGATCAGGAGCTGCTCCTGGTCTGTTGGTGGTGCAACAGTGACTGCTGACAGCAGACTGCCCAGCACTTCCTTCACTGCTTGTGAGCTACCATATGCTCCAGCAGACCCAGCACCTGTGCGCTTGCATTTGTACAATCAGCGCATTCAGGCAGATGAAAAGCAGTCCTGTTCCTAGCTTGTTGACGACATAGACTGACGATAGGAGCTAGCAGAGCCCAGCCCTTATGCAGTTACATGCGTACACTCATACAAGATCTTGTGCAGACGAGGTACTGTATTTAGAGAGCAGTGCATAGATAAATGGCGAGTGAAGTGACAACAGGCCAGCAGATTTGAAAGCTGCACTACAGCTGCCAACAGTGGTTTTGGTGTCCATGCACACATGAGCTCACAAGTCTGAGCTCAAGGTGTGTCAGCATGGACCAACAAGGCACACAGACCAAGAGATGCCAAGGATTGCTCTCATCCACATTGCAATCAAGCCAGCCATCTGCTCACCAAGACCCATGCAACAGGCAGCACATGGTGTTCAGACAGACAGAGCAGTCAGATAACAGCAACGTCAGCAATTTGCATGGACTGCACCTTCCAGAGGGAATCTTGCTCAGAAGGATGCTCACCTGGCGCTGTAGTGATGGATGCCAAAAGTTGAAAGCCTGGGGCGGCATTGATGACCTGAGCCCTCTGAGGCAGATGCAGCTGACGGCTGCCCAGCAGAGGCACTAAGGCGGCTAGAACCTCAGGAGGTGCCAGGTTCAGGTCCTCTATGACTAGCCACATGCCTTGTGCTACAGCCTGCACCCATCTCAACAAGTCAAGAAAGCTCTGCAGTCCTGGTGTGATACCTGCTCTGTGGTGCATGCAGCAACAGGTCAGGATGTGCTGCGCCATGTAGTGAAGACTGCATATGAGTGGATGTCTTGAGCTGAGGTTTTTAGCAATCACGTTCGACACTTTGTCATGGGCCACAACAGCACAGCCTTTGACAAACTTTTGCGGCAGCCATTTTGCCTTGCCAAGAAGGCTGTTCACAAGTGTTAAAACACAAGCAGCAGGCATGCTGACACCACACACGCTCTGACCACCACAGTTTTGGCATGTAAGCTCTATCTTCACGAGACTTGCAATCCGTTCATAGTCATATTTTGTGTCACAGATCACTTTCAGCTGCAAAGCAAAAGACTCAGGTGGCTAGGTCATGTTTCCAGGATGCCTAACGATAGATTGCCTAAAAAGCTTTTGTTTGGTGATGTCAAGGGGCTTCGCCCACCTGGCCGACCTAGGTCTAGTTTCAATGATGTTGCCTTACGTGACTGTCAAAACTGTCGTATTAGTAGGCCTGACAGGGATGCACAAGACAGGCTGCTCTGGAGAGACAAGAATTGTCCTGCACATACCTAGCTCATCATGAGCTGGAAAGCGTTAGATTATTAATCATTATTACTATTATTATTTATTATTATTATTAGATCACTGCATATGTACAGTAAGAGCGCATTGATAGGTCACCTGTGTGAGGGGTCCCGGCTGCCACACAAACTCCTCAGGATTTGAGGTACACACATACGCCCCAAGCAGGCTCTTGCTGTCCATTTGATCATCCACATGAACTCTGACCATGTCCACATTGCCTGTCACTCTCGCCAGCTCTTCTACCAAAGCTGTCTTGCCACAGCCTGCTCATGTACACAAACAGTCAAAGCCTGTAATAGCTGATAATATAGTACAGGACACGCTGGGTGACCTGCAAGTCCTGTGTTGCTGATGCAAAGGTTGACACATGTATGCGACCTACAGACCAGCCTGTGCTTGTGCGAGTGGCAGTGCAGGTGTTGAAACATGGACACCATCTGATGTATTCCACCTGTACTGGTAACCCAGGTAATGCAGCTGATTGAGGAATGTTGTGCATGTTTGCAAGAGAGCCACAAAGTGCATTGCAACTCTCAGCAAAGCAGGGAAGAGTGCCTGGTTTCCTCGATGCCATAGTGAGTGCTCTCATCATTGACAGACAGGGATCTGATCCGGCATGACAGGTGCACATGACGCCTGCTAGCATCGCATAGCTAGAAAGAGAGTGAAGCAGCACATCAGCAGGTGATGCTGCAGCTGACCTGGGGGACCCTCCAACAGCAGAGGCCTGGTTTGGCACAAAGCCAATGCAGCGGCCTTCAAATTATCATCAACAGCAGCTGTGTATATAAGACTATGCCCAGCAGGTGCTGCCAATATGCTTGATGCGTCCAATGTTTTGCATGGGAGTGCAATCCCACATATATTGACATAGCCTGTTCTCTGCCGAGCATTGTCACTGCCTGAAATGTTTCTCTGCAAAGGTCTATCCTGCTGCTGCTGCTGCTGCTGCTGCTGCCCTTCTGGCACTTGATGAGGTTGGGTGACTTTGGGGAGCCACATAGCGGCCTGCTGCACCTTGACACATAGGCTGCGCTTGCGCTCTTGCATGAAGCATTCCATTTGCTCTGCTTTGGTGAGAACTTGCAATAGAAGCTGCTGCCTGCTATCATCATCCTACAATTAACAACAGTGGTCTCAAACATGCAGCATGGCGTTCCTTGTGTCAGCATGGCATATGACAGCTACTATACATATGAATGCTGATTTGTGTGATTTGAACTTGGCTACAGGCAATGCAGCACAGACTGCTGCTCTTGATTGAAAGAGACGGCAAGCCAATCAACATTTGATTGCCCAATGCACAACATGGTTGAAAAGCCATGCACCAGAGCATGACATTGATGCAAAGCTTACCAGCTTTGTCACGATGGCCACACAATGTACAGCATACCAGCGCACTTCTGGAACCTGCGTTCCAATGGACCACATGTTAAAAATCATAGAGCACCCTTTGAATTTGACAAAATCCATGCTTAGAAGAAAGGGATATGGCCAGCCCAGAGATGACTTTTCAAGGTAATTGTGCTAATCGCAGTATTTGCAAAAAAGGTTGTTTATTGCCAGAAAACAAACATGCACACCTTGTGCAGCATGATGCTGTAGAGCAGTGAACAGCTCCAGCGTGTCTTCAGGGCTGGCAGAAGCTGCAGGGAACGCCAAACAGCCCTGGCCATCAAGATTGCCTGTTCAGGCTCATCAAGCTGCGACAGCTGCTGCAGTACTGTCTGTGAGCCTGTGAAGTATGGCAGCATGATCCTGCAGTGCACAGGGTCTCATCAAACATGCCACTCAGCAGCAAGCAAATGTTGATTGGACAAGAGCATGCCAATGATGTATACCGTTCAAGGTGTGGGGCAACCTCAAGGATTTGCTCCACTGCTATATAGTATCTGACAGCATTTGTTGCTGTATATTCATTCTGCTTGTCAAGCAGGCAGTTCAAAATCTCAAGGAGGACTGGTCTGAAACAATCAGCCACAGCCAAAGTCGCTAGGGGCTGCAGCAGATAGCGAGCCAAGACCTCAGCAGACACTGAGGGATCCACCACAGCCTGCACAGAATGGGTCTGTGCTCGGGTCGGCGAAAAACGATCAAAATGCACGCTGGAAGTTGCACGTTCACCAAAAACGAGCGGCAGATGCGCACCTGCTGCGCAAGCAGTGGCTGGAAGTCGGATTGCTGAGCGAGGTCCGGCAACCGTTGACACAATCTCGTCAACCCGACATCCCAACGAAATGGCGACGCGCTTACACCATTTGGCTTCATATCGATGCTCACTCTGCCAGAATCAGGTTGTGTCGCTATTGCAAAACGACACCGGCTGCAAGCAAGACCGGCGCAACCAACCTACCGGCACGAATAGTGCCCTTCTGTACTTCGAACTGGGCACACCTGTACAGCATGCAACCAAACACAGTTGCGCATGAATTTGTGCCCGCTGCGATGCGCAAATTCCCTGTCGGAGCTCAGCTTTGACTCAACTTATTATGGCAACTCCGACACAGTTCGCTGTGCGTGAGTCCGTGCACGTTGGCGTTACCCCTCCCTCACGAATGAGAGATCAGATGTTACCGTACTTTCCTAACAAAGTTGCACGGCTTGCCAATTGCGTATTTCTTTGCAGCAGTGTTTCCTTTGAGACAATAAGTCTGTCAACACCTCGTCCAAGCAATGCAGGCCACGTCTTCTCCCTGTACCCGGCATGCCAGTGTCGGCAGCTTGTTTCAGCGGCCGACGTTAAGCTTGAGATACCGAATGAAGCATTGCACTAGAGCAGCTGCTGCCATTGAGTTGCCAAACAAGTATTCCAAGGCAAGGCAGCGTCTCCGATCTATCATGGTCCAAACCTCCACCTGCCACAAGTCTATATGCTCATTGTGCAGGTGAGCCCCAAGGGTGACCTTGTGTTGTGCAAAGTAGCAGAAGCAGAGGAGCAAACCACAGGAGGATTGTTGCTACCAACATCAGCTCAGACGAAGCCAACATCAGGTTGCTGTCCCTGCCTCAAGTGACTCACGCTCTTTTTAATGTGTACCGTGCTTACCCCTTTGGTGGCAATCTCAGGTGACATTGTTGCACTCGGGGACGGCAAAGTTGGTGGCAATGTGCAAGACTTCAACCTGGAGGTTGGCCAGACTGTTGTGTACAGCAAGTTTGGCATTGGGTCCACAGACCTGGACATCCAGGGACAACGGCATACAATGCTGCGAGAAGATGACTGCATAGGCATCATGCCGAGGTCAGGTGCAACTGCTTCAGACCTTCCTGAGCTGAGACCTGTTGGTGACAGAGTACTGCTCAAGGTAAGCACCTCTGCTGCTATTGCCGTAGAAACTGCATCTGTGCACAGTCATAATTCTGTGCTGTGTCTCAAATCAACAAAATGAAGTGCATTATGGTATAAGTTTGGCATCCTTAGCTTGCTGCAACCTCCAGTATCATAGACATGTCTTATTCTGCAGCTTGCACAGAAAATCAGGTTCATCAGTTGATATCCACATTTAGGGCACGAATGCTGTTGTAGTGTCAGGCAACAACAGCCAAATTTCTGGCTGCATGTCTAGGTTCAGGAGGAAACCTCAGTGACAGCAGGTGGGCTTATGCTGCCAGAGAGTGCAAGAGAGAGGCCAATGAGTGGGTCTGTTGTCAGGGTTGGCCCTGGCAAGAGGGACAAGGATGGCTCTCGCAAGACCCCCAAGGTCTGTCTGTGAATCATATCTTCTGACCCTGTTTATGCACCCTCAGCATCAACCACCATAACGCATGCCAGATAATTTTTGGCAATTCTTTTACTCTGAATGTCGCTCGGGTAGTGTAGAGGTCTGTATTGCATGCACTTGAAGTCAGGTAGGATACGCATGCTGCGCAGCATGCTAGAGTAAACATGCGTGTCTGTTGTGCTCTGCTTGAAAAAGCTGATGCAGTCGTTATGCTTGATGTAGGTGAAAGAGGGTGACACAGTGCTGTATTTCAAGTATGCTGGAGAGACAATGGAGACCCCGGAAGGCCAGCAGTTTATTGTAGTGCATGAGCAAGACATCCTGTGCAAATGCTAAAAGGCCCAAGCTAGACCAAGCTCCAACAGGGACTGTAAGATCGAAATCTGACATGTCAGGATGGTACAATAGCAGTGATTTTGCAGAGATGCTGGTCTCATTTCAAACTTGCTCAGCAGCAAAGAACTTGCGTTACGTATTTTACAAGCAAGTGATGATCTTTTCGAACCGTTGTGCTGCAAGCTTCTGCGCTTTCATCAGTTGCTACCGAGGCGCGATTACACGAGAGGATGAGCAAAGGTCTGGTGGGCACATTAGCGCGATCTACGCTGCAAATATTTGATACTTGATAGCCTATGGTATCGGCATCCTTTCTCGCAGCACCTATCCCGTCGTTCTCACATTGTCATATTCTCGCAACTGCGGCGTACAGATCAGGCGTGACAGCTCGCCATCGGCAAGGCATTTACATAAGCTGTAAGTCTTGCAAAATCAGCTGCAAGATTTGTGCTCTTACATCCAGATGGCAGGAGGCAGCTCCCCAGAAGAAGCGAGCTTCTTTGCGACGCAAGGCAACCGCGACAGCTTTACCTTCGCTTGAATGGGATCGAACTACAAGCCGATGCGTCGAGCTATCTACTGTGGCTTTCATAGTCCTGCTGATGCCTCAAGTGGTCAAGAACTACATCAGCATGACAACAGGTCATGCTGAGGCGTTAGCGGTTTTATCTTGGGTGGTGCGCTACACAGATCGTGGCAAAACAGTCACTGCTTGCTGCGTTCTTCTGTCAACAAGGCATTTCTTCTTGCAGGGTTATCTCACATCCCTATTTGGCAACGTCCTTCTTCTAGGTTGCTTTGTTGACAAGCAAGAGGGCGGGGCCACTGCAGTTCAAGCCATCGGAGCCATTGCAAATTATATCATGCTGGCACAGGTGCAAGTGTTTGATTACTGTACATCAGTCGACTGTACATTCTGACACTGTTGCCTCTACTCAAGCACAGAATGCTCTTCCACTTGCATGCCCATGTCTGGACTTGACACCTCAAACCTTCTTTGGGGTATTGCAGATCTGGCTGGCAGGATTGATGCCATCAGTGGCCTTCGTGCCTTTGACTGCTCTAATGGCTTCAGCAGCGGTCGTGAATGCCTGCAAGTTCTGTGGGGCGATGAACAGTGGTGTGGGACAAAAACTTTGGCGGAGCTGGCAGGACTTTTTGGGTCTGCTGGGCATAGCTATGCTTCCCCAGGTACAACCATGGGTTCACGTGTACTACAGTCATGCAGCATTCTTTGCTAGCTGCTCTAGTGGCAAGGGTGAACGTGTACAAGGATGCCAGCATTGCTAAGTCTCTAGCGTTTGAATGGCAACTGCAGGCAATTTGGGCGACTTGCTCCAAACACCATACTATGGTTCCAGCATACACGGCTTCAGTTGTTGCGGTCACATACCTTGTGATGGTAAGCACAGACTCCTCATGATCTGACTTTTGTCTGCCTCTTTAGCACTGTCCCCAATCCTCGCTGTTTTCCCTCAGCAGGCCAATTCTAACAGTATCACCCTGGGGCATAGAATGAGCGTGCAGTGGAATGCATGGTCCTTCTGCCTATCATGCATGACAAGCAGCAAGGGTTGATGCTTTGTTTCAGCTAAACTGCCAAGCCACACGCTGCTGCATCTGGCAGTGAGCATGTGTCTCATCATGAAACGACTAAGGCTGTCATTGATGTGTCATCTATGCAGGCCAGACGGCAGCAGCTTCCTGAGCAGCTGCAGGGTCTATGGAGTGACATACCAGCCTGGACTGCAACATTGCTCTTCATGTTTCAGCCGGTTGCCCAGTCAGTAAGTCATAAACATGATGCACCATGTTGCCATGCACTGTCCGTCAGCTGACTTGCATTGCACGCACCTGATGCCTGTTGGCAAAGCCCATGTGGCAGTTATGTTGTTACTGTCTGTCAGCCTGTCAAGCACTGAAAGCATCTGACCTTGTACCTTTCAGAAGAATCTGTCATGTACAGGGGAGACTCTGAGTAGGTCAATACTTGTTTCACAAATCAAGCCTCAGAACAAATTTGCCGGCGGAGTAACATTCTGAGCTTGATGCATAACAATAAGCGTACAAAGCGCAAAGCAGATGTAGCACCTGCATGCATGTCCACAAATAGGCAAATGTGTCATCTTTGCAGCAGCAGCAGCATGGCATACGCCAGTCGTGACAGAAAATCACAGTGCTCATTCACATGATGCTCTGAGACACTTAACAACATCCACATGTCGCCTGAGCTACTTCACGGAAGGTCTGCCGGGCAGGATGCATATCTGTATGTTTGAATCTGTAGGTTTGAACTGCTGAAGACGCTGAGCATGCTATGGCAAGGGTAGCTCACCTGTGCCACCTTGTGCAGGTGTCAAACTTCAGCAATCCCAGCACACTTGAGGGTGTGTCCATGGCCAGCCTGCTGCTGGGCATGCTGGGGAATGGTCTCATGGTGCCCAGAGCCCTCTTCACAGGGGACAAGATCTGGTTCATTGGAGTGGGGTGGGGGCCCCTCACAGGCTGGGTTCAGCTGCTCAGTCTGTATGTAGCCTATGGGGTTACAGGGTAGGTCATACCATGCATGTCTGTTCCTGATGGACAGCTTTCGTGGCAATGTGTCTGGCAAAGACTGCCAGATGCATGCATGTAAATTCATGGACAGTTACCGCAGCAAACCACCAGTCACAAGTTAGAAGAAGGTCATAGCCAGCTTTGTCAGCCAGCCTATCATAGTCATGCTGTCAAATTTGTGCAACATCGTCTCTATCAGCAACCTTATTGGCAGCAACGCTCCTCAGACTCAAGCTGTAAGGTAATGTGCTGCTAAACACTCTCTGTATGTTGAGCTGGGCAAGATACTGCAGCTTACTTCTCTCTGTTTGAGAATTTTGTGTGTTGCCGCAGGGTGAGGTATCTTTCAGGCTTTTGGTTCTCAGTGCTGACCACCATCTTAGTGTCAATCAGCTACATTGTCCTACGGCTTGACTGTCAGGCAAAGGGGCTACAGTCCCCTCTGCAATCTGTCCAAGGTTTGTTTAGGAAACAGAGTGAGCCGCAATATATTGAGCGGACCATGTGATGCCGACATTTAGTGTACTGCGCTGCTTCAATGAGCTTTTGTTGACTGCTAGTTGCTCCCCTTCATGGCACCTCTGTATTTGCTAGGCAGCAGGTGGCAGCGAATGTAACGGCTGAGGTTTTAGGAATGCAATGCTATGCATGAATATGCCTGCAATTTGACACATAGCTTAGCCATGTCAGCAGTTTGTAAGATCATGCTGCTCTGGAATCGGATTGTATGCATGATAAACACTATCGCAGAAAATCCTGATGGTTGGCAAGATAAACCCTACACCACACAGGTGCCCATACCGGTCCAGTGTTATTGGGGCACACGTGCCAAAACACTGAGCAATTGCAATATGCCATTAGAGGAGAATCTGCTTGAGAGCATACTGTGCCATATGGTGCAGTTGCATGAGGATCCAAGCGATCCATTCGTATCTTCTGTGCAACTTGCTGCCCATGATGCGTTCTATGGTTGGCTACTGTACTGCCACTGAAGATTTTCCTCGCTCGCATCGCATACAGCAAAAAGTAGATGGTTGAGGCTATATACTTCACTGCACATTATAACAAGGACCAAGCCATTTTCTTTTTGTTGACAGCCTCCATATAGAGCCACTGTTGTCTGTGTGCAATAAGGTTACCGACATCTGTTTTACATGCACCAGGCCCTGAGCTCCATTGCCAGCATCAGCAACAATCTGTGGAAGAGGCAACTTTTTGCATGCCATCATAGCGCTTGCAGAATCTGCCTGGATCCCTGCATTACATTGCTGGCATGCACCTATTGATGTTCAACAATGCACACAGCATCTTCAGCAAATACATGTAGCTGCTAAATCTATGCCTCCCAGCCATCTTCGCCAGCCTCAGCAGCAGGCTTCTCTGCATCTGTGGCTGTTGTGTCCTCCGCTGGTCGCTCAACCTTAGCACCAACCTGCACAGGAAGAGCACCGCCAAGTGAGACAACAATGACGATGACAACGATGATTGCTGCACATGGCATGTTCAGACGAAGCCTGCTCCTTGCTTTTTGTCAAAGAAGCAGCCCAATGCAAAGCTGAACTCCACAAGGCACATATACCACATTTGACAGCAGCAATGTCACAACCATGTCACAGCAATGTCACACTGCAGACCCTTGTGCCCTGGCATGCAAGACACAGCAAAGTGCTCAGCCACATGTAAGCTTTCAGTCAAGAGGTAGCCATGCACCATGTTGACAAAAAACACTGCAGAAGGATGCTTGCACACCTCCTCTGAGTAGTCCCCATGCACCTCCATCAACTTGGTAACATCAAATCTGGGAGCACGCAGGATCTTGACCTTCCTTACGTACACACTCTGCAGAGGGTAGATGCCGCTGCACTGCTTCTCAATGTCCTTACCTGCAGGCACACACCACTGCTCAATGCATGTGGACACTGCCATACCATGTGTGCTGAACCTGGTTTGCACCAGTTGACTCCAGCGTTTTTATGCACAACTTGCTTGATGAGCTGTAATCAGCAAGGTCAGCAGCAGTCATGCCAGACGCTCACGATGCAAACACAGTGCAGGATGTCTTGTGCAATGCAATTGGTCAGTAGATGCAGAATAGTGGGACATGGTTGCACAGTGGAATGGCATACCAATGGACTCAGGGATGAACTTGCCAACCAGCTCCTTGAGGTCACAGCTGCTAGCTTCCCTGGTCATGATCTCTGTCATCTTCTTGCGGATCTCACGGATCTGACTGCTCTGGGCATAGCATGTGCGCTTCACCTGCTCAACCACACACAGTTGCAGCCAGTCCTGCAATCTTTGAGCGTTGCTACACATGATCTGGCTTGGCACATGCTCAAAACATGGCTTTGCGCCAAACCCTCAGGTGGGTTAGTGCACATTGCGCAACCTAATGTCTTGCAGTTCTGTCTGCAGCTGCTGACGTCCAACTTGCTGAGGGTATTGATGAAAATTGCGCAAGCCGCTGTTTGGATCTCACATGCACAAGAACCCCTCACAGCCACCTGGCAATCCAACACTTATGTCCTTGACTGGAGGCAAATTGCATGTTCCTCTGGCAGTTCCTTTGCCGGCTGGCTAAGGAGCAGATCTGCCGCTCATTTCGTGTTGCCGTTTTGTGTGGATCATGTGAAGTGTATCTACATGCAATGTACTACTTTTACCTGGCCAGCCCTCTTCTTGGTGAAACCAATGCAGAACATGCGCAGCACGTAGCCGTCTGTGGTCTTGACCTCCACATGAGCCTCAATCAGAGTCTGCCACTTGCGTACCAAACTACGCAGTTTGTCTGTGGTGAAGTCCATGCCCTGTACAGAATTATAAAGCTAGCTTCAGCCTACAGCCCTATTCTGCAGCCAAGCTGCTGCTGTTGCAGCTTTCAGCCTCTGTATTTCTGATTGTATATTACTGACAATCACATTCATGGGACTGCAGTACACTCTGCATTATATTTGCTGAATGGCAAGCATGTGCCTGAATAGTTGCCCCATACCCAGAAGTTTGTGAGGCAGTTTCTGCCCTGAACATCCTCCACCCTGAGCCTGATCTTTCTGTACGCATCTGCCTCATTCTGCAGCAAGTCACAAGCTGTGAAGCACTGGTCTAGATGTGAGTTACACACGACACTTCATGACAGAAAGCTGACTCAAAAATTACCTGCTGTAGGTCTGCAAGGGAGACCTCAAAGACACGTCCCTTCAAGCCATCTGCAGCAATCTGCAAGCAGACTTTGAATGGTCAGACTTGTTGCAGTTGTTCTGTGGATGCGCCTGTGCTGCCAGACTTAGTGGCTGTGAGAACCCGAAATGCAGCTTGATGGCTTTGCATGCTGACCTTGGTTCCCTGGGTTCTAGTTACCAAGGTCTTTCCAACACTGCGAGAGGTGAAACTGTTTGGTGCCTTGACCTCGTACCAGTCCTTCTTTGAGAAAGGGTCAGCTCTGCACAAAGAAATAATGTATAATTGAAGTGTTCCCGAGTGTATGCAGTGTCATCACAACCAACAGGTGCTGGCGACGACACTCACGCCTTCTTCTTGCCACCCTTCTTGCCCTTTGAGATCCTCTTGTTCTTACCAACGGCCATGCTGGGCAATCGACCAAGCCCTCACGCGCAAAGAGAGAGTACTGCAAGCTTGGAGCCTGGTTTAACGCACCGACGGCGGCTCCTGGTTGGGGATGCCCACAAACCCCGACCATGAGCCCAAGCTGCCTTCAATCGTCTACACTGCAAACATTCCATCGCCTGCATGTCGATATCGAGCAACGTTCAACGTTGAGTGATAACGTCCTGACATTGCGGCTCCAAGCAGAAACTTCATTTGCACAACATGCCGGTGGTCAGTGTAGGACGGGACAAGCTTTTTCATGCTCTTGGTAGAGAGTACAGTAAGTTACAGCTGCGGATTGACCATGTTCGGACTTGAAAGCAGCAGATACGGCAACGGCTGCTAGCTGAGAATAAGATTTTGGCGGCACTGCATGCTCATTGATCAGACCCGGATGTATCTTGCGTAAAAATTGGCGTTTTGTGATCAGGTCAAGAGGAATTTGAGGGTCTATGCTTTGACTATGGTGTGGAACTCGACGATGTGGTAGGTATCAGTTCCTCTCACCCGGTCAGGGTTGCACGACTTCTGCTGAGTGACGAGCTCTCGGGCTCAGGCCAGAAAGTGACCGACTCGCACAACGTATGCATCACCTGCAGACATCGGAAAAGGAAATGCTCCGCAAGGAGCGTGGTGGACAACAGAACAAGGACGCCAGTGATGAAATCTTGTACAAGATTGACATCCCTGCAAATCGCTATGATATGTTGTGCCTGGAAGGAATAGCCCGAGCCTTGAACATATTCAACAGAAGCATTGAAGTGCCACAGTACAAGGTCGCCAACATGGCAGGTGAGCTCATGCATCAGATCAAAGTTCCTGATAAGCATGCATTGATGCACAGCAACCTAACACAGGTGCAATTACCAATATTGCATCATGGGGGCCGGTAGGTTTTGGCTCGTTCACTGGCTCGCTCCCTGCACAGTGACTGTCTTGCTTTTCATCTCCCTGTCTGTCTATCCCGCCCTTGCTTCTGTCTTTGTTCTTATCATATCTCTCTGGCCAGCAACAGCGACAGCTTACAGCCAAACCTGTTCAAGACAACAGTGACAGCTGCAGCAACAGTACCAGCAGCACCAACAGCAACAGCAGCAGATACTTTGAAGCCACAGCCTACAGTGACAGCTCTTCCCTGGCACTGGGAGTATTTAGGCCTCCTGGCTGGTTGGCGCCTTTTTTGACAGGCAGATTTGTAACTATCTGTTGCTCTGTGCATCTCATATTTGCCTTTTGCGTGGCTCTTCGCAGTCCGTCTGTCTTCGGATTGCATTCGATTGTCACTTCGGTGTCATCCTACCAATATTGCATCATGCAAATCCAGCACACTCGGATGTACATACAGGCAGCGATACGCATAATGAACATAAAACTTGTTACTTCAATTATGCGTATCACTGCCTGTATGCATGACGTTGATATAACATTGATGTTGCGCCATGCGATTGACATTCTGATGTGTTGATGCTTACTTTATAACACAAAAGGTCTTAAAAGCAAAGTCAGTTCTGATGGCATGCAGGGAAGCAGCCCTTGCAGCTGACCATCAAGCCAGAAACTGCCTTGGTTCGGCCGTTTGCTGTAGCTGCTGTGCTGCGAGGGATCAACTTTGACAGTGCACGATACAGCAGCTTCATTGATCTGCAAGACAAATTGCACCAAAATCTCTGCAGACAGCGCTCTCTGGTGGCCATTGGAACACATGATCTGGCGACATTAAAGGTGTGTCTCTCAGTCAAAATAGTATATTTGATGTAAGGAAGCTGCTTGCACACAATCAGCTCAGCACCAGATTGCCCTGTGTTGGTGGACGCCGCCTGTGTGCCCTAAGCTTGCAGCATGCAGCCTACAGGCAATGTGTACAATTTCATTGTGAAGCAACGCTAGTGCTGTGTAATCTGCGTCCAAACTATAGGAGAACTCAAAGAGTAGATGGTTATGCATGAGCTTTGATGGTGCTAAGGGCTCAACTCTGAAAGCGGTTGCATGGTGCTCACATTGCAGGCCCCATTCACATATGAAGCTTTGCCGCCTGAGAAAATCAACTTTGTGCCCCTGAAGCAGAAGAAGAGCTTCAATGCGAAGGAGCTGATGCAGGTATTGATGCCAAAATTATGCTTCACATTTGTAAGGTTGGCTGGGGTTCATACAGTCTGGCTATCATGTCTGATATGCCTGCACATCACTGCCTGAAGCAGCAAGTGGCACTGGATGCGGTTGCTCAGGCACAGTGTCAGGTTGAAGCAAGGGCCACCCCTCTTGCCCAAACTGCATCATGCCTCCTGAGGCAGCAAGGCAGCTGCTGCTGCCTGTGAGACACACGGCACTAGCAATGGCACACCCAAAGTTGCTGCGTATGTCCATGCACAAGATGTATGCTTTGCTCACGGTCTTCAAATATGTGTTCTGCAGTATTATCTGGACAATGACCCAACGCTGAGGAAGTTTGTGCCCATCATCCATGACTCTGTGGTGTATCCAGTCATCCTGGACGCCAACAGGACAGTGTGCTCCATGCCGCCTATCATCAATGGAGCCCATTCAGCGGTACAGTCATCGAGTTGGAGTCATGCACCAGAATGCAAAACATCACCTCTGATATGCAGTGTATGCAGCATTGCTTGATGTACTACTCCTGTCCTCTTGACAGCATATATAGCATGCAGCACTGTATGGGTAGAGGGCCCCTGTGTAGACTCCTGAAATGTGTGTGCTGCATGACGACATGTGAGCACTCTGGCGTGAGATGTGCAAGTATTGTTTGCCAATATGTTTTGCTGGGTTGCAGATCAACCTAGACACAAAGGATGTGTTCATAGAGATCACAGCGACTGACTTGACCAAGGCTCAGATAGTGCTGAACACGGTGTGTACCATGTTCTGTGAGTACTGCCGCACTCCCTTTGAGGTGGAGCCCGTGGAGGTCATCGACTCCTTTGGCCACAGGAAACGTAAGCCGTACAACTTGTCACGATGACTGTGGGTTGATGCGCTGTACAATACAGCCTGCACTTGCTTGATCTGCAAGATGCCCTGTGATCATGAGCTAGGGAGGATACCCACAACGGACACCTCTTGCAATGGTGGTGCAATGGTGGTGCAATGGTGGTGCACCAGGTGCCATGCAGTTGCGCGTTGTGTCGCTATGCACAATGCATAGCCACCGACAGCAGAAATGATGTTTGCAGCATGCAACAGTCTCATGCTTGCAGCTATGCTGGCTAGATGCAAGTGCAAACTTCAGTGGTCAAGCACCATGTCATTGGTCTCATTGTCTGCTATATGCTGCAGTGTATCCAGACCTATCTTCAAGAGTGATGGTGGTCCCTGAGGACCTGATCAACAAGGGCATTGGGGTGCAGCTGGAAACTGCCCAGATGGCAGACTTGCTCAGCAGGATGCAGCTGCAGGCAGAGGCGGTGCCTGGGTCCCAAGTGCGAGTGCTGGTGCCTCCAACCAGGAGTGATGTTCTGCATGCATGCGATGTCATGGAGGTCGGTCTAGACCAACATGCTGTTACTATTTGCTGTCAAGATTTGTCTGGTCATGGATTGTGATGGTGACAACAGCCATTGATGTGAGCAATCATTATTATGCCAGCTGGGTGCAGACCATGCAACAAGCAAACATGGTTTACGAGCCATCATAAACTGTCTCTCTCCATGCTCAACTGGTTTGTGGTACCCACAGTACACATCAAGCGGTGGCAGCAGTGGCAGCATGCAGCATCCAACTGTGCAATGTATGCCAGCCTGCAATGCAGTATACAGCGCAGGTCATGTCAATGGAAATTATTGGGCACATCATTCCTGACACGCTGCAAGGATGCATCTGGGTTTGAGTGGCATGACTTATATGACTTGGCGCCAACAGCTGACATGCACAGATACCTGGTCAATCTGGCAGCAATAGCCGCAATGATGATGATCTGCTGCAGGATGTTGCGATTGCATATGGGTACAACAATGTGGGCTTGAGTGTGCCAGCCACAGTCACAGTGGGCAAGGAGCTGCCCTTGAACCAGCTAGTGGAGCTACTCAGGGTGGAGTGCGCCATGTGTGGATTCACTGAGATCCTGACCTGGGCACTTTGCTCGCGCTCAGAGAACTTTGAGTACTTGAGACGGCAGGATGATGGCAACACAGCTGTTAGTATAGGCAATCCAGCTACAGCAGAGTTCGAGGTCTGCAGAACGAGCTTGCTGCAAGGTATGCCACCAGGAAGTAGCCATACTTGTTGTTTGCAGTTGTGCACATAAGGGGGCGCTGGCTTTGTGCTGATTGCGCCGGTGTAAGGAATGTACAGCTCAAAGCTGCTGTTGCCGATGCTGCCGGTGAGCATCATCAGCAAGTTCTTGCATAGGCATAAACAAGCAGCAGCATCGACGAGATTCTCCACAGATGCTTCGTTGAAGCATGAACCACGGACAAAAAACCTTGCCAACTTATGCATTCTGATCCTGTTTGTAGGGGCTCTGAAGACCCTTGGGGCCAACAAGGATCTGGCATTGCCCATCAAGCTGTTTGAGCTGTCAGATGTTGTGTTGCTAGCGCCAGACAAGGAGGTTGGCTCCAAAAATCAGCGGCAGCTTGTGGCAGTGCACTGTAGCAAAGATTCAGGATTTGAAGTTATTCATGGGTTGCTGAACAGGGTCATGGAGATTCTGGGCATACCTCTCAGACAAGGTATCACATGCTGTTACCATGAACAGTCATTCTGCATCTGTGACCCCTCGCTGGCCGCTAGTATGCACATGATACTCTGTTGAAGCCATCCAATGCACACCCACAGACATTTGTAGCTTTCATATGCAGCTAACAATGCATGCCTCAAGTCATTTCTGGCCAGCACGGCTTTTGCATGGTTCATAGCTCAGTTGTGATTCCATGCTCTGGGCAGCAAAGCTTTGTGTCTAGGAACATCAAAGATACAAATCATGGCAATGGCATATCCAGAGCATGTTTTTGCAGGTAATGTAGGTCAGGAAGATCCCAACAACAGAAAGCTTGCAAGGCTGTATCCAGAGGGCGGGTACTGTTGGCGACCTTCTGATGACACTCATGATGCCTACTTCTCTGGCCGGCAGGCAAACATATTCCTCCAAGCCAGCAGTACCAGCTCTTCCAGTCAGCAGGCTGAAGTTCGAATAGGAAAGTTTGGTGTCATTCACCCAGAGGTCTTGTCCAAGTTTGATATCCCATTCCCAGTGTCAGCAGTTGAGCTAAATATAGAGCCATTCTGCTATGATCAGTTCTACCAGGCACTGCCAACACATCTTGCCATGACAGATGACATGGACATGCAGACACTGCAGTGATAGGTTGGACGGTTTTCAATGTCAAGTATGCTTTCGCTGATCAGCTGCAATCGGACGTGAAGGTGTTTGTGGAGCAAAGCTCGAGTTTGCGTCCAATTTCAACCCTCATGAGGTACAGAACTGCACATTAGCCTCAATGCATCATACAAACAGTAAATTATTAGGGCTCAACGGTAGGAAGTCTGACAGCAACAGCAAGCTGTCATACTGAGCCTCCCGAATCCAAGGGGCCCTGAGCTCAGCAGGGCATTGGCATGAAGACAGTACTGAGTGCACATGCGCTACACAGTGCTGCATAACCACACAGCTGTTCATACAAACTGGATTTGTGCCATCAGCAAGAAAGCAGTCTGCCTGTAGAAAGACTGAGCACAGTGCAGCCTGGGTCAGAGGACCTTGTTTGCATCCTATGACAAAGGTATGTCTATGCACACTCAATGCAGGCCGCTCAATGCAGCGAGCCTGACAACACTTGTTGAACCATGTTGGTGTTGCATGACAATGATGCTGCTGCATGACTATCCTCGTCCATATGCATCCATGTTGCGGTAAAATCTGTCCATGAACGGTGGAATTGCTGCTGCTCTTGCGGCATCAAGCTTACGCTCTGCGGGGACACTGATGTAGTCATTTACCTGCATAAATAAACAATAATATGCTGACATATGGTTGCGCTGCAAATATGTTTCACCAGTCAAATTGCTACTGTCAAGATTGATCAACCTACCAGATGATGCCGCTGCTTATGTTGAAGAGCTACCATCTGCAATCAGCAAAATACCATTATTGCTGTGCAAACTGTCATTGAAGTGGTTGCTGAGATTGTGAGGTGTTGCCAAGATTGCTCACCTCAAGTTCTTCCCTGCCCTTGTAGATCAGGATGTCTACCACCTACATTCCCATGCTCACACAGGTCATCACCATCATCTTGGTGCAATTGCGTCAAGCATGGAACGTGTAAGCTGCCCAAGTGCTGACCTGTGGGTTTGTGACCTTGGCATGTTTCTGGAACTGCTCTGCTACATTGCGCCTGAGATCCCTTACAGTGATCAGCTCATCTAGCTTGTAGTTGCTGACAGTCCAAGGCAGAATTCGACACACCTGCAAAACAGGCATGCAAGGTGATGCCCAGCATCTACTGAAGCTATCTGACTGCTGGATAGACAAAAGGCTGTCACAATCAAAAGGTCAAAAGTACCTCGCGAAAAAAGTCCTTGGCTTTGCCTTCTGCGGTGGTTGAGGGCGCAGCAGGAGTGGCCAATCCTTTGCCAATCTTCGCTGCAAGGCTGACGGTAACCTTCACCATGCTGAGATGCTATCGCCTGTGCTACTGCATCGACTGACAGTTTCACGTCAAGTCTGTTACCAGATCACGATCGATTTCTCACTGTAATGAGTCTCAAACCGATGCCAAGCTGGTCAAAGCACGCACCCTTTCTTCTTCTTACTCGGGCCGGCTCGAAGCTTGCGCAACGTGCATCTTGAGACTGGAGTTGACGCCGCTTGGTCGACGCTTGCGACCCTTGGTGCATTGCGGTGTATTGACCAACCATACAGTAACAGGCTGCTGCATTGCTTCGTTGTTGCACGCACCGCATACTGGCGTGTCGATCATTCAAACCGAATGTCGCGTTTCGCAGTCACCTCTTAGTACGCCAAGGTTTCCCGCTCCTGCAGCGGACCTGCAGACCTCTTGCGCGTACCGATAGAGGTACAGTAATCAGCATGGTCGCAACGGCAACGACAACTTTACCGGGCGTTGGTCGTGATACCAAGCCTGTCGTTTTCACAACACCGCCGAAAGACAAAAAGCTATATCGGCGAATCACCTTGCCGAATGGGTTGCTTGCAATCTTGATAAGCGACCCAGAGATGGCCAACCAAGTCAGCGGCGGGTCTGAGTCAGACGTTGACACTTCTGAAGATGACAGCGGTAGTCAAGACGACGAGAACGATGAGGTACAAGGCCGCTCTCCACCGTCCAGCTGCAGATAGATAGCCCACAATTGCTTGGACTAAGGCAGCAAATGTATCTACAGGACAGTCAAAGCGAACAGGAAGGCAGTGTTGCGCCAAGTGCTCTTGTCAAGAAGGCAGCAGCAGCTATGGCAGTAGGTGTTGGGAGCTTCAAGGACCCTGACCAACTTCAGGTTTGCAGCTTGCAAGCAGCATCCGGTCAGAACAAATCCACACATCACCTGTGGACATTGTACACAGCAATCATAAATACAGGCTCCTAGTTTGGATGTTCACTTGCTGGGTATCAGAGTGGCAGTGTACAATGCAGGGATTGAGTCACTACTTGGAACACATGTTGTTCATGGGCAGCAAAAAGTATCCAGACGAGAATGAGTACGACTCATACCTGACAAAGCATGGTGGATCTTCCAATGCTTTCACAGAGCTGGTGAGATCACTTGCTACATGCACATACCTTAAGTCTGCTACATCCAATGTTGCCGTTGCCACAATTCATAATGTTTGTGCTGACAACTAAGGCATCTCACAGGTTGACTGACATCATGCAGGAATTCACCAATTACCACTTTGATGTCAAGCCAAATGCCTTGTATGGAGCTCTAGACAGATTCGCACAATTTTTCATTGACCCACTCTGCAAGGCTGATGCCTTGGAGCGAGAGGTCATGGCTGTAGACAATGAGTTCTCTGGTAAAGCACCTTCTGCAGCCTCTTGAGTGTAGCAACAGTCCCATCTGATGTGCATAGCCAACCGAGTCTGGGAACATCTGGTCTTGATGCCAAGTCTTGCAATGTGCGCACCAGTCTGCCTCGCCCTCCATCAGTCACAGCTGTGTTTTACAGGAGTCCTACAAAGTGATGGCTGCCGTCTGTCACAGCTGCGATGCCACACAGCCAAGTCTGGACACATCTACAACAAGTTCAGCTGGGGCAACAGGAAGAGCCTTTTTGACGAGCCCAAAGCCAGAGGTGTTGCTGTGAGAGATGAGCTTGTGCAGTACTACAGGTGCGGCTTCCTGTTTTGGAACCTTGCCAATGTGTGCAGTCTGGTGCACATATCTCCTGCTGTGCATCTCTTTTGGTGTGTACAGTCCACAAGAAGAAGTACATGAATCTTCAACAAACGGACAGAGCAATCTCAGCTTGGCGCCTGTGAGCCTGCAAAGAGCTAGTGAAATATCTTTCCTCAGCGATGCTGGAATGCTGTGCTGACGGCGCAGTCTAGCCGCTGCAGCATTACACAAAGCTAACAAGAGTGACATGTTCTCGCATGTTGATAAGCATGAACAACTGCATGAGTGCAGTATCTGCATAAGGTGTCATATATGGGGAATGCTGCTCTGCAATGATCCATTGACTTACCAGGTCACTGGTGACAGAGCAGTGCTCATGGTGTACTTGCTCGTCGTCTGAACATACATCAGCAATGTCTGGAATGACATGAGTGGTGTGAGTGTGCAGGCAGCAGTACAGTGCAGAGAGGATGAGCCTGGTGGTGCTTGGAGGACAAGAGCTAGGCGAGCTGGAGCAGTGGGTCTCTGACCTGTTCTCCTCGGTGCCGTCTGGCAAAGGAGCTCGCCCCACCTTCTTTGGGGCCGGCATGCCCTATCAGGTCCATCCACTCCCTTCCTCCCCTTCCCCTTCCC
>JAABUP010001449.1_pt1 | contig 49754 bp, 72 predicted proteins | sample 5559201 | NCBI WGS metagenome assembly JAABUP01 (sample SAMN10711887, study PRJNA513373) | rock metagenome | isolation source: Antarctica rocks | place: Antarctica | reverse complement strand
TGGCAAAAGTCCTGGCATAGATGGCATCCTTGCAGACATGATCAAAGATGGAGGTGATCTTGTGCAGCAGTGCCTGCTGTGGCTGTTCAATTGCATGCTTGCCAGCCACTTCCCTGAACGTCTGTCTTGCATCCACTGAAATATAGGCTTTCCTGCAAACCTCGCTTGATCGATGCTGCCTCGTTATAATTATAGCTGTAGTCCCAAAGATCTGCCCAAAGGGACCACTGCCGTAACGCATGAAAGCTCGATTTCAGCTGGTTCCACGGTTCCATTGTCGCGGCCCAAGCGCTCGTCTATTTATCAAATTTCGATTGTTCGACACCCCAGTACTTGTCCTCGGTTTGCCTGCGTGCCTGCACCAACTCGTGAATACCGGCGCTCAGCTTGCTTGGATCTCATTTTGGTATTAGCTAAGCACTTAGGAAGGACTCCAGCAGCCGTGGGCGTGCGGCGGGTACTGTCCCTGCAGCCAAATACCAAACGCCAGCACCAGTTCATGTGCACAATGTTCCATCACTTGACTCTTGCCTGCTGCGTGATGCACCACTCACCTGCAGTGAAGGTTGCACACACTGCCTAGCAGTGCCTTGCTCAGCACGTAGTCCATAAATGCTTGATTCCCACTCGTTGCTGCAGGCTGCCCTTCTCTGCTCCCTAAGCTTGGTGCAGCCAACTGTTACCACCTGCTTTCCTATTAGACCTGGGCATCATGGCCAATCTTGTTGCAGCCTATCATCAGAGCCAGGGACATTGGACACAGGCCTACGAGTACACCTACTGCACCTTAAGCGAGCTGCCTCAGCAAGTCAGCTCCATGCATGCTGGTCTCAACATCCAGATCAGCCAGCCGGGCATTGTGACAGAGTCGGGCCAAGCTGGCAGCCAAACTTTAGGCCTACTCGTCTTCTGGACGCCGACTGCAGACGCTGACAAAGTCTGGGACTGCATCAGATCTCAATTCCTGCAAGAGGACCGTATCAGATCCCAGTTCTTGCAAGGGGACAGCATCAGATCCCAGTGCACGCAAGGCTGGCTTGACCATGCTGTTGCAATTGCAGCGCGTAGGCACAAGGCCGACTGGTACATTCAGGAGTACAAGCGTCCTTTTGGGGAGTGCCGTTTCACAGTGTACCTACCCCACATGCCTAATACAGCAGCACAGATGCAAGCAGCACAGAGCCTTGCAGACCTCCTGACAGGCTTCAGCATGTCACACATCTTCTATGTGTCCATGGCAGGAGTGGCTCAACAAGACCACTGTCTACCACAAGCTGTCAGGCTCACACAGCCTGTCTACCAGAGTGCTACTCACCATCTGGTGTATGTACAGCCACAGACAGGCCCTGCTACAGCAAATGGTCAGCTCAACAGCAACGGCAACAGCAGCAGACAGCACATGCCTGCTGCTGATCAAGACAGATGGGGCAGCAGCAACGGCAACAGCAACCGAGAGCGTACACGTGCTGCTGGTGAGAGCACATGGGGCAACAGTAACAGTGGCAACATCAGCCGACAGCGCTTATCTGCTGCTGATCAGAGTACATGGAATAGCAGCAATGGCATCGGAGGCACTGGGAATGCTCATGGAGGCACTGAGGATGCTCATAGAGGCATTGTGGGTGCTCATGGAGGCGGCTCCAGCAGGCAAGTGTTGTCTGATGCTGAGCAGAATTTGATCGGCAGCAATGCAGAGCTGAGCCAATTCTCAGCAGTCACTGGCAGCAGTAACAGCAGGCAGCGCAGTCCTGGTGGTGATGCTCAGCCTCAGAAATACTGTCCTCCGCACAGACGGCAGTAAAATCGGATGAGCCATGCAGTTTGTGATGCCCAATGGCCCTATTGATTCAGGAGGTTGTTTTGGCTTCGTACCTCAGAGGAAAATTGCTGCTGTGTTCTTTAAAAGACTTCTTTTGTTTTCATTGCTAGGATGCTTTGGAGGTCATACCAACTTTGTAGCAGATAGGCTCGCTCCACATATCATATGTTGCTGATCTGTTGCAGTTTTGAGTCCTACATGTTTGGATGCCTGTCTTGAAGCAAAGGAATTATTGCAGCTTTTGGTGTTGCCGCAAACCACGCAAACAAGAATGGCTCGGCAAGAGTCCAGTGATTCGGGACGGCCTGTTATTTCGACGGCCTTCATGATGCTACGATTGCACTTGTGCTCAATGACTTGCATAGCTTTGACCTCACACGGTCCGTGAAGTTTGCATACAGGGGGACAGCAGGTCCAGTATGCGATCTAAGCAGCCACTGCCCTCGTCAGTACCGTGGGCGGCGCAATTGACGACTGCACAAGCCTCTTTGCCGCAACCGATGCATTTGGACTGTCTCTTTGCCAACACTCTTGGGTGAAACTCGACAGAGAGGCCGTGAAGGTATCTCATTAGCTCTTGATCAGAAGCGCCGTGGCATAGCAAATGAGCCGGAATGTCTGGATGAAAGTCCCCGTTGAAGTGGTGGCCAGCGTCATCGGTGATGGTCACAATGTACTTGATTGACGGCATGGTGCCCGACGACTTTTGTCAGCTTTTTGCCAGCCAAGAGGGAAGACTGAGGGAAGACTTGTGTTTGAGGTGTTTACAATCAGCCTTCTCACTCTTGAGTGTTTGGTTAAAAACTGTCTGTCAGGTTTGACATCAGCTTCAACAAGGAAGGTAGACTCCAACGCTTGCATTGATTCAGTTCGACAGTGCGTTCAGCGCAACTTGCGGCAAAAATCTCGACAGGTTCCTTCCAATGGCTGTGGTAGATGCTATTCACGGGATCCGGCTGGGGTCATTCTTCATGGCATCTTTGATCAATGAGGTATGCATATATATGTGATACTCTCGCTACAGTGTAGCTAATCGATTGCAGGGCAGCAGTTGAAGAGCCCTGATATTCTCGTTGCGTCAGATTTACACCTCATACAAACAACATACAACAGTTGCCAATGTGACGACAGTTGCCAGTGTGTCATGATCAGATTTCAACTTTTCGTGAACATTCAGCCACAGCGATGCATTCTCATATGAGAAATCTCAGAAATGGAGGATGATGGCCAACATCACACCAAGTGATTTCAGATGCTTGCGACCTTCAGCAACCGGTCAAATACCGATCTGCCCTATCAAAGCCCTGCCCAACTACATAAGACTTAATCATGTGTTAGATACGCATAGAACTCTGGCCAGTTGTTTGAATTTGGCAATGCAACAACATGTCACGTAATTTGCCTCTGCACAGACACGCTTTTCTGAACCACTCGATACTGTCAATGCTACATGCTATCAACCTAATGATACATTTTAAACAACAACATAAGATCAACTGAACAGATGCAAGCGCAAGAGATAAATTTTGAAACTGACTCATGAACTGTGGTACTAAGTAAGGCAGATATGATGTAGCATTACTGCCAGCAAAAAGCAGAAGTTATTCCAACAGCTGGCTCGGAAGTGACAAACCCTGCCGTACCCCGTGCTCAGCAGCAACAGTGTGACACACACTAATCACCATGCTATCACATAGTCTGACTGGCCAGCGCTTTTTGGATTTGTGCGTTGGTCTCCTCCCATAACCTCTGTGCTGTGTCCAAATCTCTACAATGGCTTGCGGGCTGTTTGACCGCCACATTCACCAAATATGCACCTACAACAGATAAATCTTCAAATTTAAAGGTGGCAGACTAGATCTAGAGCTATGATGCAAGACAGCTAGCCGGAGGGGTACCCAACATGTGAAGCAGATTGCATAACACTGCAGAAACACTGCCAATGATAGCAGTGTCAGGCATGCGAAGGCAGAAAGAAGAACAGAGGACACATGGTCGCCCAAGGATGGCCAGGCAGACAGACTGACAGGCAGGCAGGCAGGCAGACAGACTGACAGGCAGGCAGGCAGGCAGACAGACTGACAGGCAGGCAGGCAGGCAGACAGACTGACAGGCAGGCAGGCAGACAGATTGACAGACTGACAGACAAGCAGGCATGCAGATGATCAAATGAATAGGCATGCACGCATATCACTTGACTGATTCACCAGGTTTATACTCAAGCAGCAGTCCATTCCATCATTCATGATGAACAGCAGGAACGAGCATTACAACCCGTGTTGGCTAGGCCTGAGGCGTTTGGTGCCAACTTGCAGATGAAACAATGGCAACACAAATGAAAATGACAAACATGACAAGCATGGCACTGGTGGCATGACACAACCTCACCTGACATGTCAATACAGCATGCATGACTGCTGCCGCAGCTCTGTCATGGAGACACACACGCACAGTGACAGACAAGCGAACAGACTAACAAACTTGCCCATCAAAAGACATACCTGATTTTCCCAGCAGAATAGGTGTAATAACAGCACGTGGTTCTGGCAGAGACTGAGGCAGCTCAAGCTAAATTGCAAGGAAACGGTGTACACAAACAAAACCATTTTTGTAAGATTTGCCTCAAGTATATAGTAATTGCAGTGATGTGCATCACCTGACTTGTCAAGAAGATCAGGTGACACAGCAGCGTAGATGGTAGTCGCTGCAGCTTGGGGCAAAGTCTTCATCACCGGGCCTGCGCACTTGGCTGCCAGTCTCTCTGTCAACGTCAGATGCCTGCAGTACATGCACAGCTTGCTTGATTACTTTTGATGCATGAGCCTCTCAGAAATGCAATACATACGTGGGCGCAATGCTTGCCAGGATGCAGTCAACACTTTGATGCCAACAGCAGTGACAAAGGATTTATGTTGAAAAAAACACAAGCGCCAACGAGACTGGAATGAACGCCGTATCATGTGTTGCCACAGCACCATAACAATATACTGCTGTATATGTTCCACATGCACCCCGGAATTTCACACTAATGCAGAAAATTGTGCTGCGCTGTTATAAGCCAAATGAGGGGTGAGGGTGAGGGTGAGGGTGAGGGTGAGGGTGAGGGTGAGGGTGATGGTGAGGGTGAGGGTGAGGGTGAGGGTGATCATGTTCCTCACCGTTGTAGCTGTGTCTTGCAGTTGCCCGGATGTAGGGAATATGCTCTTAGATTACCGGTAGGATGCCTATGCCACAACAGCACACAGTCAAGTCGTTCATCCTCCCAGACTCTCTGACCTGCTAAATCCTGTCCATGGTGTGCGTGCATGCGTGCGTGCGTGCGTGCGTGCGTGCGTGCGTGCGTGCGTGTGTGTGTGTGTGTGTGGCAAATTTTGCCTGTGGGTGTGTGCGAGTCCAGCGACTGATGTTCAGCTACAGCAGGTGTGGGCCAACAAACAGTCAGTCACGGTGCAAGCACACAGATATGCACAACTGAGAAGGGCAGAGGCCGGAGAGCTGACTTACATGTTTTTAGATACACACCTACATATGATCAAATATCAACCACCAGCTGCGATTTGGTAGAATCCCTCTGACCATGAACTCTCCATGCCAAAACACAGGATGACAACTACATGGGGTTGTTCTTGCTCAACAGTTACTGCTGCTCACCTAACGGCGATTTGCTTTGCAAATAAGATATTAGCAGACTTAGATTGGCCATACGCATTCAGCTTGCCGTAAGTTCTGCCCTCTTTGTAATGCATGTCGGCAAAGTCTACACCTTTCCAGTGGTCCATGGTGGCATGCCCAGCAGAGGAAACCACCACCACCCTTGTGTCAAAATCCTGCAACATTACTTTATATCTACTCTTGAGTTCACACAGCGCTTGATCTCCATGGGATCTTAGATTCGTTTTTGTTTTGACACTGGTCCATACCTGCATGCTGAGCAGAGAAACATGACCATCACTTTTGAACATATACCGCAAATATGCACGACAGAAAGACACACTCACAGTCAGATGTCCACACTCACAGACAGACATGCACATGCTCAGACAGATAGCCTCTGATTACCCAGGGTGCAGAGAGCCCAAACCTGTGCCGCTAGCTTTGCCTCCAACAGCTGAAACAGATAGAAGTGTCCGAAGTGGTTCGTACCAATCTGGCGCTCAAATCCCTGCTTGGTGTAGCTCAAGGGACATGCCATGACCCCAGCATTGCATATCAGGGTGTTGATTTGGGCCTCTGCATTCAGCATCTGGGCAAGGTTGGCCACACTGTGCAAGTCTGCTAGGTTCAGCTGTGCCACCAATATCTGCCCCTACAGACAGCACACACAAATTGTGACGGTATCAACCAAGAAGCAGAGGCCTATGAAGAGTTTGACCAAGCAGCTGTGCAAAGCTTGCTACAGGCTTCAGAGCTGTTAGGTTGAGCTGGGGTTGCGGTGTGCCACACTGCCTAGGTTTGCATCCTAGCTATTGCCAATCAAAAACTGTCTTCTTCAAAGACATTGTGAGCGTCACCAAATGGGTTGCGAGTCAGTTCAGCCCGTTGCATGTGACGGAATGTGGCTGTGCTCCTCATGCAAAGCAGCTGGGGAACACGTGTTCTGCGAAGTCACACGTTTCAATGTTCTGAAAATCACATTGCTTGTGTGCGCAGGCCATGCATGACTCATGACCTGGCAAACTAGACATGAACCTGTTTTGCTGCTGGAGCTGAATTGGCTGCTATGCCTTGCAGCTTAGTTGTGCTGAAACGAAATGATGGGGGCAAGCACACATCCAAGCCACTGCTGTGACCTGCTGCGAATGTGACACAATTGCAATCTGAGCTCTAGTGTTGCTACATATGTGGCAGGCAATGCAAAAGTGTATCAGCACCAGCTGTGTACACTTGATTTCAGGAAAAGACATGTGGGTGGATGGGTGGTTTGGGTAGTTTGGGTGGCAGTGGGTAAGTCAGTTGATGACTGAGTGAGTGGGTGGGTGGGTGGGTGGGTGGGTGGGTGGGTGGGTGGGTGGGTGGGTGAGTGAGTGAGCTAGCGAGCTAGCGAGCGAGCGAGTGGGTAAGTACCTTGATGTGATTTTGCATCAGCTGCTTTGCTACCTGCTGGCCAGCTTCAATGTTACGACTGGTCATGATAACTCGAGCTCCGGCTGCTGCTAAGACTCTGACTGTCTCTGTGCCAATACCTGCAGCAGCAGCAGCAGCTGTCATCTTCTGAGTCTAACACATCTCTCTGGGAGTAACTGGGAGGCACATGCTAATTGTGAGCTACTGTATATTGCATTATGTGGCATGTTGTAACAGCAATGCCCCATGCAATACTTGATTATGATGATGACTTAACCTATTGCGTATATACAGCCAAGACATGTCTTGCATTGTGACGGGAGATGCTGCATTACGGAGAAGAGGATGTACATTGCTTCTGCATGGCAGACATGTGCAAGCAGTGCTTTCAGGTTCCAGAGCAGGGATGCTGAAGTATGAACAGAGCCTTGGCAGACAGGAATCATGCTGAACACACAGCAACAATATGGTCAGCGTGCAGCCTTTTGAATGCAGCCGCCTGGCTGTCAGGCAGAACAGACAAAGTTGTAGCTGGGTACCAGTGCACTTGATCAGCAAAGATCAAGCTTCAGGCAGGCATTGGGGCTGTTCACAGCCGGTTGCAGCATGGTGTCAGGTCAGGCAGCTTGCCTGAGTTGCCACCCGTGACCACGACGGTCTTGCCGGTCAGGTCATGCCCAGCAATAACTTGCTCAGCCGTGACTCTGCTGGGGCGCAGCTCGTTTAGCACGCCATACAACATTTGGGTCATGCTGCGCAAGGCTGGGCGCTCCAATAGGTCGCAGCGGCTCAATTTGAGTTGTCTTTTGCGGCCGCCCGCCGAGTCAAAGAGCGCGCAAGAAGTTCTCCGTCGACTCGCAAGTCACACTGGATAGTTATAAGCCAGCTGCAGACACACAATTGCCGCAGAATGTGCCAACAACAGTGTTCGTTGTCACAAGTGCACACAGGTGCGGTTTCGATATAGTCAGCGCATTCCACCAGGCTGTGAAGCTGACATCGGCAACTACTTCAAGCGTTGCGATCTCAGTACACCTCATGTAATCCCCGCTCGCTCCTCTTCTTCCCGTTTTAAGGTGTAACGCCTGCCTGTGTCCAAGGTAACCTAATCGAGTCCCCAGGACGCAAATGTGAGTAGTAGTAGCTTCCCTAGGCCGCAGTCGTGTCCCCTACAGCTGCAGTTGTGACAAATCGAAAGGTCCCTTGGCTTGCATCACACCACCGTAGTCTTTGCTGCCTCTGCTGGATGACGTTGTTGCCGCTCGGTACAGATGCAACTCTATGACAACTGCCACCCTCACTCTCCGACATATAGTCTAAGCTCTTGGCATCTGGACGAAATTCCTGAAGAGCTACCGACTTGGGTCTTCCCAGACCCGGAAATTTGTGACCACAACACCCCAGACAATGCAGCAGTCGCTTCATACAAAGAGGCTCACGATTATCCCTGCGTGCAACGTCAAGGGCCCTCCTCACCTTGCGGTACCGGTGATCCAGCAGTTGTCTGTAGGCGGTTGAACTGCACCTCAACCGTGAAGGTTGACCGGAAACAAAGGCAGAACAGACAGGCGCAGCAGCGCTTCCGACAACGGCAGAAGGTGTCGCAAAATCGCGCGCACAAGCCAACGTAGTCGCGCCCTGTTATCAGATCTATTGTTGTGCAGGCCCGAGTCAGGGAACTGGAGGATGAGGCTGCGCAAGCACTCTCTCGTCTGAACAAGTTGCAAGCCAGGCAGCTTCAGCTAGCAGCAAGAAACGCTTTACTTGAAGCAGTTGCTGACAGCAACTTTGACTTTGAGTAAAAAGAGGTGGGGTCACATCTTCGCAACACCTCTTCATGATGCATTGATGTGACTGCAGTGCATTTCAAAAGAAAGGGTGTCATCTGACTCAGCTTCAGCAAGTCCTAACAGAAAACATTTGCACAATGCCAGGCTTGTGACACAAGTGCATTGCATACAGCTCAATTTGCTAGCAGCGCAGCACTGCGCATATGCATCATCAGACTTATCAAGACCAGTCCAAATGCCAGTGCTTGGCCCGGTCTTGATTTTGCAGCAAAAAGTCTGCATGCAAGCAGTGTATACAGATAAAGCTGCACCTCTTCGGCAAATCTTGGCAAGCGCATGGAAGCAGTGCACCCGCGCATTGACAGGATGTCATTCACTGCTGCAGACAAGCAGGTCATCGCACTTGATCGATGCTCACCAAACAGTAGTCCTGACTGCCCTGAACAATCAGCAAAGGGTGAAAAATGTTCAGGATGTTGGTCAGATGCCTTTCACAGAGTTCTCTGCCTTGTATGCGGTAAGCCCGTTTGACATTGTTATCGGCAGTCTGGTCATACGTATCTTTCTTACATCAGAGACTTTAGGCTCACCTCAATGTTTGTCTGAAAAAATTGCTTGATGCTGTTGCTGTTTTCTACCATTTTGTTAATTGTGGAAGTCATGAGCAGACTTTCACAATGTTGTATATGATTATGTGCATGCCCAATCTGGACTTCTCTGCTATGCAACGCATGTGCAAAGCATGCTTGCAACGTTACTGTACACATTGTCTCAGTCAAGCACCGTGGCACGTGTTTTGCATGCTGTAGCACCCCAAACCCTACACCCTAACTAGGGCTTCTAACCCCAAGGGCCTTGTTCAATCTGTTCAAAACAGATTTGTTACAGGCATATGCCAAGAAGATTCATGAGTGTCTCCGGGATCATATCCAATCGCAGACCTCCTCTGACGCGCTCCAGGACATGGGCAGATGGACAGAGGGTCTCCGTCGCCTCAGGGTGTTTGTGGCGATAGGCAATGCCAGGAACTTCGTTGCCTTTACTGCCAGTCGGCTTGATGGGAGCATGGGCCCTGCTTCCAGTCACCTATCTGATGACTGGTACGATAGCTTAATGGTAACACCCATACTCCCTATGGCTAGTCCATTGCCTGCCGCCCTGTTATATGACGCCGACCCCCCATCATCGACTGCAAAGAAGCTTGTGTGCAAGCCTACATGTGCAGAGGAGCATGCTTGAGGTCCTCAGCGAGGTCACGGGCAATGCATGTCTGCACATGGCAGAACGATTGTGGTCTTGACATCACCCTTGACTGCCGTACAATACACGAGTGCTTACAGCTCTTGCCAGTGCCGTCAGTCAACTGAATAGGAACCTATGCAAATTTGCTGCCAGTCAACTGAATGGGAACCTACAGCTCTTGCCGTTGCTGCCAGACAACTTGATAGGAGAGCAAGTGTTTCACTGCCAGTCAACTGTGTGACGTCCTGGTCGCATGTCTGAGACTCAGCGCTGAGATAAAGCTGAACAGCTGTCACAACCTCAGCGTTGATCTCCAGATTTGATGCTCAAGGCAATTGCAACCCAGAACTCAGGTGCAAATTCAGCTTGAAAGAGCACCGATGCTCTGGTTGCAGGCAACTCTGCAGCTGATGGAAGGCCAGCAGGAAGCTATGATGCACCTGCGCCGCCTCTTCTATGGCAAGCTAGGTGCCTTGAGGCGTCACCGCCAGCACCTGCTGCAACAGGTGTGCATTGCCCTTCCTCCTTGCCCCCCATGTTTGCCCCATTCTCCCTCCCCCTCCCCCTCCCCCTCCCCCTCCCCGTCCTCCCCTTAACACCCACATCGAGACCCAACAAACCCACTCAGATCCGAATAATCACCCACACTCCCCTCTCGGTCGCTTACGCCCCTCTCCCCCCACTCATCCCGCACCACATCTCCACCCACGCCCCACACATGGTCCTGCACGTAGGTCTCCACGGCGGGCATACTTCGTACGATATCGAGCAGAGTTCCGGTCGGTTGGGATACTCGATGCCCGATGTTGACGGGGAACGTTGGTCCGACGAGCTCAGTGAGGAGGTCTGGCCAAGCGGGATCTTCCCGGATAGTTTGGTCTCCACGTTCGATGTGGCCGAGGTGCAAAGGAGGTGTGGGAAGAATGAGAGGTTCGAGGTGAAAGCTAGTGATGGTGTAGGGAGATACTTGTGTGGGTTCGTTTATTATACGAGTCTGGCGAACTATGAGAGTATGGAGAAAGGAGGGGAGAAACCGGTTTTGTTCTTACATACACCGTTTTGCCCGACTCAGGAGGATTTGGATAAGGGGAGGGAGGCGGTGATCAAGGTTGTCGAGAGTATGGTTAGTATCTGGCTGGAGCGTAACGGGGAAAAGATAAGTACTCGGAACGGATGAACAGAGATACATGGAAGATGCTGCGATGCGGTAGATGTACTAATATCTCCGAGATGGTGCTGGCGGCGGAGCGCCATATGGATTATAAGCCCCTCCTCGCCCTCCTCCACCGCCGTATCCGCCATACCCTGCCTGATCGCGAGGTGGTGGCGGTGCTCCGGCGTACGGATTGGGCGGGGGTGCATAAGGATTCCGACTGGGTGGAGGTGGCGGGTAGCCTCCTTTGACAAATCAGTCACGAGGTCACGAGGTCACGAGGGGACTCACCGTATGATGGTGCTGGACCGCCATATCCCCCTCTCCCACCGCCACCGCCACCGCCATACGGGCTCGCCGCGTATGGGTCCCCTCCTCCGTACCCATATCCACCGTATCCACCCGCGGGAACTGGCGGAGGTTGATACCCGTAAACTGTTTGTGGTGGAGCACTATGCACTCCATATCCCGCCAACTCCCTCGCCGACGGATATGATCCAGACCGGGGCAATCCCGCATACTCCCGTGGGTGATCTCGCCCATGACCACTGCCATTCGACTTTCCCGGTCCACCCGAATATCGTGGTCCTCCTCCACCACGCCCTCCACGCCCACCTCCTGGCCCACCTCGGCGGGTCCAATCCTTGTCAGACTCCGACAAGACGGGTGGACCGGGTCGATACCCATGTAGGATGATCGAGCGATGAGAATGCGATTGTCGTGGGAAGTAGTAGCGGACGGAGAGGGAGTTGTTCGGGGTGAGATCTGGGCATTCGGGAAGTGAAGGGAGTGGAGAGTCGAAGCTTGAGTTGGGGACACAGCCGGGATCGGCTAGGACGGCGCCAGTTGTACCTTGCGATGATCGAATGTCGATCGGCACGGGCTAATCTCGACTCAGCACTATTCCGAATCTCATGATGGACGACAAACTTTCGCTCCGGCTTGTAATGTGTAGAGCGAGCAGAACGGATCGTACAGCTGACTTCCTTCCGAGATGAACATGACGTTATCTCCCCACTTATTTCTCCGCTTCTCCTCCTCATTCAGTTGATCTTCCTTGCTGTCCAGAGCCGCTATCAATCGATGTTGGTCAATAAATGGCAGGAGCGCGACGCCCTGCCATGCCATCTTCTTCCCATTCATGTCGATGTCGAAGTCAGACGGGTAAAAGTCGATGATCGGGGAATCGTCATCGGTCATTAGGCTTTGTAACGGCTTAGGAAGATGTATCCGGCTGAAATGCAAGTCAGTCTGGAGCGCAAAGGAGAATGAGAAACGGAGAATTGACCTAGCAGCGGGAAAGACACCAAGAAGTTGAGCGAAAGGTTTGAAAGGCAGCGCTGGGTCAAATTCGATCTGGAGCTTCCCGACATCCTGGAAGTCCTGTGCGAATGGGGCGTAGTGATAGGGGTAGTACCAGTCCCAAGCGGGGACGCCCTGGTAGTAATACTCGAGCACCCAACAAAGGCCCTCCATGTATGAGCGGGTTAACCTATTACAAAATCAGCTCGGCAGGACATAAATGCGCTGGAGGACATACTGGCTGATGAAGTCTCTGTCAGACACATCGACACCAAACTTCTGCTGGTAATATCGTTCTCGATACCCGGGCTCCCATAACCTACCCCTTGAATTAGCGGTAGGTCGACCAAAAGGGCTACCCGACTCACCGTACATCATCGACGTAGCCTTCCACTGTACCATCCGCGTTTAACTTCAACTTCTTCTTGGGCACGGGCTGATCAGCTTCTGGATTCGGCGGCGCCTCGACGTCGCTGCCATCAAGAGTCTGGTCCTCGTCGTGCTCCGCGTGTCTCTTCCTTCCCCGCTTGCCCCGCTTCTTAGCTGGTGGTGCGGCATCGATCTCGTCGGTGCCGCCCCTCCCGTTGGTCCCGTCGATTCCGTCCATGGCATCGTTCTCGCCGTCGTCCGCTTCCATGGTTTCCTCACCGTTAAGAGGCACGGAAGCCTCGCCCTTTTCCTCGTCTGTCCGTATCGCTGGAGCGACGACATCCTCATCCAGTCCCTCATCCTCACCCTGTTCCTCCAATACTGCCCTTGCGTCTTCAGGCGCCATCTGCTCCTTCTCCTCCTCGTCGGCTCGCTCAATCGTCACAGGTTCGTCGCCGTCGCCTTCGCCTTCGCCTTGCTCTCCACCTGCCAGCTCAGCTTTCAGCTTTTGTGCCGCGGACAAGTTCGCCATCCTGATAGCCCGCCTGTTCTTGACTGAGTCTGCATTGGTGCCTTGCATGCCTGCAATCGCCTCAGGTCCGCCTTTCAGTGCCTCAGTTTCCCGCTGCGACGATGTCATCTTCTTCGCTGGCTTGCCGTTCGGCGCTACCTCATCTTTCGGAACAATGTCAAAGGTAGGTCGCGTTGGCAGCGAAGGATGCAATTGGCCTCCTCGTGCTGTAGTTGATGGAGTGACGGCAACGTAATCGGTACCGTTGAGCTGCATTGTACCTTCAGACGCCGAGGGTGTTGACCCGTTGCCCCTCGCAGCAGCATCGTCCTGTCGTGTATGTTCTTCTATTCGACGTCGCTTCTGACTGGAGTCCTGTCTGTCCTCATCTGTCTGTCTCAGAGAGGGGTCCTTCCTATATTGATCAGAAACTCACCGTCTTTACGCTTCTGGAAGATCTCATCTTCACTCTTCGCCAATCCCTCCAAAATAATTTGAGCCCTATCCAAAGCTACCTTCCCATGATTCGTCAAATATCCTCCCATTCTCGGCAGCTCCGCTCTCCAGATCTTCAGCAAGGCATCGATCGCGCCTTCCCTGATCTCAAGACTCGGCAAATGAGGGAGGAAATCATTTCCGACAAAGAAGATCATGAAGATCCAGTCGTCGATAGCGAGTTCCAGGTCGAAGGGGAAGGGGACGTGAGGGACATTGAGTTCGATTGCGAGGTATTCCCGCAGACAAGCGACGTCGAGGAAGATGAAGGGTTTCGGATCAACGGGCTTCGCTTTCTCTACTACCTCGAGGCCGGCGATCTTCTTCTGTCCTGCGCAACATCAGCTGCGCCCGCATCCAATACCAATGCAATGTAGCACACCTTTACAATTCGCGGACAGGTGGCCTGGCTGGCCGCAATTCCGGCACGTCTGCGGCTCCTTCGATCCTTGAAAGAATACGTCTTCCCTCAACACCTTGAAGTGCGGCTCATGGGTGGCCAGAGAGAGCATGATGAGATCCGCGTCCAATCCATAGATAACGTGCGATGTATTAGGATCCCAGTCTGTATGACTGCGTTGCCGTCGAATCCAATCGACGATCTTGTGCTCCCCTTCTCCAGGTACCGACGAGTCCGAAATGATGATCTTCAGATCCTTCCATCCGGGATCGTTGGTGAGTTTGTAGGACACCCAGTACTTCAAGCTTTGCGAGAGGAGAGACATGAATGGTGTGCCTAAGGTAATGTCAGCCTGCGAGACACAACAAAATCGATGACACTGGTCCAGATTCAGGTGGCCGAGGGCGCATGACTGACCTGGCGTAATAGCGTTAGAATCCCAAGTCTTCTGATTCCGTGTCTCCTCAGATACCGGGTGTCCCATCGCCTCGAAAAGCTTAATCGACTCGCGCTTCTCCTCCTCCTTGTCCGCGGCGTCCTGCGCGGCTCGGAATCGTCGCGACCGCTGCTGATTCATCTTGGCGCGAGGGGCTACACCATCTGTATGTCAAGATAGATGTCAGCCATCCGATCAGATAGGGCCTTGGATGCAGTAATCAAGTGGGTCTCGCGGACTGACCAATCGCCATCATGAGAACCTTCCTGGGCCTCGCCATATTCACCACCCTCTCCGTATAACTGAAGATCTCAACCATCATATCCTCCTCCGTCTCCGGCGCAGGTTTCCCCTCGGGATGCGTACACGGATGAACGATACCGTTCATATCCACTGAATTCGACGCCATCAGCATAACGCCCTCCTTTACCTGGTCTTGAATCGACATACGATATAGATTGTCAATCTCGAAACCATTGGGATTCTTCCCCTCATATCGCACCGGCACCTCGGTGATCTCCCCATCACTGGTGCGGATCTTTGTAGGGGTCTCCTCGGCGACTCGGTTCACGATCTTGGGGTACTTCTTGGAGAGCCAGCGGAAGAGGGCGGGGACACCCTGTGGGGATCAGGAGTCAGTCGACCACTGTGAGGGTTCGGAGCGGCACGTACCATCTTGATGGAAGCCGCTCAGTAGCTACGCCTGGAGACGGTTTATAATTGGAAAGTAGAGAGATCGTTTGGGATTCCTTCAGTCGAGCTCGGTGAACCTGGGAATTCGAAGAGGTCGGCAATGATGTAACGAGTGCTAGAATCTCGATCTCCAGGATCGCTCGCTGTGAATCGTAGACCTTCGTGTTGGCGGAACCTCAGCGATTCCAAAGTAGCGCCGACTAGAGATCTATAAGAATCCCTAAAAAGTCCTCACGATCTTGAACGGAAATCTCACCGCTAAGGGCGGGAATAAGCAGACGGCAAATTACCGTTCCTGTCCATGTATCCTAGTGGCAAACCAAGTTCACTCTGCTGTGCTCAAATGCTGAGGGGATCAAGGCATAATCGGCCTGTCAAAGATGCATTACGATGCCGCCGCCCTCTCCTCCATCTCTACAACTCTCAGCTCAAGCTCCATTTCCTCCGTCACCTCCTTCAGTAGCCCCTCCTCCCACCTCCCCCAGATGAAACCGGTATACAACGTCGTCGCCCCCGCCGCCCCCAATGCGCCACCCGCCAGCGTAAACACCGGCTGGATCCACGATTTTGGCTGCCAGGCTGAGCCAACGGTTAGTCCAAGGAGACAGACGACGGCGGCGAAGAAGAATCGCATGTGTTTACGAGCGGTGTTTTGGGATATCCGGGTGTACATCCGTAAGGTGTTCAGTGCGCCACGCAGACAGGAAGATTTCGCGCTGGGGGACATCGAGGTCCTTGAGCTGAGGGGACTGGTGGTACTGGTGGGACTGCGTGGTGGATCGATGGGTGCGAATGTGGTGGTTGTGTCGCCAAGGGGTTCGGGTTCGGAAATGAGCGGGACGAGTGGCCTGAACGATGCTTGCTGGTTGCCTGATCCTGCGGGCTGAGCTGAGGAGCCTTGAGACCGTTGTTTTTTCGAGTCGACAAAATCGATGGTGAATACCGAGCGAAGGGCGAAGTGATCTGAGTACGAGAACGGCTGCCCCGGTACGCGCTCCGTCAAGACAACCTCGCTCTTAACGCAGCGCAGCTTTGGCGCGGAAGAAATCGATTGATTAAGTGGTTTACCCTCTTCCAGATGTTGTGTTCTTCCGGCACCCATTTCGTTTGTCTCGAAGTTGTCTCGGTACCCCCAGATGAGCGGTCGCCGTCGCGCGACCTCTGGCTGTCGATAGAAGATGTAGTCCAGCCGTTTTCCGCCTCGAGACAACACCTCGTGCGGGATCGGTTTCCCATGCGAATAGGTGTTGAGGGGTGAATCACAGGTCATTCCGGTTCTGGACAACGCCATTTGAGGTGAAGGAGGAGATGCAGGGGACTCGTTTGCATTTGGGTGGGTATCGAGAAACGAGTCTTTGAGCGAGGCGTGGTAGCGAAGGATGGCGACTGGTACCGAGAAGGGCTGGGAATTGAAGTCTCCCATCTGCGCTTTTTCAGCTTGCCTATAAACTTGGGTGGAAGGACTGACAGCCAGGATATACCGCCCCTTTGCTGCGCCCCCTCGGATCTCGTTCGACAGCTGCCAGGCCTGCGCAATCCTATGTGCCTGTCTCGTGTCTGGCGGGTGCTCTCCGGCCGCATGCATCTGCTACCATCAGCTTCCGAGCTGGCCTGGAAAGGAAGGAATCGCTCACATGGGTGTTCCAGATCTCGATTTCACCAAGCAGAGGATGCAGCACCACTATATTCGCCGCCGCCTTCTTGACGAAAAAGTCGCCCTCAAAGGCCTGCGCAGGTGAGCCGGAGAGCGAGTACGGTAGTGCTTGCGCCGAGATGAGGGGAAAGCGAGTGAAGATGGCCAACCCAGAACCGAGTGCTCCTCTTTTGTCGGATCAGCCTTTGCATGTAGGACACTCTACCTTGAGCTGACGTGTGGAAGAAGCGTGAGAACGGCAGATTGTCAAGCACCTCCTCCCGAACAATCTCATAATCCTTGTAAATCCATAGCTCCTGAAGACACACGATATCGTAATTTGAGGAGCCGATATACTCTGCGATGGCCTTTATTCGGGTACGCCGGTCTTTGGAGATGATTGCTAGGCCCCTACGATAAAGGTACGTTAAGCAGATAGACGTAAACCAATAGGATAGAAAGGACTTGCCACACATTGAGAGAAAGGACTTTGATTCGTTCGGAATCATCGGACGCCGGGTTGGGGACGCTCATCTTGGGCAAGGTTCCGCTATCCTAGCAGAATTTGCTTCAGCCTACGGCAGAGAATTGGTGACACTTTTTGTGCGAGCGGGAATTAGAACTTTCTAAGCCACAATTTTAAGGCGCACGTTTTCCACACTCGCGTCGTCTAAAGTTCTGCTTTGGGCGAAGATCATATCGGTCCCCGTTCGAGCATAACGTCCTCAATCGCTACCTCGGCCATTCGGGCCTCTGGGGATTGACGCGATGTCTCGTCCTAGCAACACTACCCCGGTCCTCGATCCCAAGAGCCTGTATAAGCGGGTCCAATCCTTCCCTCGCGATACTTTGCAACGGTACAACCGGCTCAGCAAGCGGAGTAAAGTGAGTCAGCTCCCGGCCTGCGCTTCTGACATCGCTGTTCTTGATGAACCGAGGGTACTGTCACTGACTTTAGCCTTATAGACTCTAGTCTGGTAGGTCATCATCCCCGAGATTTGCTTTTGGGATCCCGATGAACTGATTCCCAACTAAAAGGATCGTCACCTTCCTTCACTTCTTTTTCCTCGGCCTGATCGTCATCATCACCCCGACCCGAATCGGACGATGGGCCAATGACCTCGCCATCCGTCTGCGGGATATGGGTCCGGCAGGGATGGCCATTCTCGCACTCATGGTCGGTGCGTCGGCTTTCCCCCCTTCCCTTCCCTGCGTTATCCTGATGTTTCGTGGTAGTCCTCGCTTCGCACCCTCCATTGTTCGGTTTCGCAGGCTCGATGACCCTCATCGGCTTCACATACGGCATGTGGCCCGGTTTCCTCCTGGCGGTATGCGCATCCATGACGGGGGGTGCGATCGCTTTCCTCTCCGTCAGAGTAGGCTCATCCAAGCTCAAATCTCGGTCTGCGCTGATGGTGATATTAAGACCTTCTTCCTGAAGTGGGTCAAGAAGCAGTCGAAGTCGAATGACAAGTGGGATGCGTTTGGCAAAGTCATGGCTGCGAAGGGATTGCCGCTGGTCATCATGATCCGGTATTGTCCTTTACCCTGGGCAGTCGGGAATGGTCTCTTCGCAGTGCGTCGTACTACGCTGTACTCATGCCTAGCTGAATCGTCATGAAAGTCCATCAAGAGCGTCAAATTCTGGCAATTCTTGCTCGCCAACCTGTTCGCCGCTTCCCTCAAATCTCGCAAGCAGCGCTGACGGACTCCTCGCAGCATGATCCAACCCCGCCTCCTGATCCCCGTATTCATCGGTTCCCGCCTCACCTCCCTGACCTCTGAGACGCCCACCCACGACCCTCTCCGCTTCTGGCTCAACCTCCTCTCCATCGGTCTGAGCTCGACGATCAGTGCCTTGACGGGTATATGGATCTACCGCCTCACCCTCGAGCAGATGCGGAAGATGGAGGAAGGGGAGGTGGCGGCTGAAGCGTTGGAGGAGGGGGCTTTGCTGGGTGATTATAGTGGTGAGGAAGGGGAGGAGATGGATGATGAGCCTTTGACGGGGATTGGGGGGTCACGGATTGAGAGGAGTCCGGGGGTGGTTAGGCGGTCTTCCAGTTCGGGTAGTGGCACTTAGATGAGTGGACCAGACTTGCCATGTATGTATCACCTTGGTCTCGGAGGAGCGAGCTGCGTATTGAGAGGGTAGGTCATGAGGTGGTGAGGCGGTCTTCGATGTTCAGCAGCGCGAAGACTTGCCATGTATGTATCACCTCGATATCCGAGCGGCTGGCTCCGTGTTGAGAAGCTCAGAAGTGGTCAGGCGGTCTTCAAGTTCTGGTGATGCGACCTGGACTGTACTCAGATGCGGACCATGTGAGTACATGATTACCGTAATGCTGAAGCGCCTGGCGGCGCTATGCATACCAATTTAGGAACAACAATGCCAGACTCGCCCCCACCAGAAAAACAAGTAAGAACAACCTCCCCTCCTCCCCTCTCCTCCGTGCCTTCCTCAACTGTTCATTCGCCCTCCCCACCTCCCCAACACTACCCACAGCCTCATCATACAACCGATCCGTCATCTCCGTCTGCGTCACCAGGTGTCGAACCAATTCCGTCTGAAGCGTTGAGATCTCGAGTAAGGATTTTTCGGCTGAGAGGACGGAGGTTAGTTGGGATTGCATTTGGGTGAGAAGGGTGTTGTTCTGAGACTCGAATTGCTGGATTTGGGCGGCCGACAGTCCCTCAATTTCGGGGTCCACCGTAGCGTCCCCATCCACACCGTTACCGGTACCATTGAGTGTGGTGCGATTCAGTTGGGCGGCCTCTCTCGCAGCGCCAGCTCCGAGAGTGCGTGACCGCTCCTCTCGCCGCTTCCCACGCTCCTCCTGCAATCCCGACATGACCGCCGAGTTCCTCGCAAGCATATCATTCAGCGTCCAAATCACACTTGCCCGGTGTGCAGCAAGGAGGGAGTCATCGAACCGGTTAGCCGAGGAGGAAGGCGGAGCGAGAGAGGGGAGGATGGTGAACAGCGCGGAGCTCGCGGGGGGATGGGCGATCTTCTGTCTCGCTGTACCACCCTCAGTCCCTCTACGTACAATTGAGACAACCAGACAGACCTTTCTCCCCGTCTTCGAGAAGTGAGACTCGCTCCCGACACCGTCGGAGGATGATCCGTGCTCGCAAGTCGATCTCATCCCGTTCACGGTCGGTCAGGTACTTGCTGCCTTCCCACTTTGGCAGCCCCTCCTCATCCCGGTCCTGGTTGTTGGAGGAGGAAGCGGGACGAGGATACCGGCGGGATACAGAAGGAGCGGACGACGAGGAGAGGTACGGTTTACGAATCTGGATCAGGTGGTGGGATAGGGCGAAGAGGTGATTGTGCTGGAACCCAGCGAGTATTTCAGCTGGGACGTCTTCACGTTTTGGTGGGAGATCCGAAGCCTCACTATCCGATATGCTTCTTTCAGGAACTCATCTTGCTCTGCGTGATCTTTGCTCTTGCCCTTCCTGTCCCGGTGATGACTTGAACTCCGACCCCTTCCCAAAGGAGATTTCGACCGAGCTGAAGGGGGCAATGAGGAGAGGCGTTTCGAGATGAGGGAACGGAAGAGGGGCGTCTCGTCGGTGAAGACCATCCTGGCACTCCACCCTGTATGAAAGCCCTGTGTGTTGGATGAGCAGTGGACGAAAGCAGTCAGGACGTTATGCAATGGTTTCACGAGACACGAGTGACGTCTTGTCGCGTGGAAGTTTACGTAATGTATGTCTTCATTCAGGCGGAAAGCAATATCGGCCAGAAGAACAGTCATAGATCGATGATCTTTTGATCCCAAGGTCAAGAAGGTCTTCTTCAATGCCACTCAGATCCTATTGATCCCCCCTCGCCCTCCGCCCCCTGCCATTCCCACCCTGTATCCTCGCCCAATCACTCTCCACCTCCAACTGACTCGCGCTCTCCATTTTCTTCAAGTCCGCCAGACTCTTCCCCAAGACCCACTGGCCATGCGCACCAGCCGCGTTCCTGCTCCGAGCCGGTACAGGCTGCTGTTGACCCGACGCAATGGCCAATGCCGTCAGCGTTCCGGGCGCAGCGGGAGTTTCCTTTGCGTCGGCATTGGCTGGTTCTGGTTTTCCTCGAGGACCACGCTTGGCTTGGTTTGCGGCGAAGCTGAGGCCATTGGAGGGTGGGACGATGGCAAGAGATGAGGATTGAGGGGTCAGGATGTCGTCTGTCGATATCACGGCGAGGTTGGGGGCGAGCATGGAATGGAGAAGCAGGTCGTTCGGTTTGGGGGTAATTCCAATGGGTGAGGGAGTATCGGAGGGAACGAGGTGGTTCGAGAAAGCGAAGGCCGGTGTGGTAGAACGAGATGGTCCGTCGGAGAGATGGTTACGGAATGGCATGCGCCGGGAAGGTCGGGGGCGGATCGGCGCTTCAATGAGGGTTTCTGAGGGGAATTGATCGTCAGCCCAAGATAAAGCATCGGATATCTGGTCTAGCCAGATGAGAGCGAGGGATCAGCAGGCTGACTCACCCGTGACCACATCCCCGCCCTCCTTCTCCTCCCTCAATTTCCGCCTCCGCTCTTCGATAGCGCCAAGGAGCCGTTGTCGCACCTGATCCCTCGCGTCCCAGTAGGCCGCTTCGATCGACTCTCGCTCGGACTCGTACATCCTTTTCGCTTGGGTGGCTCTGCGCCAAGTATAAGTTACAGAGACCAACGCCTCAAGTAGCAAGATTGCTGAAGGCAGGCGACAGGGACTTACTTGTACTGATAGTCCACCTCTGCGGCCTCTAGTAACGCGTCCCGCTCAATTGTGGTGGGGTATAGCCGGAGGAGATATCTGGATGACGTTGGAGGCTGGACGTTGACACCTTTGTTCTCGTTGTGGAATTCCTTGTAGAGCATGGAAAACTTCCTGTTGTGGTTGAGCCATCAGCATAATGCAGGAGAGGTTGCTGGACTGGACAAGCTTGATAGGAGGACAACTCCTGCCAAGCCTGCGGTTCACCAGCAAGAGGCCACTGTTAGGTGTGCGGGCCGAGTGCGGTACGCTGTGCAGGGATGACTCACTCGTCGCGACTTCGCCAGCTCTCATCGTTCAGCAGCTCAACCTTGTTGACCGTCTCCCTCCTCTTACGATCCCGCTTCGACTCGGCGTGCTGGGGAGGCAATATATTGGGAAGCGAGGACGTAGTGGCGATGGGATATCGCGACATGCTTGATAAAGACCTGCTCACAAGCTCGTGATCACGAAAGAGAAAGGGAGGAAAGGGGTCTGTGTCTGGAATGGGGATTCCACCGGCTGTTGATAGGCGAGAGTGACCGAAAACAACACGTGTATTTTTGTATTCTGGATTCGGGCACGCGTCTTGCATTGTCACCGCTCAAACCACTACTTTGTATGAACACCCAAATATCACCGTCGAACTTTCACTTTTCTCATACCCCACCGCATCGCAAAGGATGTCTGCCTCCGCGCAACAAACATTCCGCTCCCAGCTCTCTGGCTTCCGATGGACAAACTCCGTCCAGGACGACTCACGACCGCCCCCTCCTGCGGCTTCAACCAACCCATTGGGCCGGGTATGGAATAGTATGAGCGGGTATATACCGTTACGCAACGAGGGGAGGAGTCAGGAGGAGGAGGCGTACTTTGCTCTGTCGGTAGGTCGTGAATCGTTAGCCTAACTGGGTAAGGTTATCCAGGAAAGGGCTGACATCGACCCGTGGTGTAGCGGTGGGAACGGTGAGCTGCCAGAATGTCTAACCTCCTGGTGGGGATGGACGGAAGGAACGGCTGCTGATTAGCTCTGCCTCTAGGTTTCTCGGTTTCTTGGCATGTTGCGCAGGCGGGATGGCCTGTTTCGGGATAGCCTTCCTCTTCCTCCCAATCCGTATGTCCCTCTTTCCATTTCTAATGACCTCCTTCGCGGCGTGCTCTCCGTTCATGTAGAGTCATGGCGCTGAGGCAACGTCTTAGTCCCCATCAAACCCCGCAAATTCGCCCTCGCGTTCACCCTCGGCAGTCTACTCTTCATGCTAGGCTTCGCCATCCTGCACGGACCTTGGAATCGTACGTCGAATCGTCCGGCCTAATAAGCTCTCGCTTTGATCTTACCTCGGCCCGAGTTGCTGACTTGGCCTTCGCCTATTGACCAGATGTGAAGCATGTGTTCTCACCGGAAAGATTGCCCTTCTCGTTGGCGTATTTCGGGTCGTTGGGTTTGACGCTTTTTTTTGCTGTCGGGGTGAGTGATCAGCCCTTGTAGCTCCGCTTAGACTCAATCTGGACGTGTTTGACCAAGGGCTGATCCCCATTCTGTAGATTCGTTCAACAATCGGCACACTCCTCGCAGCGATCGTACAGGTTGGCTTCCATCCGTATACCCAGAGAGCTGTAACGCTAATGAGGAGTAGGTTGGGGCGCTGCTCTCGTATCTCGCAGCATACTTCCCTGGAGGTATCACAACACTCCGATTTGGCGGGCAGATGGCTTTACGAGGAGCAGGCAGCGTGTTGCCATTCTGACTGATCTTTGGCGGATACCATGCATGCTCTATCAGGACTTCTCCTCGGATCTTCACGAAATCCCGTCCGGCTCTTCGTCGATCCCATGAGGTCCTCGGAACGCTGGAGCTCGGCTGAGTGCTCCGTAGACCTTTTGACCGATCGGGCGTCGAATTTCGCGTAGATTGCGAACGTGCTCTGGAAGACTGCCTAAAGCACTGCCGGGAAAATGCAAGGATCATCCGCTTCCTTTGGCCCAGACTTTGATAGTCCCATCTGCGATACGAAACGAGTGGATTAGCCCCTCCTCGAGCATGACCGTCAGAATGTAACCATTGCTCGCGGTGATCATCTCCTTCCCACTTGGACTAGTCTCCAACCAAGTGACCGCCTTCTTATGACTCTGCGCCGGCTCCGGATCCAGCGGTTTCGCCTGATGTCACATCAGCTTCTCCACCTCCCGTATCGCATCTCACCAGATACTCGCGGAAGCGTACGGCAGCTTACATCAAGCACGTTCCAAGCCCAAACCCTCCCCTCCTCGTCCCCTGCCAAAACCGCCCCCTCTCCGTAATTCCACGCACTCTTACTCCTCACTTCCCCGCCCTTATGTCCCCCAAAAGTCTGCAGCACACTCCCATTCGCTCGATCGAATATCCGCAGTTTCCCGTCGAGGGAGGATACGAGGAGTGTGTCCTTTGGAGAGGTTGGAGAAGGGGAGATGGACGAGATAGGAGCACCGACGAGGTCCTCGGTGAGCTTACCCATTCGGAGGTCGTAGGATCGGATTAGACCGTCGGTGCCGCCTGAGATTAGGGAGGGAAGGTCGGAGGGGATTGAGAGTGTCGTTATGGACGCAGAGGCGTCTTTGAATGTTTGGATTGGGTCACGGGCGACGGCACTGAGGCAAGCGAGGGACTCTCAGCCAGCTAAACGAATTGGATGACGGGAAACGCACCGCATGTCCCAGAGCATGACCTTCGCATCGAACCCAGCTGTGTACCCATGTCAGCGTGGATCACTATCATCCTAACTTCTCGCTGCTCGACACGGATCGTCACTGACCGCTAGCGAGGACCTGGGCATCCCTATTGAATACCACCGCATTGATCTTCCCAAAATGCCCCTGCAGTCTCCTTACCACCGTCCCCGAAGCCACATCCCACACGAACACCACTTTGTCCCCTCCACAGGACGCGAATTTTGCATTATCGTGCGAGCTGTCCACCTCAATCAGACACCATCAGGGAGAAAGACGCAGGAGAAGAAAGAGGAAGGAGGAAGGAGGAAGGAGGAAGGAGGAAGGAGGAAGAACGGACTGACATGTCTAGAGCGAGCACTTCATGTCCATGACCTCTATAGCACTTGATCTCTTTCGCGAGAGAAGGATTCCAGAGCCGGATGGTCCGGTCGGAGGAGCCGGAGAGACAGTATTTTGCACCGCGGTTGTAGCGGACGACATTGATGGGTCCGGTGTGAGCTTCAAGCCTGCATGAGCATTGAGTCAGCTGAGATCGCGGGTCGGACGGAGATTTGCATACGTCTGGGCGACATGGTTCGGGATTTCTAGGAGATCGGTTGGACCTCTTGAGGGTGCCATGCTGTCCACCTTGCAGAATTTCGATAGAAGAGAACGATGTCGCAAGAGGAGTTCCAGACCTAATTTTGCTTCCGGTCACGTGTCTGTGCCTGGACGTTCGGACTGCAAAGTCACTTCACCAGCCAATCCCGACATCAAACGCGATATCGAAGACCGCTGAGTTCCTCTCTCGATGGTTGGATAACATATCCCGCCCGTGTACCGGGCTCTCCTGTAGCCATGCCTGTCCGAGGCTCCTCAGCTGCAGCTTCACCGATAAACGCCCTTTCCCCACCTGCTCGCCTGGGTACACCAGACGTGGTACCGGACACCCACTCCCTACATGAATTCGGAGGAGGAAGCTTTAAACCTGGAGGGCAGAATGGGGAGCAGAAGATAATCTCGGCGCTGGTTGGTCGCCTGGTGAACAAGGTCAATCGGCGTTCGCAGCAATCTATACGGGACTTTAACTGACGAGGGACGCAGTTGCCATGCAACTCGGGTATCCGGCTCAGCATGATGGAGGTGGATGCAGGACTGAAGACAACCGGGTCGTCCTTACTTCAGCTGGCAAATTTACGGCTGCCCCTGGTGGTGCAAGCAATGACGGGAGCTCTAGAAGCACTCTCGAAGGTATCGGGTGCCCGGCCATCATCGAATGCGTGCTGATCAGAGGCAGAACGTAATATCAATGCCTCTCACCGACGTCCCTATTGAAACCCTCCACTCCCAGCTATACCTCCTGCATGTCCTCAACCTCTGTCTGTCTGCCTCATGGCAGGATCAATCCGAGATCTCCCCGCCGCCTTCATCCGATCTTCCTCAATGTTGGCCAGACCCGTATGCTTTCGACGACAATCTTGCTCGGTATCTCTTGAGCGTGATCATGGTGTACTCCCGGATGCTCTCATCGGACAGCGCTGTCGGTGCTAGCATGACGAGCTCCACACCAAGTCAACCGGGAAAGGGGCCAGCAGCTTCCTCGAAGACACGGGAGCCGCATTGGACGAAGAGCTACGCAACTCGCTCATTTGGGAGGAAGTTTATTCGAGATCACTCCTACCCCTCGGTATCGAGTCCCGTCACGTCCGCCGCAAAGCCAAGACTCGTCGCAACATTGTGCTCAACACGGGACAGAGCTATCAATCACATGATCAAGCTCGTCTCAAGAACCGTCTTCCATCTCTCAGCTTCAAATTGGCCTATGATACTCTCACGGATCAAGTCTCGGATCTCATACCTGACCACCACTATTGAAGAAGATCCGGACCTCGTGGAGCTCCGCTTGCTGGAATGGGCGAACCTAGACCGCATGCGCCTCGAGCAAGTCATGCAGGAAGTCTCGACTTTCTTCCCGCAAATCAAACGACCAGCCCAGATCACCGTTGCCTCAGTCCTTCGGAAAGCGATATGGAATTGGATGGACGTATACCCAGAAGAGTACGAATTGCTCGTCGAGTCAAATCGCAAGATCGAGGGCGGGGCGGATGTACTTTTCGATTCACTCCACTCTTTGGTCGACCTTTCGTCTTCGTCGAATACCCGTCGGATTAGGACATTCTACCCACTCATGGCGATGCTACTCGTTTTATGCCCAGACAACTTCAAGCGGGCGATTAGTGGGGGTAGTAATACAACTCGGCGAGATGACGCCCGCCTTTCGAAAATGTCCAGCTTCCTGCAAAGCTTGCGGAAAGGATTGGCGGTGGCCAGGAGCTCCGAAGCGTGTGCAGTATGCTTGGTCGATTTCATGCGGGCTGCCATGTGTGTCTCGCCTAGACTACGAAGCTCGGCCGCAAGGACTCTAATTTCGGACATCGAGAACGACCTGAGAGTGAGTCTAGCCGTTCAAGATGCATCCCCATTAACAATCGCAAAAGAGCGCATTGTTCTCCTCGCAACCTTCGTGTGAAATCTCAGACCCTGATATCCTGGTCGACGGCCTCGTGGCACTCTATCGTAACAAACCCGGAGACGAAGGGACAGCGATATTGACCAAGCTGCTCTTGGATCGAGATGACTCGCTGAAATCCATTGCGGTAAGAGCTTTGATCTCGATGGTAAAGGAGGCAAGGAGGTTGCCTTGGCATCCCGGCGTAGGAGATTTACGGTGTGAAGTCGCCGGAGCTGTACGGTCGATCCTGCTGGTGGGTCTAGCTTTCCATTGCGCTTAGAGCCTGTGGTCCTTACAGGCTCACAAGGTAGTCGGCTCGAGAAACGGCAACACGGCTCATTCGCCCGCTTCGTCGACTGAATTATCATCCGCCCAGACCGATCTAGTCTGGAAAATCCTGGAGCTTCTCGAACTCGATCCGGGAATCTTTATCACCGGAGGGATCATGCAGGAGGATGATCCGAGCCAGCTCCTTCTGACGATATCATCGTTCACTGTCGGCCCAAATCCGGTTCTGATCCGTGTCAAAGCGGCAAAGACGAATGATCGGCTACTGAAATACCTGTCCGAGAAGGTGGAAGCGGGTCAGCAAGGTGAAAAACTGGTATCAAGGTTCGGACACGCCATGTGAGCCCTCAATGCTCCTGAGGGGCAGAATAGCTGAAGGTGTTGTATAGCTGGCAAATGCTCATCGACGTCAGTCGGCAATGCTTGTTTGCCTTCCATTCTGGCGATCTCGACAGTCTTGACCAAGCCGCGGATGCTTATCGAGAAACAGTTCTCGCCATTCTGCGTTTTGAATCGCCGGACGTAAATCCTCTTAGCCTGTGGTTGGCGGGCGCTGACTCCTATCAGGTCCTCGCGGAAGTCCCAAACGGAGGCCCTGCCGTGTTGATTGCGACGGTCGCCATGATGTCGATCCTCATTCAGCCAGACGTAGAGCAGGTCAACCATACCCCAGCTGCATTGGCTGCGCTTGCCAAACTCACCGCTATTGCCAATCGATCAGTTTTGATAGGCTGGCAGAATGAGGAGATCGAAGTATCTCATCAACGCGACGCCCTCACCTCACAGATGAGAATGCTAGAAGATCTAGCGGATCTACCTAATGCCACTGGTGAGGCGCACCACCTAGACTCGATGCTGAAGCGGCTGTGAACAGGTCGTCAACAGCAACAACGACAGATCCGACGAGTAATCAGGACGTTTTCTCTTCCCACAACGCTTGGGCTCTCATGTTGGCTCGGCCATGCAGCGGTATTCAAGGCCCTTACTTCGAGGATGATCAACTTTGATACCGAATCGGCCAGTATAGACCGGGATCATCGACGGCGAGGGGCTGCAGCAGAAATCGAGGGCCTCAATGAAGTAGGTCGCGCCTCTGACGTCCCATTATATCGCGCTAATGATACGCACAGGAGCGATCAAAGTTTTGGCAGAACCTCCTCTCGTACCTCTGTGCTACAAGCAGTGCTTGCTTGCACGATTCGAATCCGCCCCCACCTCTGCCCGCATTCGTTAGCCAAGCCATCCTGCCTCGCGTGTATGATGAGAATGCCAAGCCCAAAGCGGCTTTGGAAGGCTTTCTTCGAGAGTGTGTAGATCTGCTTGTCAGTGATTCGGTATATGTGCGGGAGTCGGCGAAGGAGGCGCTTGGAAGTGAACTACCGCTGGCCCTCTTTCGTTTGCTTATCGCCCAAATGACCAAGTCAGTCTGTTCTTCACTATTTTGGCTTGAAATTTCTCATGATGCTCAGAGTACTCTCGCATTCGGCTGGACCGGCAGGCATATCCGTCTCTGATCCCTTCACGACCTTCACCGAACAAGCCATATCGGTGCTTCGCCTCACCGTCGATCGGATGCATGCCGGAGAGATGGGAGGCATGCAAGTTGACATTAGCGACCTCTTACTCAACCTTGCGCAATACATCAATCGCTTGGGTCGCATCGACATTGCGCTGCGTATCAAAATCAGGTTCTGTCATCTATCCGAAGCAGTACTGTCGAGACCGGATTTCGCTGTTGTCTCGAATATTGCGACATTTAGGAATGCGGCGCTCGAGATGATGTGCGAGTGGTCTTCCGAAGGTCTACGGGTATGTAAGACCGCGGCGCGGCATGCTCGACTGATACCGACTCAAAGGAAACAGAGACCTTCCCTCTCAACATGGAATCTTCTGGCAAATCACAGAGCGAGCTCGATCACGCATGCTTGCGAGCTATGGTGCCGATTTCCGATGGTCTTCACCTCAGCGCTGCCCACGACGGCGGTGAGACTGCTCAGAACGTAGTCAAATCCCGCTTGTTCTATCGACTGTTCCTTCATCTCGTCCGACTCCTTGAGCGAGCAAACTCGTCTGAGGTATGGGCGGTTTTTGTGGTGCCACAAAGCTGATACCTAGTCTTCTTTCAGAATGACTCGCTTCACACCCCCTCCATAATTAGCAATTTGAAATCTGCCACGACTAACGACACTTCTACCCTTGCAGTGCTCATCCTTTCTAACCTTCTCAGCGCGAACATCGATGTTGGCCTAAAGCGATGTTTGGCGCTAGGATACCACGAGAACCCCACTCTCCGTACAGCTTTCATGCAGATTCTCACAAACGTCCTTCAACAAAATGCCCGATTCGGCGGACTTACCGCGAAGAATGTTACATCAGTCTCGAAGGCATACCTGGAGCTGTTGACTTCGCCAAATCTGGCGTTTGCACTGGCGATTTGCGACGTCTGCCCGCCAACAGAAGTGGACGAGATGTCGTTGTTGCTATTTAGGGTCTTTGAGGCGAGATGCACCTTGTTGGGACTACTGAAGGTGCTAGTCGAGCGAGAGGTTATGCAGACGAGTGGGTCGGCCGGGATCTGACTGCGTGCCAGTGACTAATGCGCACCAGATCACGAGGCGGAGCTGTTCAGAGCAAATTCGATCACCACTCGGATTCTGGGCAACTTCGCAAAAACGTATGGATAGTGCGTAGACCCCGACTACGAAACTTTTCGCGCCTGACGAGCCTTAGCAATTACGTCCGTGCTACCCTTCAGCCGCTCATTCACTCCCTCGTCGACAAACCTGCAGAGTGCTCCTTCGAGCTCGACCCCTCAAAGGCCTCGCCATCAGACGACATCGAGCGGAATGCAGACCATCTCCGACTGATGTGTCAAGCTCTGCTCGATCTCATTTGCTCTTCCACTCCTCGGGTCCCAGTGTAGGTTCTCGTTTCCCCTTTGGTACCAGTACTCACTTTAGAAAGGTTGTTCCGAGCGCTATGTCACCATATCTGGGAAGTCGTCGAGGACCGATTTCCTGATTCCCGCCATTCCGCCGTCGGATCGTTCATCTTCCTTCGCTTCTTTTGCCCTGCTATCGTGGCACCGGAAACCATCGATCTTGACGCGTCTTCCGACAGCCGCGAGGTACGACGTGCGCTGCTATTGATCACCAAAGTGATCCAGAATCTGGCGAACAACATGGTGTTCGGTAACAAGGAACCGCATATGAAAGTGCTCAACTCGTTTCTGTCGGAAAACATCAGGCAGGTCACCAAATTTCTGTCCGACGTTGCTGTGAGCTACTACGGGTTGACTTTCATATATGGAGCTGAAGGAAATCAGGTCAGGCCGAGATCTTGGGAAGTAGCCGCTGCGACGAAGGCATATCAAGACGATGCCGAGCGCTGGCAAGATGCAGACGGCGACAATGCCATACTGTAATACGCCGCTTCATCATTCAAAGATCATTGCTGACGCTAATACAGGCATCGCTTCGTCTTCAAGCACAGCGCAAAGCTTCAGACAAGCCTCGAGGAAATGCCTGTAGCCTATTGTCAAGCCAACACCGCAAGATCAGCACATACGGCCAACACCGCAAGATCAGCACATACGGAGCTTGACGGCAAGGCTACGCTTGAGCAACTACTTCAAACCCAGAAGCAACTGGGATCCCCAGTGGATGCGTCCAGGTTGAGCCCGTCCGCGAGATCGCAAACATACGAAGAGTGAGCGTCCCGGAGGGGAGACTATGTGCTGAGCTTTGCAGTTATATGAAGCACAACGAAGGGCGGAATATTAAATCCGTGTCTGACGCTTTCTATGAGGGGCCCATCAGCCAGGCGAGTGCATCCAACGTTTTGTCCACGCGAAGTTGACCTGAGTGTAACCCCAGAACGGCCGAAGGATTTTCTATTTCATTGTCTCCCGCGTTGCGCTTGTCGACTATGATCTTCTAGCATTTCATGTCTTCTCAACCTTAGAGAGCATTACCGACTTCTTCGACCTCGTCATCGATCTCACTGACTTCTCGCCCGCCACCGAGCTGCCTACCGCGTGGTTGAGCCGGTCGATGCAGATGTGTCCTCCGGGGATTTTACCTTGCATGAACGTGAGATCATTATTGATTGATTGATTCTGAAATCTCATTTGTCTAGACGCTTGCGTTGTACAACCCGAACAAGTATGCCCGCAGAAGACTGCGCCGGCTCATCTCCGAGCTTCTGAGAACCAGTAAGAACAGCAATGAGTCAGTGAGACCACGCTAACCAAATTCAGATCCGGCCGCGGGAAAGACGGTAGTAGCGGCGAGCAGCCCAGCAGAGCTGGCCGAATTTATCCCGTTCACCAGTCTTGCCTTACCCGAATACACCATGTCGATGGCGTACGAGGCGGATCACGTATTCACCGATCTTCTGTGTCTTTCGGATCACGGGCAGCAGGTACCGGTAGTCGTCAAGCTAGGGCACGACTGCCTGCAAGTCGCCTCGGTACGGATTCTCAGGGGATAGATACCACATATCTAACAAGCGGATAGTGGCGGAAGCAGGACATAACTGTCTCCTTGAAGGCCTACGTCATCGACGTCATCCAGCTCAAGGACATTGATGACATCTCCTCGGGCACTGGTTTAGCCGCGGACCATCTGGTGGTGAAGCATTCACAGAACGAATCGGTCACTTTCGTCTCTAGGAGTAGGTGCCTTTCCAGCAACAGGATCTCGCTGACCGGTATACAGAGCGAAATGAATTGGCACAGGTTGATTCTCCGACTCAAAAGTCAGGCGGCAGCTGATTTCCAATTCAGATCATTCGCACTGCGCGGGCGCGGATCCGAGATATCCCGTCTGAAGAGCGTGCCTTACGAACGAGCGACGTACCGGGCACCCTGCTGAACATTGCTCTGCTGAATCTCTCTTCGGCGGATGAGGTGCTTCGTGTTGGAGCATACAATCTTATCAGCAAGCTCAGCCAATTTTTCAAGTACGACACCACTTCTAGGAAATTCGAAGTCAACGGTAAGCCCCAATCGCAAGGCGGGGCCAGTGTGCAAGCTCAAGGCATTTGCAGGGGGCCTGATGATTCCAAACAATTCCCTGGCTTTTGTGCTGGGCGTTAGCCAGTCTCTTGCGAGCTCAGCTCCACACCTCACCATCGAGTTCCTTAAGGAATGGACAATAGGCTTCACCAAAGTCGATCCATTCCAAAAGACTGCATGTCTGCTTTACGTTGGACCTTGGCTGGCGAACTTGGAGGTTTTCGCAAAACCACAACCGGAGGATGGGATAGATTCGGTCAAGCAAGTCGATGACATTGTGCGATCCCTGATCTCGATCACGTCTGCCGAGCGAAAGGTATGTCTCGCGTATCTCTATTCTGCGAAGCTGAAGATCAATCTAGCGACTGTACCTGTCGATCCAGGAACATGTGTGGGCTGTCATCGGGACATCGCATGATGCGCTCATCGAGCTAGTCTTGTCGGAACTCCTCATTGCTGCGGTCGATGCGGGTATGGTCTCAGAAAAGGCGGAATGTATCGGAGACATCCTTGTCTCCCTAGCCTCTACCGCGATTCGTGGCAAGATGGTCGCAAAGCTCCGCAAGGTGGACATTTTTGAGACCGTACAATAAAAGCTGATGAGTTAAAGGCCATTGCTCAGACCTATCTCAAGCCTTCATTGTCACTAGTCGACAACGTGGCATGGAGCGAGATTTGCGTTCTCGCACGGCTCAACCTCTTGCTTGCGTTCGATCCGCAATCATCGCTCGACACGCAGCTCTTTCTTCCCGATCTCTTCCACATCATCACCCTCCTCCTCGGTGCCGGCCCCGTGCCCATGCGCCAGACGGTGTACGGTCTATTGGTCAATATCCTTCAATCCCTCGTCTCGACATCACATATTGGTGACATGGATCGATCCGCAATGGAGCGACTCTTCGGGCAGGTTCAGACACGTGAAATGGTCACTGCCTTTGGGCTGGTGCACAGTCCTGACAGCCTCGAATTTTCAGGCGGGTTTCAAAGGACCGAGGCAGATGTGGGGTCACTTGCGGATGTTGAGCAGGTGGCTAAATTCCTCGGCGAGGTGCTCATTGCTGGAGCGGTCGCCATGGGTAAGTCTTTGATGACGGGGACGCCGCTGACAGCAGACTGCGCGAACGCTTGGCGAGCTCGATGGATGAGTCTCGTTGCAGCCACTTGCTTTCAGCACAATCCTGCCACTCAGCCGCAAGCCTTCACCGTTCTCGGTCACCTGGCATCGGATGAGGTGGACGACGATCTAGTCTACCAAATCCTCGTCGCAATGAGTTCGACGCTTTCGCACTTCACCGAATCCGATCAGATCCTCGTCATCAGTATGCTGCGCTGCCTCTCACGAATCGTTCCGGGACTTCTTCCCGGGAGCCGATACGCCGCCTGCCTGTTCTGCCTTGCGGTCGGCTTCCTGCAGCTCAGCTACATCCCGCTCTTCGCTGCAAGCCTGGAACTCATGCTTGTCGCCCTGCGGGCTATCGATGCTTCAGCCCCACAAGAATACAGCCTGGTAGAACTCCTTTTAAATGCGAGGCAACGCGTTGGCGATCCGGCTCTTAAGCTTGACCAGGTCTGCGGAGTGTCATTCGATACCGACCCTTGCTTCTCCCTTGTTGCAGTGGTCTTCAAGGGCGTCCGGCATCCTTCCACCGGCAAACTCGCAATGGAAGTCCTCATGGAGCTGTTGCAGCTTTCTTCAGCGCGAGCCTTCATCGACGACGTGACCCCTGGTATCGCGCCGAGTGGAGTGCCGTTCTTCGTGGCGCTTCTCCCAGCAATTGCTGGCGCACCGGCAGATCTGAAGGCGCTGTTTGCGGCAGGTGGGATGGACGTGGCGGATGGGTCGGTGCAGGACCTCTCGACACTGCCGGTCTTTGAGGTCTTGTCCATACCGTAAGTTTCCAGAAGGTGACCTTGTTCAAGACTCAAGCGTATCAGGGACAATTCGTCCGCACTACTGCTTATCACCCTCATCATGACGATGCTCAGCACAGCCAGCACCGACGTTGAGAAGCTCGTCCTCTACCGCATGCTTGCGGACGCCTCCACCGAGATGCCCGAGGTCGTTTCCATGACGTACGATTTGACTCCTTGTCACCTGAAAGCGCTGACATCTGTCATCAGCTATGACTCGCTTATCCCCCGTATGACCTCTGTTTTGGCCACCACGTCGAATTCCTCCATCATCATCGCAATCACCGCCATCCTGGAACGAGCCCTCTCCGACTCGACATATACCTTCCCCTCCGCCACTCCCCTGGCTAGCGATTCTGCCTCTTCGCTGCACAAGAAGAGCTACGCGGCGAGTATCAGCTCGGTGCCGAGTATGGTTGGCGGCAGTCTGGGGGCGAGAGAGCAGGTACTCGAGGATCTTGGCATGAGAGGTTTGGCAGAGATGAGCTTCCCGGTTGTCAGGATGGAACGGTGGGTTATTCGACGCGAGGATGCGAGCTGAATCGGTTTAGACTCGGCCCGATGGCGAAATGGGTCGCAGCGCTTATCGAAAGCTTCACCATCTGAAAATGACAGCCGATCCAATCTCTACCTCCATTTATTAGTTTCTGCTCCGAAAGCTAGTTGATTTTTGGTACCCTGCACGTCGATAATCCGCCCTTGCTACGATGCTCTTGACTGTTCATGCTGAGTTACGATATTACGATACGCTCTCGAGCTTTTCCGATGAGCAAATGCAACATGAAATGCCATCGTTCGTGATTATGTCGTATGATTGTACATGCAAATCGTTCCTTGAAGTATAGTGCGTTGTGAGCTCTATAACAGCAAAGACCAGCGGCATACCCTGCCTCGTCCGTCCTGGGATCCTTCGAGTGGTGCTGAATGCGCTACACCTCCAATGTCCCCATCTCCCGCCATTTTTCCCCCAACTCCGCAACACCCTGCCCCATCCCCTGGAGGGTCATGAGATCCTTGATCACCAACAGGTCAAACTCCTTGCCGAAAGCCAGGAAATGCGCGAAGAGGGAGTTGTAGTGCGCCTCGATGGACAGGTGGAGTATCTGCTCGAAGTGGGCATGGTAGAGGTGGGCGAAGACGCGGAAGAGGTGCTTGTAGATGTGTTTGGCGGTGTAGGCGAAGGAGGAGGGGAACTCGCGGCCTGTTCGGACACAAGGGGACAACATGATGAGATCGAGGGAGCCAGCGAGAGGTCGGATTGATAGGTCGTCAGGCAGATTCGGGGGCAGGAAGCATGAGAGGGCGGATGCGGCAGAGGTCGAGGACGTAGAGAGAATATCATAGCAGCGTCAGCGGAAAGAAACGGACTGGATGTTCTTCTCACCCGACTTTGTCGGGAAGACACTCTCATCGTCCAGCATTTTCTGCAGCCATGACATGACGAAGTCGATGTACGTCGGAGCGGGGAGGGAGACTAATCGCTGATTCTGATCCGGCCAGAGAAAGTTGAGGCTAGGAAGGGGTAAGCCACTGAGTCAGCGGCTTCTGCGGAAATACGCTTCGAGCCGAGCCGATGACGATGACACCGAGCGCTTCGCTAGATGCTGATCGCAGGACATGCGAATCCACTCACGTTGGTCCTGCGGACATCGTCGGACAGTTGCCTAATGTACAGAACTCGGTCAGAGCACCATAGAAGTGATTCAGGTTGTGGTAAAAGTCGAATACTGTCGGTGACCGCGGATATCAGCACGTCATGGGTGCACATAGACACGGCCAGCAGCAGTGTGAAGGATAGCTCCCAGCACGTACAGTTGATAGCTACCCACTCATTCACATCCACATACTTCGGCGGCGCCACAATCGTCTTGAACGAGCCCTTGACCAGCGCAGCCTTGACGAAAGGCTGGCTGAGGTAGAGTGGTCGAGGACCTCCGGGAGCAGGCGGAAACTGGGCGGTGATCTCGGCAGAAGGGGAGGGGAGGGGTTCGAAGAAGCCGTTTTGGGAGGTGGGGGTGTTCATGGGGGAACGTTTGGGTGCGCGGAGCCGGCTGAGTGGGGTCAGCAACCCGTGCGAGCAGACAAAGACCACATTGGAGACGAGGCACAGGAACTCGGAGTAAAGAAGAGAAAGAACGAGACGGTACGTCTGGACCAACCCTATGGAATGGAGGAAGCCGGACATGATGACTGATGAGGACGACGAGATTGATGGGGTGGGCGAGAAGCCGTCGGGGGTGGTCGAGTAACGCGAATCAACTACCAGAGTCGTACGCCGGGAACGAACGAGGTCACGAAGGTTTCTGTTTCCTTTTCCAGGACCAATGCGAGGTCCGAGCGCGTCACGCCAAGAAAACAATGACGTGGCGACTCGACGTCTGTTATCAGGGTTGTATCGGGCTTTACTTCCTACTACTGTCCACGGCCGACAGATTGGCAACCGCTGGGCCTGGCGATATCACCCTGTGTGGACACATGACCTGACGACTGGCCAGGGCGCGATGGTGTACATCAAGAAATGGACGGATTTCGAGACTGTCCGTACTTGTTCTCCTTTCCCACTGACTTCGGCGCTGTATAGGCTGCCACAGACCTGTATGCGAAATCACCATCCAAAGTATGCAGCATCACCTTTCAAATCCAGTGTCTTGGTGACCAGCTGACGTGTGCTCAGGTCCGGTATTGTGTCCGCTTCGTGCCCAAGACCGGACAGCTCGTGTTGAAGCTTACCGACGACACCACTGTCAGTCCCTAGCTTCCCTTGTCTCGTTCCGCCTTCTTTCCCCATCTCACTTTCCTCACGCTATATTCAGTACCACATCAGTCCCGATTCCAGAGCAATGAAGCTGATGACAGCGACTCAGTGTATAAAATACAAGACCTTCTCCTCAATCATCCTCAACCGCTTCGAATCCCTGAACATCCGACTGCTCAATCGAATAGCAAACATTCGACCACGAGCACGGCCAGCGTTGCCTGAGAGTACACCTGCAGGTGGAGCCGTTGGAGGTGTGGATGAGGAGGAGGCAATGAATGGGATGCCTGGAAGGGGTGGAACACCGGCAAGAGGGGGGACGCCTGTACCGACTGCGAAAGGAGGAGCTGCGGCTGGACCAGGTGGGACAACAGGAGGAGGCGTAAGTGGAGCAGGAGGAAGTGCTGGAGGAGGGGGAAAGAAGAAGAAGCAAGGAAAGAGATAGCATGCACTGAGTTCTGCCACGGAGAGAGCGTGTGACAACAGTCTTCTCTGACGGGATTGCTCCAGGCATTCATAGGCGTAATCACCGCTTCGCTGCATTACGGAGTAGCCACATCTCTAGTTGTGACGACGCAGGACATCTCGCACGAGATCATCCCCTGGCCTCATCTACCCATCGATGTCCTAGACGATCAAGTACCTCTTCTCTGCTCTCCTCCGCAAGACTCGTCGTCGGCAGCCAGTACCAAGGCCTCATCCTCTCCTGTCCAAATCCTTCAGAACCGAGCTTGTTGGCACGTAACCTGAGCAGCGCTGACGGCTGTTCGCGTCCCGACCGTTGGCCTTGTCGTGCACATGGGGAAGCGCGTCGGTCCAGCGGTGCCGAGTTCCGCGTGACCCTCGTCCAATGTCAAGCTACGGCCGCACCCCCTCCAAAACCCTCCCCACCCCCTCCGCCCTCTCTCTAACCACATCGATCCTCCCACCCAACCTCTCGCCTTCCCCCTCCGCTCCCATGGGGATGATCCCCCTCATATCCCGGATGTACGCCTTGATCAGGGCTTGGGAGGTTTCGTGGTTTGCACCCGAGGGGGTAAAGGTTTCGAGGAGGTCGATAGCTGGTTGTTGAGGGCCCGAATTGTTGGAGATGTGTGTGGGAATGGCGGATGAGGTGGGCGGGATGGGGGTCCGGGTCGAGGATGAGGAAGGGGGAGGGAGACGGGTTGAGAGATTGAGTAGAGCTGAGAGAGTGGGTTTGGGGAGGGAGAGGAGTTGCGAGATGTCGGAGCGCAGGTCTTCCCGAGACACGGCAGGCTCGGACCTTGTGGATGCGGGTATAGGGTTGGACATGGCGCTTATGGATAATTAAAGGAGTTGAGAACGCGAAGGAAAGCTTAAACATGTGACAGCTTGGCTGATCGAACGCCGGAAGCCCGGGTATTGACTATATTTCATACTTTATTCATGTGCTCATCGCGACGTTCCCCTCGCCTCCTCCACCGCCGCCACTGCCCTCGCCGACTCCCACCTGTTCTTCTGTCGTTCCTCCCAGCTCCAATTCTCTCAGCAAAGCGTCCACTTCCGCTGGTCGGTAGATCTTTGCCAGAGGCTGCTTGGAAGTGGGGTGGAGGGTCATCGAGGCGAACTCGACTGGAAGACATATTATCAGGACAGCGTCACGGCGAAGAAAAGAAAGAGGGGGAGTAGACAGCTCAGTAGAGCTTAGGTGTAAACTGGAGACTCACGCTTGTCGCTTCCTAACCTCGTCGAGTCCATAGTCTTGCTCATCACCTTCAGACACAGACTCCTCGCGTCCTCAAGGGTCAGGTCATCCTTGTAGTCCTGCTTGAGCAAGGATGCTGCCGAAGAGTGGTTCGCTCCGATGCAAGTGGCTTTCCAGCCCGAGTAGTTGCCAGAAGGATCCGATTGATATAGCTGGAAGCCGTAGAGGGGGTCCCAGCCGATATAGAGAAGGGATACGCCGAAAGGCCGCAGACCTGTTGAAGGGCATTGAGTAATCGAGGCGAGGAAGAAGTGAATAGACAGACCTCCGAACTGGGTATATCCCTGCTTCATGTCACACAACCGTTGCACGAGCATCTCTACGGGAATGTCCTCGTCGTAGGTGAATAGATGTCGTTGAGCGGAGTTCCGGGCGAAGTTGACAAGAGAATTGGCGTCGGAGGTGATTCCTGCCAGACCGGCGAGGATGTTGCTGGATGATAGCGTCATCAGCGATGACTTCCGCATTGAGAGATGACGGTAGCACGTACTTGTTCAGCAAGAAGATCTTCTCCCCGCCTCCGCCCATCCAAGCCTCGGCACCTTCCCCACCCATACCCTGACCTCCCGGAGCGAGGGATAGATCCAGCAGCTTTCCTGTCACTTTCTGTAAGGAAGAAAGTGCGATGTCAGCGGCGAGTCCAGCGGTCCAGCAGGCTATGCTCGGCGATCAGAGACGCTCGCTGACCTTCTCCGCTGCCATGGCTATTCCCTCCTTCGAAAGGACGGCGAGAACGGTACCGGCGTGAGAGATGGCTTCCATCGCATATTCGACTGTGATGCTCGGTCAGCTTGAGACGACTCCGTTGCGTTCTGTGTTTTAAAAATGGATTGGAGGCTCCCAGAGAGCTTGACAAACCTTGGAAGAGTCGCCCTGTAAGCCAAAGTCGTCAGCATCGAGGTGGAAACGAGAGACAGAAGCTAACCTTCAGGGGAGAATATCGTTGTCCGACCTGAAAATCCAGCACATCAGAGTGTCCCATCATTCATAGGGCGATGAGTCAAGCTTCGACCTACTGTCATATCTTCGAGCCTACAAGAATATATAATCAGCATCGGCAATGGCTGAATTTAGGGAAGTGAGCTGACCATGGCTGCCCGGTTACCCGAGAGTGTGAAGGCTCAAGAGAGCCTGAAGAATGTGTCTGGCTGCGCTGAGCCGGGAGATGGCTTAGAGAAGCCTGTGTAAAACGTCAAGGGAAGCGAAGCAGTCAAAGTGATGGAAATCAAATCCGACGCGGGTGCGTGCGGTGGCATTACCTCGTCTTACCGGAGATCCACCGTTATCTCCGCGTGCCGATAGGGATAGATTGTTGACGAGCAGTTAGCATTGGTAGCAGTCCACCGCGGGTCGGACAGCTTCTTATCATGCTCACATAGTCACTGAGTCCATCTTGTATTCTTCCGCCTCCGTTGGCGGTCCAAGCGCTCGAGATGGCGGTGTCCATGTCCGAAGCAGAGGCATATGAGCTGCCCGAGCTCTCCGAACTGTCCTCCTCGCCCAGACTGTACGATGAGGGCGAAGATCAGGCAGCAGAGTCGGCACAGCTTCTCGAGGCAAAGGAAGTGAAGTCTATCGACGGGGATCGCGAAGGAGATGGCGATTCTGTTACTCGACCGACAGGGGACGAAAACTTTCTAGGGAAGGGCTCGCACGTCGAAGCCCTCATATCCCGGGTAAGCACCATCCTCTTCCACCTGATTCACTACCTGACGGGGCACAGACGGTCCCAATTACCGATGACCCGAGCCTTTCAACCCTGACCCTACGGGTCCTGCTGCTTGGCTCGGGATTCTGCGTCCTCGGCGCTTCCGCTGCTCAAGTTTTCTACTTCAAGTCGAACGCCCCGCAGTTCTCGTCCTATTTCGTCATACTCGCTACCTATCCTCTTGGACATCTTCTAGCGAACGAGAAGGTGATCAACAGGGGTCTGAGGGTGCTGGGATGGGAGTTGAATCCGGGGCCGTTCACGATCAAGGAGGCTATACTCATTAGGTGGGTTCAGCTGTCTGCCTCCTCATCTTGCACTTGAAAAGAGCTTGCAGGGAGCTGACAGCGATCCCCGTAGCGTGCTGGCTTCTTCCGGAGCCAGCTCCGCGTACGCAGCCGACATTCTCGTCGTCATGGACCTGTACTTCCAAATGCCAATGGGTCCGATCTCTTCCATCGTCCTCCTTCTCACTACTCAATGTATCGGCTTCGGACTTGCTGGTGCGTCGTCTCAGTTCCGTCTACTCAAGATTCACCCCCGCTTCCCCAGGAATGCTCCAGAATTTACTCGTTACTCCTCCAGCAATGTACTGGCCTGCCATCCTGGTCACCGTTCAACTGTTCACAACCCTATACTCTCACACCTCTTCTGCGCTATCCCGCACCGCCCAGCTTCTCACTCGCCAAAGACTGCGTGTCTTCATGCTAGTCTTCCTCGTGACCTTCCTCTACCAATTCCTCCCATTATTGCTCTTCCCTACCCTCACTTCGGTATCCGTACTGTGCTTGATGAACAACCGGTCATGGTGGATGAGGACATTGGGTAGCGGGTATAACGGGTTAGGAGTTGGGGATCTGAGCCTCGATTGGAGTAGTGTTGGGAGTAGTGGACCACTGTATACACCGTTTTGGGCTCTCGGGAATTACTTCGGAGGTTTGGTAGGGATGTGTTGGGTGGTGGGCTAATCGGAAACGCAGCTGTCGGATGTTGATGATTGTCACTTAGATCATGCCAATCATCTTGTTGAGCAATTTTTGGTAAGACCTACAGATTGTCTGCGACGGAGCTAATGGTTGCAGGAACGCGCGGGACTTTCCGTCGGCAGCCTCGTCAGGCCTATACAACTCCACCTATCAGAAGTCTGTTTGAATCCCTATCCGCGAATGCGAAGTAGACTGATCACCGGAAAAGATTTGATGTCACCTCTATACTCAAGCCCGATCTCTCGCTTGACGATGTGCAGTGGGAGCAGTCTCGGCCTTTGCTCCTTACCCCATATTTGTGAGCCTTCAGAAGCAGGATCAGCCCCCGACTGATTATATCGAACAGTGCTATCTCATACGGCTTGTCCTTCGCTGCGCTCTCGAGTGTGCTCGTTCATGTATGGCTATGGCATCGCGAGGAGATCAAGACAGGTACTTGTCTGAGCCATAACACCTCTTCTTACGCTAATATCAGCCAGCGATGGCGAATCGGACCCAGCTCAACGACGTGCACAAGTGCGAACAGCCTAATCATGTAGCAAGGCACCTGCTCACGGCATGTTAGTACGCTCATGCGCAGCTATTTGCCTGTGCCCTCGAGCTGGTACATAGCCCTTCTCGCTGTCAATTTCGGCGCTGCTGGTACGTGATGGCCAACGACGCCGGGATCAAGGCTGACGGAGTACGTACAGTGATACTGGTCAAAACCACGCCTTTGCAGACGCCGATCTGGGCTTTGGTACTGGCTATGGCTATTGCTACTGTAGGTCGATTTCTGACACTCCCGCATCTTTGACTGAGATAGCAGGAAAGATCTTCCTCGTTCCGTATGCGTGGCGTATACTCACCGAGGCTCGCATTGACGAGATCCTAGTGTAGGGATTATCACCGCTGTCAGCAATACCACGATCGGTCTAGTGAGTATCTTTGTCCCTCCTATGGCCCTAGACTGACAGAGTGTGATAGAATGTATTGACAGAATTGTGAGAAACCAACGATTTTGCTCTGCATCCGCCAAACCTGACTGAGTTAGTGTCGCTGGCATCTTGATGCCTGGCAAGCCGATTGGCAAGTAGGTCACTTCATGCCAATTTTGAGCCGGGTTGACAGCGACTCTTCGGATTCAGCGTGACCTTCAAGTGTTTCGGGTGTTTGTGATTGTGACCATATTCACGGCTGAAGCTGACCACCAATTCAGACATGGCGATGTCTCAAGCCCTCAACCTCACTTCGGACCTGAAGCTCGGTTGGTACACCTCGATCCCTCCGCGGGAAATGTTTGCATGTCAGATCATCGGAACCGTACTGGGTGCCCTCGCCAATTGTACGCTGATATCTGGTCCATGCGAAACAGTGGACTGATGTGGTCCTAGATGTCACCCTTGAATCCGTGATCACCTCCAAAAGATTGTATCTCGACGGCACCGTTGCCGACCCCACTGGACAATGGACTGGTCGAGCTCCCGGGATCTTCTATTCCGCGAGCATCATCTGGGGTGCGGTGGCACCAGCGAGATTCTTCAGCGGGGGCTACGAAGTGCTTTACCTTGGGTAAGCTTCTGGTTCCTAGTGTTCCATCGCTAGTCACGCGGTGTACGGATTCTTGCCGAAAGCTGATACACACCCTTGTAGGTTTGTATTAGGCGCAGCGGTGCCGATTGGTTTTTGGTTTGCCCACAAGCGATGGCCGGGAATGAAATTCAATAAGGCCGGTAAAGTTCACTCCCGCCTAGTCCTAGCTGAGAGGGCAGCAGGTTGTCTTTCCGATCATCTGCAGCGGAGCGACAATCGTGCCCCAATAGTATGTAAGACTGCCACTCAATGGCGTCTGTAGTCACCGTTCCCAGTCCAACCAATATCATCCTCTCCGGCCTTGCAATCGCCGTCATCGCCAACGCTTGGTGGGCTAAACGATACCCCGAAGTGCACCGGCGCTATGTCTATGTCATCAGGTGCGTTCTCTCGTCTCCTTCGCAGCCGTCTTCATCTTCCTGAATCTAGAAAGGCCTGCTGATAGGTGGTTTCAGCTCCGCGCTGGATGCGGGGACCTCCATAAGTTCATTAACGGTTTACCTCCTCTTCGGCGTCATTTGGTCATGGGAAGGTCCAAGGTGGTGGGGAAACTCAACCATCGATTCTGAGCACTGCATTCCGGGAAGCTAGAGCATAGACCATAGATCTCATCCACACAATTGCATGCCTTCACCCCTTTGACACGGGTAGACCTCGGTCGAAAATGCCACGAAAGTCCCTGAGGGATTCCACCCCCCATAACCAAGGCTGCCTTGTGCCTCCGTCACCATCGCTTAGCTATCAAGCCTGCTTAATAGTCCTGATTTCGCATTGCACTGGTCTCGACTTCTCCTTTTAGAGGTCGGTCATCCCCACGGCCATCCAGTGAAACTGTCACGCCTTCCAACCCCTAACCCTACCCTGACACGGCCGACGGTCCTCGCGTACAACAACTCGCGTACTCTTGGCCATTGCCCTTTGCCGTTCCTCTCCATCAAAAACTACCTGTACATACAAGACGACCATCGCTCGAAACGGTGTCGACCAGCTCCTAGACGGATGCATTCAAGTCGATAGGCGGGAGGTATACAGCCAAGTTGACGAACAGGAGAAGGGAAGGAGGCTAGGTTCTATCGGGGCTGGTCGACTTACCTCCTTCTTCACCATCAAACGAGGTTTCTTCCAGAAAGGTCCTGGTCAACAAAGAGGGAGTGCAGCGGTTCAGTGCGCGCTAGACTGGGTTTGTGCGTACGATGCCGGCCGAGGTGTCCGACGAGGAGATTGCGAGGGAGTACCAAACCCTACGGTGAGTCCTCTCGCAACCATATCATTGAGCTCGCGGACGCATGCGCTGATTTCTCCTCCCATCCTTCTCACTCTGGTTTGTTCAACTGTTTGTCCCGCACGCACTGCCCCGCAACTCCCTCTCCCCCTCGTGATTCTGCTCCCTTTCTCCGCCTTGATCTCACAGCAACCTTCGCCGCCGATCCGCTTCCTCACCTGGTCCTGGAGCCCTTGCCATCGACCCCGACCTTCCGCCGCCCTCACCAAATGCCCGGCCCTCCTACTCGCCAGAAGCATCCACCTCCTACTCCTCCGATGACGACATCACCCTCTCCACACTCGACGGCCTAGACGGCGACAAAGCCGGTCTCTTCTGGGTACCCGCCCATCTTCATCCCGAACTCGCTCCTGGGGAGTTCCGAGCATTCCTCAAAGCCCACACCCTCCCCGATCCGGAGCATGCGGATGGGTCGGATGCTGACGATGCCGATGGGCTGAGTCGAAGCTCGTCATGGTTGTCGAGAAATGGAAGTCGAAGAGGGAGTGATGTGCTGGGCAGGAAAAGGAGTATGCTCTCGAGGCAGTATCAGCCGAAAGCTGGTGATCAGGTTGAGAATGAGAGACCGCCGATGCCCAATACGCAACGAGCGAGCATATATGGAGGGAGGACTGGAGAGAAGGGCTTGACGCTAGAGGACTTGCAGAAGCTTGAGATAATTGTGGACGAGGCGGGTGAAACGGATGATCCTGCGGATATGCGCAAGTTGTTGAGGAGGAGTTTGAGCATGAATGTCGCTCCAGGCTGTGAGTGAACTCTTAAAGGGCTTTTTTCACTTGTTGACATCCCCCAGTCCTGCAGGATGACGAGCCACACGGAGAAGACGGAGACACTCCTCTGATAGCTGGTGGACCCAGCTCTATCCTCCGCCGATCAGCCCGCACCAAGATCCGCAAATCATCCCTCATTGGCGATGGCGGTGATCACCGGTTTGCCGCGACGCGCAAAGGCCGAATGACAGCTGCACCGGTTATCGATATCCCAGGACTAGAAGATGACGATGAGTACAGCCGCAAACGTCGCAGCGATCCGAGTGATGAGAGCGAGGAGGGCTTCAAGGATAGCAGTGTTGATTCGCATGAGGAGCAGAAGTTTCACGACGCACCTCAACATATCGACGATTACGAGAGACGGCCATCAGATGCGTCGACAGATGAGGCGGTCATCTTCGATGCGTATGCCCGCGAGTCGAGGTCGTGCTCCACATCTTCGGATTCTCGGACTCCTAGTCAGACCCCTAGCCCGGAGCCGTCACCACCCCTTGACCAGCAGTCGTCAATCCCTCCCCTGTTACCTCCGATGCCAAGGTCGGGGTCGTACGGTCAGGAGTGGTTCAAAGAGGAGGGAGACCGGACACCGACACAGGAGTCACTTACAGACCCGCTGGCTGGATTGAGGAGGCCGTCCCCGGGAGACGAATATGGTGAAACGAGACCCAGGGCGCCCAGCCGTCCGGGCGGCATGACGCTTCAGATACCAACGGATCTCGTAGGAGCCAGTCCTCCCTCTCCATCGACCACACACCAGTCACCTGGCGCCCTCTCACCGTCCCAATACGAGTTGCCTCCTGGCATGGCCCCACCCGCACCTCGATCAGCTATACCGCCAGGTATTGCCTTACAGCAGCAACGAGGCCAGGAGTTGGTGCCGCCGGTGCCGCTCGACGTGACACGTCCTACAATGGTCCGGAGTGAATCTGGCACATCGACAGCTAGCAGCCAGAAAGAGAAGGAAAAGGAGAAAGAGAAGAAGGGCGGGTTCTTCTCGAAAAAGAAGGAGAAGGAGAAGAAGAGCAAGGAGAAGGACGGGTTCCTGGGCTCCCTCTTTGGTGGCAAGAAGAAGCCCGAGGAAACTTCTTCAATCGCCAACTTCTCATCTGCTGGTCCGGCGGCTGCCGCTGCGCTTCTTGGATCTTCCAAGTCTGCCAAGTCCCTTGGTCTGTCACCTGTTCCTTCACCTACCTCGCCTGGCTTCAACAGCTTCGCTCGGTATCCCATTCATGTTGAGCGTGCGGTATATCGACTGAGTCATATCAAATTGGCGAATGCCCGCCGACCGCTTTACGAGCAGGTCCTCATCTCCAACCTCATGTTTTGGTACCTCGGTGTCATTGGTCGCAACGTTGCGGATGAGAAGAAGCCCAATGGTAGTGAGGAGAAGCAGGAGGAGGTCAAGCCCGCCGTTAGAGGAACACCTCCCAAAGCCTCGGACTCGGGAATTGCTGGCACCATCCCTTCGCCGAAAAAGACTGGGCTCACTAAACCTGATCGGAGCAGAGGAGGTCGTGACAACGAGGCTCCTGTCCGGACACCTTCCTACGGCATGCAGAATGCCCTGGTCGACAACGAGCTTCGGAACGCCAATGTGTCCATCAGCATGAAAGTGCCACCTCGGGCGCAACCTCAGCAAATACCGCAACAGCACCCATCGCATCATCAGCAACCTCTGCATCAGCATATTTCATCTATCCAGACACAATCACCGCAGCAGATCCCTGGCTTTACTTCTCAACAGCGATCCGGTCCAGTCCCGCCTCAACCGACTCGAGCCTTCTCTTCCCCGGTCCCAGCGCCCCTCCAGCGCCCAATGAGTGATGCTTATCCTAATCAAGCGCACATGGTGCACCGGGACATCCAGCCTCCACCAAGGGGTCCACCTCAGTCATCCTTCGGCCCTCCTCCGCCAGTGATGGGTCAAGCATCTCAATCTCAACCGATTCTGGATGGACGAGATCTGAGGCAACGAACGCTGTCTAATCCTCCACCAGGCCATCCTCCACCACCCAACCATGCGGGAATGCGACGGGTCGTCACAGATGGTCGATCGCCTTATCCTCCACCTGATGGACGAGATCGAACACCTTCCTCTCCGCATGGACAGCACGTCGGTCCTCAACCTGGCCAGATCTTCGCGTACCCCGGCGCAGCTCCTCAACCAGGCCATCCATTCCCGTCCCGACCCTCACCTAGTCCCGGCCATGTCTTCAACGGTCCTCAACCCGGACAGGCCTTCCATCATCCCTATCCACACCCTCACGGTCCTTTCAACGGTCAGCGGCCCCCTTTTGACCAGAATCGACCACCTCCTGGACATCAACAACAATGGGACGCACCGATCGGCCTTCCTCCCGGAGCCAGCCCTGGACCAGGCGATCAACAATACCTCGGTCCACCTGGCCAACCTCATCGCCGAGGCCCTTCACCTCCCACAGATCAATACGATCCTCGACGAGAACAGTTGCCGTTCAGCTTGCCTTCGCCCCAACAAGGCGGTCCTCCACCACTCGGCATCCCGAACTCCCACTCGTCAGGTCCTGGCTTCTACCCGCCTGCCGGAGTGGCTTCGATACAGCCCGGTCAGCTTTTCAACCCATATGCGGTTAGACCGATGCCAGCGCGGCACACGAGTGGGGATGACATGTACAGGACGGTTCAGACTGTGCCGGGTAATCAGTATGGACCGCATCACCGGTGACGTGCGGGTGCGAAGCAGGGCTTGGAAAGGGAGAGGGTGGGTTTGTTCGGCGGAGGGGATGGTGGGGAGGAGAGACTGGTAGAGTCGTAATTGTACCGGCCGATGTCATCGGCATGAGCTTGCTTGAGCGCGATGTGCAGACATGATGCTCTGAGCAACGGAGGTACATGACACAGCTGCATACCAGCGATACAACAAATACCACCACTTTGACAGTAATCTACAAGGAAGTCGTCCCATTCTTCCAACTCTTCAAAGATATCAACCCCTTCCGATCGGAACAGACCCTATGTTTGCCCCATCAGCTGCGTTCAAGCCAAAGTGAGAAAACTCACCATCCATCAAGAGCAGCCCGCCCACCTCCACAACCGTCTCCTGATCCCAATCATCCCGTCATATCCAGTCCGATAGCGTTGAAGGCACGAAAGCACCATTGCAAATGGACTTGTTGTATCGGTGGGATCTCCAGGTCGTACATGTCGCGCGACAGATTCTTGTCTAGAAGGACGAAGATCGAGAGGAATGCGGTGAGTTCTTGACGGGTCCATGCCCGGATCAATGGGTCTTGATGACTCTGCGAATCGGGGTCAACCAGCTGTCTTTGCATTGTATCCACAAGCTGGCATCGAGGGTGACTGAGGAACGAAACATGCAGGTAAAACATGACTGTCCGTCGTAGGTAGGGTAGGATGGGTACGAAGGGCGTGACTCACCTCAAGCTCAGCGTGTGCCTTGAGGTCATGTGTTGCTCATCGGTTTGATACGTCTTGATCTCGCCCGTCTTGCTTCTGCTTGACGCTGACGAAGGGTGCCATGGCCGAAGCGGACTTGCGTCTGGCGTAGAACCGATTCGCCGCGTCGATCTGTTTGGCAGCCTTCGACACCCATTTGATTCGGTCGCCAATGGTAAAACTCGTCCGCAAGGATGAGCCTGGGAAAGGTACCGAATCTGGGACTGTAAGAGCGGAACGATTAGGACTGGATCGTACTGATCTGAGGGAGATGAGGGAATTTGTCGTTGGGGTTGGCCAGGTGGGCAAAGATATGGTAGATTGACTGGTCCGGAACTGGCTCCGAGAGGCAAGCGGATAGGCGCGTCCCATCGCTCTTTTGGGTTTGGAGATAGAGACCTGGCCTCAAAGACGCAGGCAGAAGAGAGGGTAGACTCACCGAGTCTGAGAGTTGGGAGGAGGGAGAGGTCCCGCCTGAACCGGAGCCTGAGGCGACATCCGAGGCGGAGACAGGTGAGGAGGTCGTGCCAGAGCCCGATGCCACAAAGGTGATGAACGTCGTGAGCGGTTGGCGGGCGCTACGAGGTGGCAGATGTGTAGAAAGGGAGAGCGGACAGGTGTGAGGGTGAGGAAGCAGAGAAGGAGGGAAGATGTAGGAAGGGCTGATGCCTCGACACGGGGGAGTTTACTGTCAATAGGGAGAGCGGGACGAAGGAAATGATAATGCACAGGACGGGTTAAAGGTTAGGAGGTGTAGGGGTTTGTGAGACAGGTCAGTAAGACTTGGATCCTACCGTGGCGTGGCGGCAAATCGTCGACTGGCACAAGAGAAGGAGCAAGGAAAGCGATCAAGTGACTCTGGTTCATCCAAAGATTTTGACGACGCATGGTTTTGCCGGACTTGGTGCATAGCTCGTCCATCGTTTTGTCGGTATGTTCCGGAAGGTCCGCAGATTCGGTCAGTCATGGCCATGCTTGAGTCGTTCGAATATGACGATGACATCTCTCCGATGCCTGCTCAGTACAAGCGTCTGACGCCTTTCGGAGTCGAAAACCGTGGGCAATGCTCATCGCAGGAGACGAAAACATACACGATCGTGCCTTCAAGGCTTAGATACTTGTCTTCAGGAGGTCGGTCCGTAAAGCCGACAGATACCCTTTGTTGTCTCGCAAATGTCGCGCGCCAATCCTCCTTCCGGCACTGAGCGCTCAAACAGAGCAATTGAAGCTGAAATGAGATCGAACGAGAATCGAACGCAAGATGCCCTCACGTCCTTGTGCAAGCCCGGGCCAAAGCAGTACGACCCGGACCGGCTCTTCCGGTAAGTTACTTAGCCATGCATCTCTTGCCCGTTTGCTTCTCAGCTCAGGTGGCCAATCGCTTGGGCGCCTCCGGGTAAGCTACTGACACCGTCCCTCCCTATTCTACCTTCTCGTTCTCCTGATCCCCTTGCCCT
>JAABUP010001448.1_pt1 | contig 49758 bp, 63 predicted proteins | sample 5559201 | NCBI WGS metagenome assembly JAABUP01 (sample SAMN10711887, study PRJNA513373) | rock metagenome | isolation source: Antarctica rocks | place: Antarctica | reverse complement strand
TGTGTGTGTGTGTGTGTGTGCTGTCATAGTGCTGTCATAGTGCAAGCCTGCTTCTTCCGTGAGCCTTGTTAGTGCACAATCTGAGATGTGGCAGCCTCCTGCTTAATGCCTGTTGGTACATTTGTGCACATGGACACAAAGAGGATCAGTGCCATGGGTGTTGCTGCTCTCCCAGCAGTGACTGATACTGTCTGGCGCCAATGTTGCGCAATGGTCACGCAGGTGCACAGCAGCATGAGGATGCTCAGGCCCAGGCCAGCACAGCACAACAAGCAGCTTCAGGTGAAGCTTCTGGCACACAGACCAAGGAGCCTCAGTCTGGTTTTGATGACGTGACCGTACCAGATGACTCAGACGATATGCATATTGCCAGATCAGATGCTACTGGGGCAGGGCCAAGCGGGGCTCCAGATGCAAGAGCTGGCCCAGACAGTGCAGGCCAGGGCGCTAACCAGGGCCTTGGGGCTGTACCAGTCAGGGCAGGGCCAGGGGCGTTTCCAGATGGGGCAGATCAGGATGATGCCGAGCCCGAAGCAACATTGCCTGGGGGCACTGCAAGGGGGGGATCAAAATCTGCCTTGAATGGCCAGACAGCACAGGCATCTGATGCAAAGCAGAAGAAGCTTGACTGGAGTGCTGCCGCTGGTGGTCACAAGAGAAAAGCTGGGAGTGAAAGCAAAAGTCCTGCCAAAGCTGACAAGTTGCCTACACAGCCAGTGAGGACGACACCAAAGAGGCAGTGTAAGCTGAAGCTTGCACCCTTGCGGGTGTGACCACAAGCATTAGGTACTGCGAACTCAAAGTCTCTTGTTTGGAGTGTGTGCCTGAGCTTTAGCGGCTGAAATGCATGTCCTGTGTCATGTATGGGTTTGAAACTTTGGACAGGAGTAAACACATACATACAAGCACTCATGAGATGAGCGCTTGCAAGTGAGGCAGCATTTATCATCAACAGCACATTTGGTGCACCACAACACTTGTCAAATTTTGTTTATTTTGCTTTCAAAAGTATGAACAGTGTCTGCCGGTTCAGCAATGCTCATGACATGTCAGTGACAAGCTCATGTGCTACAAAAGCCATATTGTTCAGCGCATGGGTAATCTTTGGCAAGCGGTGCCACCATACATAGATGTCACAGGCTGTGCTTACTGGCAAAGGCAAGGCTGGCACTATCACTTGTGGTTCCTTAGCACATCAATGCGTGCAAAGCTACGTGAGAGCTTACCTATGATCATCGTGCTTAAATCCATTACGTCTGCAGGCATGAGTGCACGACCTGCAGTCAAGCAAATTTGATATTGCAGATGGAGACACAATGTACTGGTTGCGATTGTGAGCACCTCCAAGTATTTTGCCGCTTTTGGGTGAGGGGAGGCCTTGAGAAGCAGTTATGTCAGGTTGGTGTAAGGCACAGCATGCTGAGCAGGCTTTCTTTTCGTCTTCGCCTGCCCATTTCGGCAGGCGTTACGCTGCACGTGGGGGGCATGCCCTATTCGTACCGCGACAATGCGTGGCCTTTGTAATCTCTTGCGTTTTATGCTGTACGCTGCTCCCAACGTGCTGAGGATTTGTTCTCACATCGGGCTGCGCAACTGACTGCATTTCGATTCAGCACTTAACTTTGCACCGGAGGCTGCACAAGGCTTGTTTTCGGCGTACGTCTTCTCAGTTGATCACTCACCTGTAGGAGGTTGTAGCACTACGATATTAAACGGACGTTCAAATGCTGCGGTGTTACGACTGAAGTCTGGACTGAAGTACTGCATTGCCCGTTCTGTAAGTGCCATTTGTGACTGCGGGCTTGCGGACACTGTTTGTCTCTGAAAACTCACCACACTCCTCGACCTATTGACGTCAACAATGTCAGAGGATACGGCTCTAACCCCCACAACCTTGCGTACCTTGTCGGTGCCTGGAACACCTGGAGCCGGGCCGGCCGCACCGCTCAAGCAGCAAATTCGCGACGCCCGTTCTCGCCCCCCAGCCACCGCACTCAAACAGCTTGCTGCGGAAGTCCCCGAACCAACAGAGCCCCTCAACCTATCTTCTGCATTTGACGCAGTCGCCACAAATGTCGACGCGCGCTTGGACACAGCTTCGAGTGTAGTCAGCAGCTTAGGTCAAGATGACACGGACGGCAATCAGAGTAACAGCCTGACGCTGCCTTTATCTCAAGCGCCTGTCACCCCAGATGCGCTCCCAAAAGCCAGTGTTTCTGTCAGAGCAAATGCAATGCGCAAGCTTGACGATCAGCCGGACGCTGCACCAGCGGACGAGCCCTTTTGTGAGACTCCAAAGGCTGCTAACGGAAAGTCAGTCACAGCGGATGCTGCAGAAGTTTGCCCTCCATCTCCTCCTCAGTCACGGCCTGTCAAGGACAGTGTGCCATCCAAAGAGACAGTCCTTGGCATGTTCAAAGGTGCTACATTCCCACATGATGAGTCAGAGCGTCTGAGGACTGTGGCGTTACTTGGTATCCTTGATCAGCCAGATGACCCTGTATTGACCTCAATCACAAAGTTGGTCACACGCCTGTTGAAGGTGTCCACTGCAGGTGAGATGTCACCAGCATGTATTACCCAGAATGTCATACATTTGCCAGGTCACAGCAGACAGCACTGTAGTCTACAAGTCTTTATGTTGCAAATCCAATGGTCACATCTCTGGCTCTTCATGTCATGCCTGCATATAGCACTTGCTGCTGCACTTTGAGAGCCCCTGTTCCTCAATGTTACCCTCATGTGTCAAATTTACCCAGACTTTGCCGGTGTTTTCTGCGCAGCACTGTTTCAGCTGATCCGCTGAACACGACTTTGCTTACAGGAATCAACATCATTGACAGGGACCGCTTATGGTGGCCTTCAATCTCAAGCAGCAGTACTTTGCCGTCACATGGGTGGACACATCCACGCAATGTTGGCTTCTGCTCATACACTCTGCTCTCAGAGGCAGCAGAGGTTTTAGTCGTGGAAGATGCTCAGAAAGATGCCAGGTGATTATGGCCTCTGCCACATTATGTCACAGTCGGATCCCATGCTCGACAGACCCAGTGTCTCTGTACACAACAAGAGTGTGAAAGGCTGACAGTGTCAGGCATTGCATGTTGTGATGACCTGCATCAAGCTGATCACATCTGCTTCTGCTGCAATGAAGAGCAAAAGAAAGGGCTTTCATCTGAGCTGCACATGATGTGTTGTGTTGGGCACAGGTTCAAGGACAGTCCTTTTGTGACTGGGTTCCCTAACATCCGCTTTTATGGAGGAGCTCCACTGATTGCATCCAATGGCCACCGCATTGGCGCATTGTGAGTCTCCTGCAGTACACTTCAGCATGCTACTAGTTGTCTTGCATCACTGGCCGAAGGTGTTTTGTTTGAAAATGCAAATGAATGCAATACCAAAGCAGTGGACTCGGTGAGACTGGCAGAAATGTGCTCTCAGATGCATGTTCCTGCCAGTCTCACCAAGTCCACTGCTTTGGTATTGCGTTCTGCTGCGCTCGTCTGCTTTGTGATATAGCAATGATTGCTTCAGATGCATGGCATCTGTGGCAGCCCTGGTGACCTCCACACCCACAACGCAGGCTGCCACTGCAAGCCTGCAATGCTTGAGCAATGCCTACTCTCATCCCTACATATGCGTAAGAGTCAAGGCCATGCAACGCACACAATCAAGCAAAGCCACTGGCCATGACCTCCACCATAGCGCAGAAGCACCTGCAAAGCTGTACGTGTCTACTGACTGAGCATTCCATTCTGCTGCAGATGTGCGATTGACTCACAGCCTCGCTCCCTTTTTTGACAAAAGCTGGCAGTCCTGGCACATCTGGCTGAGGTTCCTATTCTGCTGCAGGTGTGCAATTGACTCACAGCCTCGCTCCCTCTCTACACAACAGCTAGCAGTCCTGGCACATCTGGCCGAGATGGTTGTCCGTCGCATTGAGCGTGACAAACAGATCCTGCTGCAGCAGCACTCCAAGACTGCATTGCTGAGATCTTTGAGGAACCAGCAGGAAGCTGTGCTGCTGTGTGACACCGCCATGCATGGGTGGCCAATCCTGTTCACCAACAAGTCCTGCAATGACATGCTGGGGTGGGATGAGGGTACCCTGGGGGGCAGGGGGGTCTGGGACATCTTCAAAATGGGAGCAGGCAGCAAGGTATGTACACACAAACAGATTTGAATGTATGTGCTCATCTGCATGGCAACAGTTGTTGGATCTTGTCAGCTTGTCTGTAAGCAGATTGCCCTGCATTGCATCATGTAATACCTAGAGATGATGACATGTTCTGCCAAACCAATACCATTGCTTGCTCTCTTTGACAGACTTCCACTGTGTGGATCAAAAATGCTGTCAGCAGTACTTCAGCTCATTTTTGCGCTTGTTGTGCTGACCCCACATGCTGATTCCACATGCTGACCCCACATGATGACCCCGCATGCTGATCTGGGTATTGTGCTGAACACAGGAAGCAGCAGAAAAGGCTCTTGCTGAGAAGGGCCGTTTTGCCATCACAGCTTCTGCCACCAAGTTCCCAACGCACGCCAGGCAGCTGCAGCTAGAGTTCAGGTATTGCCTTAATCCCCACATGATGCATGTGCCCTGAGCAGCAGTGCAATCCACAGGTTGCAGCTCATCTCTATAGCAGTGCACCAAGTTATGGGTTTCTTCAGCTTGGGTGTGCGTCACTCTCAGTGCCGGCTGCTTGCTAGGCTGCTGCATGGTTGTCTGTTTGACTGCACCATGACGGCTGAGGCTTACATGGCAGGTCATGTTTGATCTTATATCGGGCTGATATTACCGAAGACAGGCCAACTCATGCACAGGTTCCAACATTGTCTGGAGTGCATTCAATCAGCCATCATTCCTATCGCTCCACTTGCACTGTCACAGCATTTGCATCTTATTGCGGACACAGCTACCTGACATACTGGTTTTTTGTTAATTTTAGTTGTGATTGACCTATCATACATGGCATACCCCGGTGGTTGCCAGCAAAAGTTCACATTCCTGCTGAGGCTAAGGCCCTACCCCATAAGGGGGCATCGGCTCTTTTGACATAATGTCGTGTTCATTTCAGGCCAGCAAACACACCCACCGCCATCCATCCCTCCCTGCAGATTGGCATCCCAGCCTTCATTGCTGACCGGGAGGACATCTTCAAGCTGTACTTTGTGACAGTCACACCTGTCGCCCAGGTCACCACTGCTCCTGGCAAAATGCAGGTGGGCCAATAAATTCTAAATATAATTACTATAGCTATAATACAATAAATTCTAATTCTAACTATAACAGATTTTACAATAAATTCTAATCACTATAGCTATAATATAATAAACTCTAATTCTAAGTATGATAAGGTCTCAAACATATTCTGAAATTGAAAAGTCACTATATTGTTATGTTATTATAGTTTTGTTTTTGTTCCTTTTTGCACAATATTTTCAAGAAAGCAGACGCACAAAAGTTATCAATATCTGCTCTTGTTCCCGCATCACCACATGCTTCAGTTGCAGAGCATGATGCTTGGTGTTCTGAATGCCTGTTGATAAGCTTTGGAAGCAAAACATTCTCCAAATACTTAGCAGGATGGTGAGCTCACACTTGGTGAAAACGTGTCGTCCAGGGTGCATGCTGTGTGTTCTTTGCTTTGACACAGCTCAGTTGCATCTTCCAGTCACGGCATAAGTTGAGCTGCTTACAAATAGATATTGCTTTGACACTTTATGTTGTCATGGACACTTTCTGTACACCCCTTGCTGCAGGGCTAGAGCACAGCAATTGTGCATCCCAAATGCACACGCTCTTCTTGAGCAGAGCTCCCACCACAGCTTATTTTGTCACACATCACATTCACATGTGCTTCAAGCCAGGATGCTTGCTGGCTCACATTTGGCTTCACACTCCACACTGGGAAGTGCAAAGTGAATATGAACACACAACACAACCAAGGACATCTTCAGCCTAGCAGCAAACTGTAACCACTCAATATGTATTCAGGCCAGGCATATATAGTTTGACCACGTACGTTGACCACCCAATACACTGACTTCATCTAGATATCAACCAACACCATGCACCCACTGGAAAAATGCAAGCTGTGCAGGCTAGCATGCGACCACAGTCTGCTGGGGTGAGTGGCATGCGCCCCAGCGATGCGTGGGCCCACAACAAGACTGCTCCCGCCTACAGTTCCTTCCCCAGTGACATCAGGCACGTCAGGACCCAGCAGAACCTGGTGGAGAACAACTGTGAGATTCCCAGCCTGCAGCAGAGCCGGTTTGAGGAGGTGCAGCTGGGGATGCTGCTCGGGGGTAGCAGCTCTGGCAATGTGTACACAGGCATGTGGAGAAGCATTCCTGTTGCTGTCAAGGTTTGTGGTCTTGTCTACAAGATGATGCTAACACAGCGCCTGGACTCTAGCTGTCTGTGCGTAGCGCAGTCATTACTGTACTGTAATGCACGTGTACAGTAAGATACATGTCATGTTGGCAGTGGGCAGTGTTGCATCATGCAAACTGAAGCAGCTTGTACTCAAGCAATTGGTGGCCAGATGCATTGCATGGTCAAAAAACGTGTCTGATGTCAGTGCTCATTGTTGCAATCTGTGTACGCAGGGCTAGATGCTCAACGCATGCTTCAAACGTTCAGCAGCTCTCCTGCTGTGGTTTCAGTCTTGCACATCCGCTGCTGAGACTCAAAAGTCCGCCTGCAGAAACTTAGTAACTCTGGGCTGCCGCCTTAGGAGGCTCCCGTCATGATTGCTGGAAAGCGCAAACTCTTCTTTTCTGCCTGCAGAAAACCAGGGCAAGGCTGGTGGACTGTGTCCCCAAGGGTGAGAAGGACTCCCTGATCACTCAGGAGGCAGCAGCAGCAATGGGAGCCTCTCACCCCCATCTGGTCACCACCTAAAAGTATGCCATCAAGTACCATGAGAAGGGTGCTGTGCAAGCAGATGCACAAGTGCAGGAGGACGGCAAACCACTGCTGCCTGGGACTTGTGAGTGCTGGCTCTTCATGGAGATGTGCAACAAGGGCACCCTACAGGTGCTTTCTCCATTGCCTGGTGACTTATTTGTGCATCCAAAATTACAGCACCCTATGATACAGGTGTTCTTCATCATGTGGTGAATTGTTTTTGCATCCAAGCTTTGAGCACCCTACGATGCTTGCCGCTGCTGACAATGTATGTGCGTGTGTGACAGCATGCTATGGGCGGAGCATCCTACAAGGCTTCCTGCTACTGACAGTGTGCAAACATATACGCAGCATGCCCTACGCAAAGCACCAACAGTCCTTCTTGCTACTGACAATTTACGTGCCTTTGTGCAGCATGCCGTGGGCCAAGCACCCACAATGCATCTTGCTACTGACAGTGTTCAAACGTACATGCAGCATACCTTGGGCAGAGCACCCACAGTGCTTCTTGCTCCTGACATTCAATGTGCCTTTGTGCAGCATGCCATGGACAATGGGTGGCTGATAGACAGGGAGGGCAAGCCCAAGCTGGTGGCCCTGTTGAGCAGTGCACATGAGGCCAGCTTGGGCCTGGCTCAGCTGCACAGAGGAGGTGCCATCCATGGTGGCCTCTCACCTGCTACCTGCTTCCTCAAGGCTGCTCGCAACCAACGAGGCTTTGTTGTCAAGGTATGCAGATGTTCTTCAACAGTTTGGTGCCTGAAGTTTCAGCATTTTGATGCCTGAGGTTTCAAGCTGGGCACCATTGTAAGGTCAGCTGCAGCGACTGTGTGTTTGGTTTGCCATTTTGACCTGAGGCATTCCATGCTTGTCACGATTGCTGACACATCAAGCAGTCTCCTCCCAGCATTTAATGTTGTATTGTATACTCTTCTTGGCAGCACATGTCTTCAGCAGCAAATGTCTTTCATGCAGAGGTGCATCAGTGCTGAGCAGTGAGCAGAGCTCACTGGCATCATGTTCAATTTGAGACTCTTGTTACAGGACGGCTCGTATGCAGCTGTAATACTACGCTAGCTGTGAGCTTTTACCTCTGTAAGCATTGCAAGGCGTGTGTAATATGTGCAGGTGGGTGATCTGGGGCGCAGCAGCACTGGTCAGGGCACCCGCATTGATGTCAGGAGGGGGTTGCGCTTCCAAAGCCCTGAAGCCATCTGCTCAGGCCTGACCAGCAAGGTCAGTCCTGTCTGATGTGATCAACAAATCTGTGATTGCCGACAAGCAAACGAGAGCTTCTTTGCACAACAGCATGTATGAGCAGCACATGCATGTTCACAGTTTTGCTCACACATGCTGTTGTGCAAAGAAGCTCTCGTTTGCATGTCAGTGTATTCACAGAGGTTCGCTTGTCAGTTTGGTGCAATCTTGCACAGCAAATTACAAATGGATAAAGCACTTCTGAACATGGCCAGTCTGCATACAAGCACAGGAGGGTCACTATCCAAGCTGTATGATGTGTGCTGCCACAATCTCACACAGGGCTGTTGCGTCCCACTACCAACATCATTGCTGCCCATGTCATTTCATGCCTTGCATGCCTCCCCAGTGCCCCCATGACAAGTGCAAAGCCTGGTGCAGGAGGGCGACGCATACGCCTTTGGAGTGATGCTGTACGAGCTGTACTGCAGCAAGCCTGCCTGGGCTAATTTGTCCACGGGCGAAATCATTTCAGTCAAGCTAGGCAGCCATGCTGGTGCAAGCCTGCAGCTGGTGCCACATGCCCCACCTGCCCTGCAGGTACCTGTCTGCCTGTTCCTGACTGTGTCTGTGCGGCTGCGTTTGTGCTCATGATGCTGTATGTGTCCCTTGTCCAAAACAGTCTCGTGGCCTGTGTGACTCTGGCCGTGCATAACAAGATCAATCACTGTAGCAGTCAAAACATGGGCTTAGCTAGCAGGCATCAGGTGCGTGTAACATAAGTCAGCTCCCTCCACAGTGGCTTTTTCAGCGCATCATTGATGGACCAGCTCTAATCTGAGAATATCAGACAATAGTGCTGTGCATGCAGTAGCAGTGCGCCTGGTGTGTGCCCATCAATGCACACAACCGCATGATGGCTCAGTCCATCATGGCATCAGAGTATGCATGGCAGCACACAAAGCCCACATGTCGCATCAGCCGCAATTCTGCACTGATTTTGTGTCACAGCTGTTGAGACGAGACAGATGTTGAGAAAACCACTATTTGGTCATGCCATGTTACAGTCATATGACGCTGGTGTTGGCCTGCAGGACCTCATTGACCGCTGCCTGTCTTCAAACCCAGTCATGAGACCCAGTCTGGATGACATCCAGGAAGCTCTTCTCCTCATCAGAGATCGCATCACATCCCCTACCTCTTCCCCTGTACAGATCCCAACCCCACCCCAGCAATCCTCACCCCAACAGGCAGCGCCCCTCTCAACCCCCATTGCACCCCAGCCAAGCAGTGAAGTCAGGCAGGCTATCAGCAGATCTCGCATCAATGCAACGCAGTATCAGCACCCGGTCAGGCGGCAGCATGCTCTTGCTCAAAATGGCACTCTTGCTCATAATGGCACTCAGCAGCCAGTCACTCGCCAGTCACTCGCACTCGCGAGACAGATGAGTAACCCCCAGAGGACAGGCAGTCAGGCTGACCGGATTCCTGCTGACTGGGGCAAGATTTCCAAGTTGGAGTCCAAGAGGAGCGCCAGGCTTGGAAGCGAGGCAGCTGCTACAGAAGCTGCTGTTGCACCCACCCCTGCACCCTCCCCTGTACCTACCCCTGCACCCTCCACCACTGCTGACAGCGCTGTTGCCGCAGAAGAAGTGTCACATGAGACCACCGGCAATGCTACTCAGACCGAGAGCAGCGAGTCTGCTAAAGCTCCGTGCTACAAGCAAGTTTGGAGAACAGTGGGTTTGTGCGCAATGGCCAGAACGACATCCTTTATGCCTGAACAAGGTCAAGTGAATTCTGATTCTGGGCCTCAATCGGAGGTGGCTGCATCTGAGAGGCCTGCTGTGTCAGAGGGTGTGAACGCTGGCAGCAAGCAGGGAAGTCCAAAGATGTCCCTGCGTGTGAAGAAGCTATTTAGTACCCAGGGCAAGCAAATCAAGCAATGCATGGCGTGTAAGTAAGTCTGTGCAATGTGGTTTTTTCTAGTTACTGCCCTTTGCAGACTTTCAGGTTTCATCCATGGTCTGTCAATTAAAGGAAGAAATTTTGCTCACTACAGTCTTACAGGTTGTTGTCTGCTGCAGTTGTCTGATGTGTAGTGACTTCCCTGCAGGGCAGGCAGTCAATTTGAGACAAGCAGGGCGTTCCACAAGTACTGTCCTAAATGTGGAGTTGTGTATGCTGTCGTGTAGTTCGGAATAAGTAGTCACTGCTGATCTGACAGGTTTTGCGCAAACGTTAGTGGTGAGGACATGTGGTATGATGAGTGCAGTGAACCCAAGGTGGCGACATTGCACATTAGTACTTTTCAAAAACACTACGAGCTTGCCTCCTTTTTTTTTGGGTCTAAATCCTTAATGGCATGATTTCTGAAAATAGTGTGCTCAAACAGATCGTTCACATGCAACTCATGCGACTCTGAGGAGTTGTTGTAAACTTTGTGCCTGATTTGGGGTCTTACTGAGAACCACCTGTGTCAGATGCGCCCAATGGAAATATACAGGCATTTGACACTACTGCTCAGCAGAAAGTAAAGCAAGCAGGGATTGCAAAAGCATTTGCGTGCCAGCAACAACATCTGTAGATGCATAGCCGCCAACTGCATTTCACGTGTGCAGGGCCTTTGTCACGCAGCATTTGTTTGCAAGAAGCATGGAGCTCACAGCAACCCATACCAACCCTGCAGCGCAGTCAAGCACAATGGTGTATGAGCAGGAGCTAGAGAATCACGCTTGAGCGTTCTGTGCACAATGTATAGTGCCATTCTTTTGTGTATAAGAAGCTGGAGCTGCTGCCCGCTGTGCTGCTGCCTGTTGAGCTGCTGTCTGAGCTGTCGCTGATGATTGTCAGCTAGTGAATTCTGCAGGCCATCAAGCATCAGGCAACAGTGTTTGAAGGAGTAGACTGTTAACATCTGCAAATCAAAGAGAAAATTGGGATTGCAAACGATTATCAGAGCATCTTTTTTACTCAATGGCAAAGACCAGCTGCAAGCACAAAGCACACAGAAGGTACCTGAGTGGTCATACCTTGGATCTGCAGGCTCATGATATTGAGCAGAAGTGATCTGCACGTTGCATCAAAGCCAAGATTTGCAGAGCAAAGGGCGCCCAGGAAGAGCTCTGGGCAAAGACAGCATGTATCTGTGCTGCGTTGCTCTCAACAGAAAATGCCATGCATACAAAGACAAGCAGCAACAATGCATGCACCAATTGCATGTGTGCACAGCAATTTGCATGTTGGCAGCCATTGAAATGTCACACACATCGTCCTGGTTTAAAGATGCTCGAGTTCCCAATAATGTATATTACTTCTCCAGTACGTTGCGCTAACCTCAAAGCCCCGCATGCTCATCTCCCACTTAAACAAGGACATATACGATGAGAGAATGGTTCTCAGATCTTTGCTGTCAATGTTTGGTATTTGGAGGATCAAAACATGCTGACCATCACAGTGATCTGGTACAAACTTGACAGGTGCAAAGTCTTCAAACAAGCTGAGGCTTGCACATGTTGCCACTTTTGATTTGAAAAAAAAGAGTTGCACCATTGCTTCACAGATCTGCTGTACTTTGCTGGCCCCAATGGTGGCTTTTGCACTCTGAAACAGCACCATACGCCCTTCCTCAAATGTCAATTTGGCAACATCTCTCTGCAGCAATTCAGCCTTGATGTCACTGTTTGGTTGGACACCGCATGACAACTGCTGCTCCAAGTCCTGCAGCTGCAGCAGTAAAACGAATTCAAGGCTGAGCCTCTGTGTCATTTGTTCATCTATACATGTGTCTTGCCCAACGTTAAGGTCCTGTTTGTCCCAAAACAATTTCTGCTCAACTCACTGAGCAAGACATACATCGTATGGAGTCCTTTGCTAGCAGACAGTTCACTGCTGAACATTTGAGGCTGGAAAATACTGTCGAATAGCTCTGTGCCTAGACATGGTGCGTGATGTTGCAAGATGTTGCAGGAGGAAAATCGATCATGTTTGCAGCAGCGTGCCTTGCACTACCTGATAAAAGCGAGCCTCTGCTTCCAGAGCACGTCGCTGCATCCCAAAGTCCGGCAGCTGAAGCGGTTCGTCCCTTAAATAAGCCAGGATAACAGCAAAATGGTCACCATTGCGGTCTATAAAGAAGCGTCCCTGCTTGTCTTGCTGCGCAGGCTGCATGTCTCCTGAGAACATTGCAGCCAACATACTACTGCTATGTTTGCACAAGGTGGATCTAGTCGTGACAAAGATGCGCCCTCCAACATTCAGTTCCACGACCTCCATATTCCTGCAACACGGCAATGGGTTACCTGCAGCAATATTGTATTCAAGCATCCTGACTAGCAGCTATAGTGCACCTCGCCAAGCCAATTTGAAGCCTGCCGCTCTGACGTGCAGCTTTCTGCCTTGGTATCCTACTTGGCAGGCGACAAGCACCAAGGACGAAGCTGCACTCCACCCTCCAGATCTGCAACGCGGCGTGTGTAAGGAGCTTGGGGCCTTCGTACGAAGTCCTGTAGCTATGAGCCAAATCAACGTTTGCAGCAATGCACGCTTTTGCGTGTGATGTGACGCTTAGCCGGGTTCAAGTACTTCTCGGGCGACAAACGCAACGCATGTGTGATATCACCCAGCATAATGAAGCTCAGTTGCGTTTCGTGTCCTTCCTGTTTTGGACCACCAGACAACACCTGAGAGGTTGCTCATTAATCAATCAATCAATCAACCAATGAGGATACTAGAACGGCTCCATGTGAGTAATCATGTGCAGATTCACGTGCCAACATCTGTACAGACGATGCAGTTCCAGGGCGGAGGAGAGAGGGGACTGAAACCCATCATCTTGAGTACTTTCTGCATGTGGAATTGATTCTTGTAGTTGCATTTGGGGTCACTTGGTTAATGACTGAAGCATCACAAAAGGTGTCTATGATGCAACAATCTGCATTGCTGCAGCTGCCACTAGCAGTCTAAGACTATATGGACTCGTCCCTCTGAAAAAGCATGTCAGCGATGTCAGATCCTGTCTGGTTCACTAAAAAGATAGTTTGAAGCCCAAGCAATATATTCTACAGTCATCAGTACTAGAGAAAGCTCAACGAACTGTTCATGAAATAATGACTAGGTGCCATCGTCATGCTGGTCATCCTGATTAGAAGCTGCTCAGACCAAGCAGCTTCGCAAATGATGTTAGACAACCGGGGTCATCCTTGAGTCCTCAGCGCAGAGTGCATCTGCTCAAGCTTGCTGCCTGGCCTCTGTGCAAGCAACGGCATGCCACTGGTGGTTGTTGACAAATCTGACTGAATTTTTGACTCACTCATGCTGTTTTCCTTTTGCACATCTGCTTGTCTGCTGTCAAGTGCCTCCATTGAATCATCATCTGATGCCACATCTAGTCCCTGAGATGAGCGATGTGCCTTGATCTGCTCAGAGCTTGAGTGAGAGACTAGCAGACTGGACTCAGTTTCAGACTGCACTACTATGTCTGCTTTGGACTGGTCACTGCTAGTGTAGACATGCTGCTGTTTTGATGCCAGTGATGTCGATGCCACTATGTCCACTGCAGAGGTAGACGCCATCATAGAGCTACCAGATGCCTCTGTATGCATTGTTGTCACTGCTGCTGTGCTCAGGTACTCAACCTTTGAGGCAATCTGTGTCTCTACCACAGTGCTGGCAGACTCGGTGTCTGAGACAGCCACCAGTTCCTCTGCCACAACTGTGGTCAATGCTGTGGCTTCAGCTGCTACTACTGCTGTGGTTGAAGCTGATGCCACCCCTGATCTTGATTGCATCACCACTGATTCTGCTGTTGACACTGCAGCTATACTGGTACTACTCTCTGCCATTGCCACTGCTGCAGCTACTGGGCTCTGTCTCTCTGCCACTGCAGCACCTGCTGTGGATCCTGCTGCCACAGCTGCATTGATACTGGTTGCAGTGGTCACCAGAATGGGCTGTGCTTGCTGCTCCAGGAAGGCAGCATTGACACCAGGGCCAGGTAAGGTGACTGGATGCTGCTCAGACAAGGGGACTGCAACCATCTGTGCCGGTGTGGCAGTTGATGTGACGATCGCATCTGATAAGCCTGGGCCTGATCCCAGAACGGGGTCATGCAGGGGGTCCTCCTTGGGTGGTGGCAGAATGGGGGCCACAGCTGTGGTGGCGGTGTTGGCCATGGCTGCGTTGGACAGTACAGGCATGGATGTTGCATCTTCTACGTCTACTGGCTCTGCCCTGCAACATGTGAATGGCAGCATTAGTGACGACAAGCTTTGCCTGTTTGGTTGCCTGCATTCCACTGGCAGCTCTTATTGCAAACACACAACCAGTGGCCTCAGCCATCATGACTGGAACAGATGACTCAGATACCTCAAGAAGGTACTAATATGGGTGCAATCTTGACCAGTAAAAATGCAAACTTGGCTACCTATTTCTTGCTGCCATCAAGAAGTGCAGATTCACAGCAAGGAGCCACAGCAACAGCAGTACTCACATGATTCGGCGTTTACGGCGCTGCAGAAGCACAACTACTGCTCCCATGCAGCAGCAGCAGCACAGCCAGGTGGCAAGGGTGGCCAGGCCCACCAGTAGCCACAGCCACCACTTCCTGGACAGCTCACTTCTGGTTCCCGCCAAATCTGTGACATTGAAGCTAGGAGTTGGCGCCAAAGCCGCAGAGGGCGCCAAAGCGGGTCCTGAGGGGCTGCTGCTGCTGCCACTATTAGCGGGAATGCCTTCAATGGAGGCAGACACATTGCCTCCATTTTGGCTTTGCAAGGCTGCTGATCCAGAAGAGCGGGAATTTGGCGCCAAAGCTGCGCCTGGCACCAACACCGGCCCAGTCAGACCACCTGCAGCTGTATTGGCGCCACCTGCTGGTGAGCTCTCAGCAAGACCACCTTCAATGGAAGCAAAGCTATTGCCAGAGTTGCTGCTGCCAGAAAGGGTGGTCACCCCAGGAGGAGCAGCTGCTGCAGAAGCTGCTGAACCAGCTGCAGAAGCCTGACCCTGAGTAATTTGGCTGGAAACACCTCTGGCAGCTGCAGCAGAAGCAGCAGCAGCAGGTGACACAGCTGACTGATAGCTGCCTTGACTGGGGCCAAAAGAGGGCTGCATCCCTGGAGCCCTTGTCTGAGTCTCTGGGGTAGCAAGCATGGCTGACCCCTGTGGTGATGACCCTGCATCATTGAGACAATGTTAGATTCTCTTGATGATGAGACAATACCTATTTTTTTGCTGGCGATCTGTAGAAAGAAAAGATAAATGTGGTCCTGTGATGTGATATGCATCAAGCATGTTGCACACAAGTCAGAATCATGAGGAACAGCACAGCTTTGATTGCCGAAGGCTACCACATAGGCTACAAACTCTGCCACAGACAGGAGAAGATGTTCCTGGGCATCACACTACATGCAGGGCTCTGAGCATTGCAATCAATGGAGTGGGGCGTTGCCTGCTGACAGTCAAGCAGAATGCAAAACACAGATCGGACATGTTCATGAATGATGCTTACCAGCGTGTAAGGCTTCAGCTGTCTCTGGAGGTGGGGCACCAGCCTGACTAGCCATGCCTTCTACTGCACAGCGTACAACAAAAAGCAGTCAGAATCGATGTTTTTGCTGGCACAAATTACCATCAGCACCGCAACAGACATTAAACGTGGTGCACAATGCATCAGTGCTGTGTTGCACATGGCAAAGACTGTCAGGGTGTGAGAGACTTGTACACTGTAAAAGGGCATCTTCAACCTGCTTGTTTGTCAAATTTGACTTCATCATGAGGGTTTAGATCCTACTGCAGTAGCACGACCGCATGTATGCTGGTTCACATGCTGAATCATGTGTTAGGGAGGCACAACTAGGGTAGCAGGGATGCGCAAACCCTGGCACAACCTCTGGCAGAACTTGAAGGTTTCTGACCTGATCCCAGTGGTGCGCTTGCCCCTGCTCTGTCCCCAAGCCCAGTCTCTGACAGCACAGGGGCTGCACCTGGCCCTAAGGCAGCACCAGGGGCAAGGGCTGAACCAGTACTGCCTATGTTGTTACTGACAAGACCGCTTGCATCAGCGACACTGCCTGTGCTGCTTGCATTTGTGCCACTGCCAACACCTCTGCCACTGCTGACTCCTCCAGCACTAGAGCTGCCACCACTGCTGCCACTGCTCCCGCTGTTACTAAGTCCAGTCATGGCTGTCCCAGTAATGCCTGCAACAAAGTGCGTTTGACGATCAGGTGTACATGCATCTGAGGATGCAGTGATGACTGTTGACTTGCAATTAGAGGTCTCGCACAGATGTTGCTTCAGCTAGGAGTGGCTGTCAAAAACCATTGTCTTTCATCAACATACCAAAAGCCACCTGAGCTAGCTTCTGCCAGTGGGTCATGCTGATATAACAATTCTTCAAATGCTCAAAAGCAGCATGTATGCATTTTGTGACTCAACATTGTCATTGCGCACGGTGAATGACATGCTCATTGATTGTCAGTACCACCTCACCAAAAATCAGCAAGACCCACATTCTTGCAGATTACCTGCAGGCCCAAAAGCAGCTGTTGACAATGGTGCTATGCCTCCAGGCTGCTGCCCTGAGGGGCTGTATGCCAGGGCTGCACCCCACGCCCCCGCAGAGCCCCCTGCATGTGAAGCTGGTCCAGCTGCACGGGGACCAGTAGCTGCTCTGGCACTGTTCCCAGCACCATTGACAGAGGCATTCGCACCAGTATTGCCACCCAAGCTTGGACCAGGAGCAGCACTGCCAAAGGCAGGGTTGTTGACGCTGCTGGAATTGCCTGTCAGGCTACCACTGCTGCTAGTCAGGGTACCATTGCTGCTGCCTGTAAGGTTGCCACTGCTGCCAGTCAGGTTGCCACTGCTGCCAGTCAGGCTATCACTGCTGCCAGTGAGGTTGCCACTGCTGCCATTCAGTTCACCACTGCTGCCAGTCAGGTCGCTGAAGTTGCCCACAAGCCCAGCAGCAGGGGCACCATTGCCTGCTGGTGTCAGCCCTGTTGCATTGGCACCAAACGCCCCGCTGTTCACACCACCACTGTCTGACAGACCTGCTTCACTGCTGTTGCCTTCAGCGATAATGCCCGATCCCAGGCCAACAGTGCTTGTGCCTGTAGCGTTTGCACTGGCTGCTGCCAGAGCAGGTGAGCTGTCAGGCGACCGGCTGCTGGAGCTGTTTGCACTGAACGACGCACCTGCTGCAGCAGCTGCTATGCCAGAGGACAGAGAATTGTTGACAGCTGGTGAGGGTGGCGGCGGGGGTGGAATGCTGACTACTGCATTGGGAGACATGGGCGAAGCTGATGCTGAGCTGCTGACTGGGCTTGCACTGCGCCCTGCATTTGTTGGCGATGGCGTAGGAGTGGTTGCTGCAGCTGGACTTGTAGTGCCATTGGCAGAAGCAGATCCTGGTGTTGCTGATGCTGCTTGGCCTGCTGCCGTGCTGTTGACAAGTACAGGCTCTGGTGACATCTCATCAGATGCACCTGCACTTGCATTTGCAGCTGTGACGCCACTGACAAGAGGTGAGCCGTAACCAGCTGAATTGTTTGATGGTGTGTTCAGAAGGGCTGCACTGGAGTTCACACTGTCATTAAAAGCTGTGCTGCCTGATGGCGACACCAAAGACCCAGTGCTGCTGCTGTTGCCAACTGCAGGAGAGGCTGCATCACCATGACCGCCATATGTGCTGCTGCTATTGCCAGCAGAGGTTGTTATGCCAGCAGTGCCAGTGCCGCTGACTGTGCTGGTTTGGAATACAGGGGCTGGCCCCAGGGCTGTGCTGCTCAGCCCTGGGCCACCGCTGCTGTTGTTAGCTGCAGGTGAAATAGAGCCTGCTGCTGTATTGGCTGGGGAGCTGTTAGTAGATGCCAGTGGTCCTGATACTGAGGAGGTTGAGGGGGATGAGGACTGGGCGCTGGGTTTGGAGGAACCAGGTACCCCTGGTGCAGCAATTGGAACTCCAGACATGCCTGCAGACAATGTTGACCTGGTCAAACACATGTCTTGCAAAGGAAACAGCAACAAGTGTCTGCTTAAGGTAGTATGCAAGGTGTCGCCTGGGTAGCATCTGGTGTGCATCTGGGTGCATGCATGCCGATTAAAGCGAAATCTAGCGGCGACATGATAGGCCGTGGCAATGTTTTGCCCATATTTGCATCGTCAGGGTTCATGTAGCTCAGGTCAGGCAAGTTCAGTTGCGACACGCAACACAGCAGGTGACAGCGTAGGTGACTGCCACACCATTGTTGCTATTGCTGTAGGGACTCAGCTCTGCCTGACCTATATCAGGAGGCGCTGCTCCGTTGTCTTCTGGTGAAGCACTCTCAATAGAGGCGCTAGCTCCTCCAGCTGTGCCGACAGCAGGAGTGAAGGGTGCGCTGCCTGGAACACCGTATGAATGAGCAAGACCAGGTGATGATGCCCTACTGCTTTGGCTGCTGCCAGGGCCAAAGCTTGCAGATCCTGATGTCGGTGCTGGCTCTGGTGTGCCCTCGTTTGCGCTCTCAATAGATGCAGAGCCTCCAGATGCTTGCAGCATAGGCTGCAGGAAGGGACCGGGTGCAGGAGCAAAGGCTGGTCCCCAAGCAGATGGTGTCATGTACTGCTTGGGTGAACTGCCAGTGGTGAAAAGGTGCTCATAAGGATTGTGCGTCGCTCGCTGAAGAGCGGAGAAACCGACCCCACTAATCAGCATAGCGATGATAGCAATGATGCCTGCTATGATCCTGACTAGTTGGGAGTCAGGCTCAAGAGTAAATCTTGAATCTGAACAACAGCAGCATAGCCAGGCAAATGCAGCCCTCCGCTTTCTATGTCTGGGTGAGTCAGCCCCCTGCATTATAGCGTGGAGGTCACTACCAACAGCAGTTTTGGTGATGGCTCAACCTGATACACGTGGGGGCTTGTGGCAAGAGATCGGCGTTGCGAACGGTCCTTCACAGATCAACAGGAAGCCGGCTGCGTTTGACCAAGCCTTGCTCAAGCCAATGTTGAGGTGTAATTGCGCTCGAGCCAGCTGATCCTATGCGCTACAGGGTTGTGGGTTTTGGTTTGGTTTGACTTTGACAGCCGTGACTAATGCATGCCTGCGAGTTGCAGATGAGCAGTTGTCGTATGAAGTCGGACCCAGCAGATTGCTGAACTTCCGCGAGCATCGCTCGGCTACAAAGCAACTAAACAAAACAATTCGCATACCTACGTCAAACACTGTTGCCTGAACTCATTTGGAAATTCAATTTGGACGCGTTCGGCATGCCTCCTCTGGTGACGGAGCAACGAGGAGGATGGAACAGCTCGGTGTCGTTCATTATAGCGTCGGCGTTATGATTTGACATTGGTGTATGCGTGACTCTGATCAAGACAGAAATCTGCAACGAGGCGACCAAGTTCATATCGATTGCTCAACAAGCGAGCGCATCAGCGCTGTCTCCTACCAGCAAACTGCTGAAGCGGACGTTCCTCCATATCGTAAGAAGGTACCAAGCAGAATTGTGAGCACAGCACGTACAGACTCATGTACTTACTAGTGCTGGCAGCTGCAGGGCAGAAAACTAGAAATCAGCTGTCAGCTCCCCGCAACACACATATTTGGTGCAGCCACTGCCCAAGCATCATGTGCCACAGAGGCTGGGGATACTGCAACGTTCTCAGCAGCACTTGAGGCACATCCTGGACCCTTGTCCACCTCTGCATCTATAAACAAGCCTGGATCAACCAGTACAGAATTTGAGTTTACAGGCAGGCAAGCTGCTGCCTTTTGCAACACCCCTTTTGGGCACCTGGTAGCATTCTAGGCAGTAAGCGAACCTGCAGAGTTATTGCAAGGACTGTCTGCATATGCTGGAGTGCTTTGATTTGCTGCAACACATTTTGCAGAGCCAGCATTTAGTTACACCTGTAAGAATTGCATTCGGTGCCTGGCACAGTCTATGGCCTGTCAATCTCAGGACTGACACAACATCTGTGCTGCACAGGAGTTATGCTCTGCTGCTGAGACGATTTTTGCAGAGCAAGCTGCAATGTGGCTCTACCCATAACAGCCCTTCCACCAAATATACATCTTCGGCAGAAGTAGCAGTTCCCAACCTGACAAAGACCTTCAGTTGCAAAGCAAATGCGACAACAGACTTCCGCCAGCGCTTGCTACTGCATGGTGAGCTGCAGTGGCATGCCAAGCGTAGGCAAGCAAGGACATCATCACCATTCAAGGCAGACACAACCAAAGGCAGCAAAGCCTTTGGCCCAAAGTGGCACAGCAAAATACACCGCGATACCTGTCAGCAAATGCAAATACCTCAGGCAACATGGCATTCCAGCTCAGCAGCACACCTGCCTTGGCTTGGTCAGTGTTGGCAGTATCCCAGCCCTGTGTATGCGCACAAAGCACGGCTGGCAAACTATAGAGATGCAACAGGCACAAGCATCAAGGGCTTTGAAGCAGACAAAGACCTGGAAACCACAGATGAGTCTCAGGCAGGGAGGGGTCCAGGTGACCAATGCACCTTTCAGTTGAAGGGCTCAGCCGAAGGGAAGCCCCCTCCAACATGGCAGATCAGAGGGCGTAAGACTCTAGGAGCAAAGCTGCAGCTCAGAGCCCAAGCTAGTGCAGCGCTTGGCATGGCACAGGTGCTGCCCTCCAGGTGGCAGCTGGAGATGAAGCACAAGCTGCGCAAAGGGGCCATGCTGAACATCAGGTTTCAGAGGGACGAGCGGCGTTCACCACAGCAATGTGATAGACATAGATTGCAGGTTGAGCATAAAGCACGCACCCACTGGGTGACATGTATGTGCGTGCAAGAAGCCTCAGGTGAGCAGTACACAATGCTTACACAAGTGATCATTAGCTGGTGGTATGAAGTGCATTAGTTTCCATCAAGCACGCACCCACTGGGTCACATGTATGTGCCCTCAAGAAGCCTCAGGTGAGCAGTACACATGCTTACACAAGTGAGCATGAGCTGGTGGTATAAAGTGCATTAGTTTCCATCAAAGCACGCACCCACTGGGTCACATGTATGTACGCGCAAGGGGAGCAGTATACATGCTTACACACGGGACCATGTGCTAGAGGTATGAAGTGCATTAAGTTTCATCAAGGCAGTCTCAAAAAGGAGATATGCAACAGCAGATTGCAAATGCTAAATGGTTGCCTGAGACTTTCATGATGTTGCAGGCTGCCAGGTAGGAGTAAAAGCTAAAGCAAGCTCAGGCAAAAGGAAGTTCACTGATCACCAAAAGTGGCATGTATCAGTAAACGCATCTGTGCATTTAGTTTCTTCAGCAGGTCTCAAACCAATGCTCAAAGCTGAGATCAGTACACCATTCTAGGAAGAAGAAAGTGTTCTGAGTTATCACAGCATCCAGTCAGTCTACAAGTTGACCACGAGCTTGACAGACTGAACTGACTGCGTGACAGCTGTGTTGGCTGCAATATGAAGGGCTTGAAATTTCTTGAACAGAATTGCTTCGCAAGAATTCATCAAACTCCCAGTCTCTGATGTACATGATTTTCTATGAGATCTATGTTTACCACAATACGTATAGTCAACCGACAAAATTGATGCTGCATACTGTCCATCTGCAACACCACTGTTGCCTATGCACAACACTTCGCCCCTCAATTCTATCCAACAATTTGTGGATGGAATTGCATGAAAACTCACCTGCTGCATATCTGCAATTCATACTTCAACTTGTCAATCTAGTTGCATCTTGCTCTGCCAAACCTTAACTTAACTCAAGGGCCTGGTTTACTGGCGTAATCTTCAGATGCAACTGAGACATGGGCTGCAATGTGATACGCCACACTTGCTCATGCCTGACGAACTGTTCCCTTGAGAAACCCTCTGGCAGATCAAAATGAAAGTTGGCCACGAGCACTGCCAGTGCTGTACGAGCCTCTGTCACAGCTAGGGCTTGGCCAATGCAGTTTTTGGGGCCACAGCTGAAGGCATTCCAAGAGGCTGATAGGTTGCGGCGGTTACCAGCTGGGGTTGCATCTGGGTGTTCTGCATGATCAACCATAGGCTGAGTCTGCGACTGTTGCAGCTGTGACATCACAAGTTCCAATGTGAACATGAGTGAATGACCCTGTTGAGGCCCAACCCCCTTCATGCATAAGGAGGGCTGGGACAACCTCACAAAGCTGTATATTTATATAGAAGACAATCTGGCAGTGTGACTCCCATGCGCACGCATCGCATTAGTCAGTCCCAATGCAAACCCATGATCATGACATATTGTATATGCGTAATGCAGTTGGCGCGACGATTTTCCAAACATCACCACAAATGACTGGTGTCTTGCATCAGAACACAAGGCCAAACGCAAAGATAAGCACAAACCAGTCACATGATGTTGCTACATTGCGGGCAATACGACAGGAACAGCTCTACAGAGGCAGGCTCTCAGTATGACCAGTGGGGTATCTCAAGAAAAGCAGGATACCTTTGTCTGGGGCAAAAGTCGGCATCTGCCGATCCCAGCGTTCAGGCCAGAACTTGTCTGGCTGAACGAAGTTTGCGCTGCTGAGATGCATGGGGTAGGGGGGCAGCTGGACAGGAGTATCCTTGGGTACTCGGTACCCCCCAACTATCATGTCTCTATCTGTGATCCTGAAGTCAAGAGCTACATGATCAGTTGCAGCTTCTGATCAGTCGAATATGATCTGCAATGACAAGGCATGCTGCTGCTGCTGCTGCTGCTGCTGCTGCTGAAAGATCTGTGAAATCTCTTAGCAGCTACTGCTTGAGGAGGATGCAGTAGCAAGTTGGGATGGTTTATGTAGCTTGGCGGTATCTGCCATTTGCATGCAACACATGTCAGCAGTCTTATAAGTGTTCTGCACTTCAGCTCCATGCAATCAGATTCTGATGAGTGAGTGGGTCAACCATTGCATTCAACCGCAGTGACACCTGCTGTGGTAATAAACAGCACTGCAAGCAAAAGCAGCATGTCAGGAAGGGCAGGGCATGCCCACCTGAAGGTTCCCAGGGGCCCTGTGGGGTGCAAGCGCAGGGTCTCCTTGATCACAGACTCCAGCACTGGCAGCTTGCTCAAGTCTGCAGTGCCATTGCTGATAAGTGAGTCATGCCCACATTTCACTTATGCCCACAATTAACTTGCGTCCACAAAACATAGGTTATGCCCACAACTAAATCACGAAACAAAATATAGGTTACGCCCACAAATCACAAATTTCAGTTGTAAGATGTATCACCGGCACGATCAATACTAGGGTGGCAGCTTGGTCAACTCTGCATTGTCATCAACAGGGATGCGGCAAAAACAAGCTGTCAGGGAACAACAAAGACAGGAGACAGTAGACAGGCTGTAGAGAGGGTCCACGCAAATGTGCCTATCAGAAGAGCTTGTCACCTGCAAACTGCAGGTCCCGGGGCTGGGGCTGCTGGGCAGTGGGCACCAGCCCTGCTGCATGCAACTCCTCCCGCACACGCTCCTGCCCATCACACACGTGGGTCAGATTTAATATAATCATTTATATCATATAAATCATATATAAATCATATGAATCATTTACACGCACATGGTGTTTCGAGCACAACTATGACAGGTGGGCATGTGGCTGACAGCATGCAGCAGGGGGTTTGATTCAGATGGAGCCGAATCACATGCAAAAGGTAGCGAGTACATCTTGCCCAGTCACTCACATGCGCACTTGCTCACTCACATGCTCGCTTACTCACTTGTGTGCTGACTCACTCACATGCACGGGCTCACGCGCTCACCTCCTGTTTCAGACAATCGCTCAATCCTATTACTCACTCAACAACGTCATCCTCCACTCACTTGAGCACCAATTACTAACATTACTCACTCGACTAGCTCTCAAAAACAAAAGTGTCTCTTGTCATGTGAGCACAAACTTCACACGTACTGTCAAGTGGTCTGACTTGCCTGAACAGCTTTGTGAGATGCCAGCTCCAACAGAGCAAATGTGATGTTATGCGCCGTGGTCTCATAGCCAGCAATGAAGAAGAGCCCTGTGTTCATGGCCAAGCTGTCATGGTGAGCTGGCTTGCCATCTTTGTAGTTGACCAGCCGCCCCAGGCAGGCCCACAACGAGGTGTTGTCCAGGGGTTGCACCCCCCTCCTTTTGAACTCATTTGCCAGCTTGTCCTCATTCTACAAAAAAAATGCATTTTGAATCCCTGAGACGCACACATATGACATTGTCATGTGCAAAGAACCAGTATGTTCTGTTTGCTCCGTTTGTCCCAGTAAAGCAATGACCCATGACAGGGATGCGCTCCAACACAGCTGGATCCAAAACATCATGACTTGGCAAGGTTGCTACAGGCCAATTACATTTTGATGGCAAAGAGCAGCTGTTCACGTGCAAATGCTGACATGTGTTTCACATGCTGTCACATGGATCATGGCTGGTCTGTCACATGAATGGCAGAAGTTATCGCCATTCTTTGCACAGCGCAAATACAAGCTCCCTATAATGGTCAATGCCACAGTGCACATTCTTGCTGCATGGGCCGACAGGAAGCTGTTACATATAGATTCAGTAAGAACTAGCAGTGGGACATCAGACATTGGACTTTTGCTTGCTTAAGAACAAAAGCTGCGATCCTTTCGAGTTCAATCCCCACACGTTACAGAAGCTGACCTGACGAACAGCCTGGATGCTATTGCGTACTTGCTTAGCTCCTGCCAGCCATGGCATGACTGCATATAGAAGCTCGTACCAGGGACTGCCAAAGGTAAGGGCACTCCAGTCCAACTGAGTCCTGACATTCTGCAATATACATGCATAGTGTGAAATGTTGACCACGAATGATACGCAAACGCCAAAAATCAGGTACGCACCTCAAGAGATGGACTGCACATGTCACTCCCAAGCAAGCATCAACTTATATCATAACAGTGATTAAGACAAATAGGCTGACCTCAGGCACACACTGAGACAGACAGAGCTGATGATAGAGCAGATACAAACTTTAGACTTGTCAGAAATGCCACAACTGCATGTGAATGCAAGAGTGCAAGCATGGTACTTGTAGCAAGTAGTTTTGATGAGTCACCAACCTCAAGGAAAGGTTGTTGGGTGAAGCGAGGCTTGCCATCAGATCCAGTCTCCACTTGCAGCGCATGGTACTCTTGCTCGAACCCAAAGCCACCAATCACCTCTGCAACAACATCAACAGCATGTTGAATGATTGTCTGTGCCAGCAAGCTACAGAGTCACCCGACAGTGCTTGACAAAAGAATTAGGCTGCCTAGCGTGCCTGTACAGTCTGATGTCTGTGAGTGGGACAATACCTGCAGTCAGCCTCATTGCAAGGCTGCTCACATCCACAGGTCCGTGTTTGCAGATTTGCTGCACAGCCGCTGATCCCTGGAGGATGGATTGATATATCTTGGGATATGCCTGTACGCATTGGAAGGAAGAAAGTTTGACAACATGCTTGCCTGCCTTCATGTTGTCACATGCACAATACTGCAAGAAATTGCCATGCTTGCATGCAAAGTGGGTAGCAGCTGTTTTTGGCAGCCTGCATGCAAAGTGGTCCAAGCGAACAATATCAAGGGCGAACATCTATGGGGTCACCAGTCTGATCTGGCATGCTCTGTGTAAACCGAAGGTGATGTTACCTTACGCATGTTGTCTGGACTGAATGCTAAGCTGCAAGTCTTCCGAAAGCTTTTCCACTCTTCATAGTCTGGTGTACCAATCATCGAGTAATGTGGCGCTCTCTGTAAGCACATGATCAAAGTTCACATGAGAGGCATGCAATACAACCAAAGGACATACATTGCAGCCTTTGCGGTTATGTCACCTGTAAGCATGTGCATTGACAGTAATGCACAAAACATAGCAAAACTCACTGGCTCGAGAACTAAGTACGTCTTGGCCCACTTTGGCAGATTATCTTGCTTGTTGCTGTTATTGCAGAACCTCGTAACTTCTTCAGGGTCTGTTACCACCAGCACAGCTTGAGTGCCGAAATGCCAGACAAACACCTGCCCGTACGTTTGCGTCCAGTCCGTCAACAACTGCACAGACCGGATCGGAGTCAAGGCGTGAGTTGCAAGCTAGAGCTCCGAGGCACGCTCAGATGCTATGGATCCCAAGCGACCATGCTGCGTAGGCAACAAAGCAAAATGTGCGCAAAAGAAGACGGGTCTCGTCTTCGTACAAGGCCGTGATCTTCAGGAGATTGCGGACACTCGAGTACCAGTTCCAAGCAATATACATTGCATAGAAGACTCGAAACAACTGCAGTCTCGCCAAAGATTTGAAGCGCCGGCAGCCACCTGGTGGAAATGTAGGGATTTGGACCCTATGATGTCCAGAGTGTTGCCGAGCAGAGGCCAACCTACTGGACCAGGAATTTTGTGCAGATCATACAGAATTCTGCTTCTGGCAAATCTCCAGATCAACAATCCCGCTGCACCCGCCAGCAAACTCCCCAGCAACAGCATCCAGTACTGGCTGTCGTCGGATGTCATTGCCTACAAGGTCACTGTAACCCCTGACTGTAAGCTCAAACAGGAAGTCTATAGTGTCAGAGACGACGAGACGCGTGAGTGTGCTCCTTGCACGGCTAGCACGGTCATCAGTCGCACATCAATACAGGTTGCACAGTAACAATCGGCGACGCACTTATTGCCTGACGAGTTTAGGCCCTGAGGCCCAGGTAAAAGCTGGTCAGGTGAAAACTGACCTAATTGCTACCCAGGGGATCCTGCCAGATCCCAGAGAACACAGCATGAATGATGCCACTGTCACTGCAGATTGACGATGTAAATGCGCATGAACTGGTTGCAAAGGTCATGCACTGCCCTGCCAGGTCAGGCGCGCAAGTGAAGCAGGGGGGTGCATGCATAGCTGTGACGCATCTGAACATGTATAGCATGCTATGGAGCTTTGTGAATAATGTGGATTCACCATGTGCACCTATCTTTGAGCTCATTTTCGTCGCGGTTTTGACTTGATTGCGTGGAATGACTGCACAATGTCAAGCACCGATGCGACGATGGCACAGGAAAAACTATATTCCTTACTCAGCATGCAACCTGGCAACAGGCTCTGCACGCAGCAACGCTCGTGGCTGAAAAAGTCGTCAAGTAGTGTATACGGAACGATGTTCGCTTCATAGATTGTCATTTAATGTCTGCCTGCTTACGGCACGAAATCCCGTCACACATGTCGAGTCCCAAGCATTCAGTGCCATGCTTTGCCTTCGTGCAGTGGCCACTGCGCCACTGCAGTGCCATTGCCAGTCAATGTCATATGTTCTATCAACGGAATGAGAACCCGCTCATTTACCCGTAAGTGACGGCAATCAGAGCACCGTGACAGTCGTGAATGCCAGCCCGCTCGCTTAGCGTTGTGATATACTGCCATGTTCTCGTTAATGTACGGTCTGTGGGAGTACGTGTGCAGGAAGGAAGAGCTGAATGTTTTGATCATTGGTCTAGATAAAGCAGGCAAGACTACAATACTCGAGAAGATCAAGGGCATGTACTCAAGCTTGCCAGGGATGGCTCCTGACAAGATACTTCCTACTGTGGGCTTGAACGTGGGCAAAATAGATTTCTCATCTGGCACAAAACTCATTTTGTGGGACTTGGGAGGGGAGTCAGGCTTGCAAAATATTTGGGACAAGTACTACGCTGACTGCCACGCCATCCTTTTTGTTATTGATGCCACTGACCTCAGCCGTGTTGAGGAGGCTAAGGAAGCATTGGATAAGCCTCTTGGTGGCCGGGATACTTTTGGAGCACCATTGCTTGTCTTGGCAAACAAGTCTGATCAGCAAGATGTTGCGCAGAGTGCAGATGAGGTAGCCAGCAATCTAGGATTGAGTGCAGTCACTAGCCGGCCACACAAAGTACTGCAAGCCAGTGGACATTCTGGTCAGGGCATTGCTGATGGTATGAGTTGGTTAGTATCAGCTGTACAGCACAGTAACAGGGCACTTTTGATGCGACAGCGGCGCTCGAGCCAATGATGCCTGCCTGCTAAAGCTGGGTTTGACTCTCTAGTACCTGGTGTGACATTGTGACATAGATAAACCTGTCCAGACCCAGTGCAGTCTGTGAATTATTACGCTCACTTCAAACGTGCAGCAATCACCTGCAGCCCAGTAATGCTGCTCGTGCACACACTGTTCCGTGTTGTCAGTCACATTCGTCAGATCATTAGATCTCACGTGTTAACACTCACATTGCATTTCAGGATAGTGATCTTTCTGATGTCATGATGAAACTGAATCATGTGTGTCTTAGGTGCTCACAACTGTCGAGCGAAGCCTTCATGCATGTCAAGTGATTTAGCATTTTATGTTGTTTTATTTTGCATGATAGTTGCCGTGGCATAAGAAAAGCCCTCTAGCAGACGCATGTCTGCAGCTGCTTCCTTGATAGATCAGATTTTGTGTACACATGCCCAAGGATGCACTGGTTTGCAAGGCTTAGTTAAATGCCTGGATCATAGAGTTATTGTCACGCAATATGCAGTCAGAGCCCTGAATTGAATAATGCAGTCAGAGCCCGGAGCTGCGCAAGCCCAATGCATGTAAATGCTTGCATCAAAGGCTTTGTCAGTGATTTCAATCGATTGACCATGTATCAATGTGAGAAGCCCTCAATATGTTTGTGTGTGTGAGTGCTGTAAGGCACATAATTCAGGCACAGATGCTTGCCCAAGAATTCAGGCACAAGGCAAACAGGCTTGTGACCGGCGCGCTGAGACTTGGTCGGTTGGCTGTCTGCAGCTGCTTGAATCCTTGATGTGTGCATAAAAAGTGGAAAGCTGCCTACAACTTGACTAGCAGAGAAACTTTGCACTGCATCAGGGGTAACCCTGAAATGCCCAGGGCACGAGCAGCATAGCCTGAAAGCAAGCAAGGTGTTTAATGCAATGCAACCATGCATTCAGGTGCATTGCACCACACAGGTTGCGGTTCACATGCATGTCAACTGCAGCTGGCTCAGCTAGCAAATCAAAGTCAGAATGACAAGGCAGCATAAGTGACATCAAAGAGCACCTAGTCTAAAATGTATAGGCTGTACATGCAGTGCAGAATGTGCATGTCTGCATCTCATGTATAAAAATGCCAAACAAACAAAGGAAACGTAACAAGCAAGGAGGTCAAACAAGCATTCATCACCGGCTGATTGCCGAATCAATCTTGCCCTCACCTTGAGCCAAAAGAAGGCTGCAGACCTGCTTGCGTTGTTGCAGTCTGGTGTGCATACTGCCCAACTGCGCTGCAGCTTGTTTCTGCAGCTGCTTCTCAGAGACATATCTGCCACAAATACACGTGCAGAAAGATTAACAGGGCGTTGCAGTCATCCATTTGGCGCTGTTTTGCCAATGTGAAAGTTTGCCTCTCATGAAGCTTAAAGCTGTGCTGTGGCACTCAATACAGGAAAACATGTTGTCATGACAATGCAATTTACGACGAGCCATATCTTATACATAACGAACACATGCCAGACTGATCACCAGCACCTCGCGAACACATCTGCCTGGATGCCGGATGGCAAATTGTACATACTATGTTGGTACAGATGACTATGCTTCTGTTGCTTCCGCAGGCCATACTTCTGCTGCTTTAAGATCTGGAAGACTATACATTTGCGTTTTCTGGCATCACCACAGGCTGAGCTTCCTGTTTGGCACCAGCGAGAGCAACAGGTGAGGGTGGCGCTGCAGCTTGTGGGCACCGTTTGTAGTTGACATCCACCTATTGACACATTCGCAGACTTCTACATGACCTTGCTAGCAAAGCTCACCCACATTGCCTTCAAGCTCATCTGCACCCAGGTGCTGCTACAATGCATGATGCATAGCTTGCTTGCAGGGTCAGCATTGCACTCCAAACCAAGATGTCCAAGCTGTTTGGATGCTGTACATGATCTCTCAAGCTTTGAGACCTTATGTGCTTGTATAGTTGATGGCTATGCTTAGATGAGTTGTGTACCTGTTCAAAGATGATATTGCGCTCTCCACATCCTCAACCAGGAAGAGGGGCTCCTCTTGGACCATGTGATCAATGGCATCTGCCGCGAACCAGTGCTGCATCACTTTGATGGCAGCAGGGATTCCGTTGAATTCTTCATCCAGAACCAAGGTAGGCCTGCAGTATTTGCACAGTTGATGGGTCAATTGTGAGAAAATGCTGGTGGTGCATTGCCATACAGTGTGTCATGTGCAAAACTTTCTATAGCAACAACATTTCACAGAGCATGTGTGCCAAGCGAGTACCTCTGCGAAACCATTGTGGAAACATTGGCTTCAGGAAACCACGTTTTCAGCTGAAGCAATCGCACAGCAATAGTGCTGGTGTCAGCAGTCATCAACAGCAGGATCTGAGGTTGTAGTTTCTGCCAGCGACCTGCCAGGTCTGGAAGCAGATTTTGCAGTTCCTGCATCAAGGCTTCATATTCTAACAGCAAGCAGAAAAGAGAAATTTTTGTTGTGGTTTATTTCATCATGGTAGGCTGCTGCATGACACAGTGGAGTCCAGGCTGTGCAAGAGCAGCTTACAAATGTGAGCTGCGCACCTTCAGTGCTGTGTCATCAACTGGCTGCAAACACTCATTTGCTTGTGCACTCTGCTGTAGGTTGTCCGTACCCTCACTGTGCCCCATCAAAACAGGTAGTGATGCGTATTGCGAATTAGACTGCCGCTCTCTGAGCAGCTGCTGCCTTGCCTTGTCCAACGCCTGCTGTCCAGGTGTTGCAATAACAGCTGGCAGCTGGTTCCCATGCTGGTCCTGGCCTTCAGTGCCAACGCAGCAGCAGGCCGGGCTAGGGTCTGCTCTCAATTTGATTTGCCATGTGATAGGTTTTGACAGAATCACTGGAGCTGAAAGCATGTAGGCTCTGTGGTCAACTGTTTGTCTTTATCAAGAAATCTGCCTTTGCCTGGCGCGTGTAAGATGGGTCATTCGACCCTTGCTTCCGCAAAACCCTCGAAATGCGGCCGGGCAGGAGACTGTTCTGCGCAAAAGTGCCTGCACCTACAGTGCTGTCACGTCGACAAAAGCTGCTACTCTTGTTGATCTGGATGCGAAAGTGACATAGCTTGTTGAGCTCGACAAAGGCTCTGTGGAAAGGCTCATTAGCATATCCAGACCTTTGCAGTGATTGTATGCTGGCATGAGACTTGTCCTTCTCTGCTGAGCGAGCGAGAGGTGCCGGAAGCGATCTCGGTAGTTGGCCTGACAAACCCTACATGCATGACTTTGAAACCAGCTGATGTTGTCAGATTTTTGTTCTCGGGCGCTCCGACCCAACAACAAGTCGCCTCAATCTGCTCTCAAATCGTGCTTGTACGCGACAACACCTTCTCTTGTTGCTGCCAGTAAGTAGTGCTTGATGGCGAACAGATGGAGTCACCAGACTGGGGCCGATCCGTACAATCAGTTCGCCACACCTAGAGACGATAAGCTTGGCAAAGTGCGTGACCCTCTTCTGACAGCATCCAGATGGTTTAAGCGACGAAGCCAGAAAGAAAAGGTTCTACTGGGCAGCATATGTGGCTTGCTGGTGAGTGCATGCTAGATGGTAACAGCTGGACACCAACGCAGACTGCGGCAATATGTGTCGGATTTGCAGGCATTGTTTCTGATGTGGTTGGTGATAGAGGATCATGACAATTTATTCATCATGGCAGAGTTTGTCCACTTTGCTGGCATAGGCATGCTGCTATACAAGTTGTTCAGCAAGAAGAATGCTGGAGGTACTCATCTCACTTGTGCTCCAACTGCAACCTCCCAAATGCAGCATGGTCAGACACTCACTTTTGTTCATGCAGGTTTGTCACTCAGATCACAAGAGCTGAGCGCACTATTCTTGGGCATAAGATTATTCTGCAGGTGAGTCAAGTATGACTACAGTAAACCTTGTGTGTGTGAGCAGCATGGGCAACTGCTCATCTACAAAACTTACCGCTGCATTTATTGTTTCATTGCAGTTTTATGATGGAGTATGACATTCATACCTTTTTGGACCTACTCACTCTACTAGCAACGCTGCTAGTGATATACATGCTGTGGTTCTCTTTGAAAGACTCTTACCAGGCAGCTGAAGATAACATTCAGTCCTACTATGTGGTAAGCCTCTTGCATGATGCAAATGCAATGGGGTATCTGTTTCAAATCTCCAGCATATCACCACTGCAGCATGGTATGCCACACAAGCACACATTGTGAATGCAAATGCAGGCAGTTCCCTGTCTCCTTCTGGCTTGCATTGCAAAGCCTGGCACTCAGCACAAGCTCGTTTTCCGGGTAAGTCACCCAATCTCAATCACACATTTAGTGTATGCCTTCTCATGAAGCACACAGACCTCACAACTCAAATGCAATTGGCACTGGTGGCCAATCTGCATGATTATAGACACACAGACTCACGAGCTAATGTGCTTTCACAGCTGTGTAGACATTTCTGCATGGTTTGCATTCATCTCGGACGCTGCAGATCATCTGTTGATGTCACAACAACTCTGGCTTGGACCAGGTAGCCATTTCATCTGCGCACATACACCTGCACTCGACACCTGTAAGGCTTGCCGTTACCTGACTTCATCACGGCTTGTAGATCATGTGGGCCGTATGTGTCTACATAGAAGCCGTCTCTGTACTACCACAGCTACGCATGATGCAAAAAGCCAAGGTCGTGGAGAAGTTCACAGCGCATTACGTCTTTGCGCTGGGTGTCTCCCGGTTCATCAGTTGTGCACACTGGATCCTGCAAATCATAGATGGAGATAGCTTCCTATTGCAAGCCATTGGCAGTGGCATATGGCCGGCCATGGTCCTGCTGTCAGAGGTGGTACAAACAGGCATCCTTGCTGACTTCTGGTAATGCTCAACAGTCCTCCTACACTGATCATGCTGGGCATGTCTTGGTGGCTGATTTGCATGTGTCAGTGTGCATGCAGTACACAGCTGCCATGGTAGCCCTTGTCAGTGTGCTAGGCTTCAAGATGCATTGCCAGCATTGACATAGGTGTTTGTAGCACTCTGTGATTCAAACTCACAAAGGCAGCAGCAAGCAACTGCATGGCATCGCAAATGGCATTGCAAGCAAGCAGAAGGTTAGCTGTAGATACAACAACATGCTTCTGACCCTGTAGCCTGGATTTACCTAATGCATGCCAGTTTCTTAGTCTCCCCTGCTGTTGCGTAGCAGAGTGTGTATCTGAATTATGTGAATGGACAGAACAGATGTGCACTTGAAAGCTGATCAAGCTGTAGACAAGCATACCCACACTGGGCAGCCCGGTATAACACTTGGCTTCTCATTAATTTGACGCCAAAAGGCGTAGCTCTTTTCTTTTCTACCCAGACTTGGGTTCTGGCCCTGAAAGGGGCTGGCATCTTGGTTCAACAGGCAGCTTCCTTTGACAGTGATGCCTGCAGTGGCCCAGGCAGTGATTGCTCCTACTTTAGTAAACTTTAGTAAAAAGCTCTCCTGTCTGTGCAGCTATTACTATGTCAAGTCATATGCGGAAGGGTCTGGAGTGATTCACCTAGCGGCTGGCATAGTGTGATGCCACAATGCAAGAAGCAGGTAAGCATTGGACTTACTGTGATGCTTTTGCTTTCCAGAGTGGATCAACACATATTTTAGATTAGACACTGGCTAGTCTTTACACAGAAAGCAAGGCGTGATGGTGAACAAAGCTGATGCTGCAGCTGTCTGCATGTTTGTATGTTTTCACCAGTTGCTGTGTGCTGCACTTCCAAAGTACAAATGTGTTTGTGCAGGTCTAGTCCAACAGCCGCATATGTTATGTCTCCATGCAAGTTGAAGCAAATATGTGAAAAGAGGCAAGGAACGCTTGACATGAGCATCACAAAGGCAGCTCGAGCTGTTCCCAAACTGCACTCCAGGCTACAGCCCAATGGCGTCTGCAGTTGCTGTTAATGCTCAGAAGCAGTGTTGTGTTCATGTGTGTTTGTTGTAAGGCTGTGTTTGACATGTCCTCCATTGCCACATGCCACGTTGCATGAATGCATGCAATACTGACATCGGTCCCCAACACTTGCTGGGGACAACCAGAAATTACAATCATGCATGGCGTTAGCAGCACAACTGTGCAAGTTGAATACAAAGGTCTTGCAGAAGGTACACATTGTCCTCAAGCCTGTAGAAGCAGATAACACCTTCTTCATTACTGCACATTCGAAAGCTACCTAATGCAGCTGGGTTGACAGGAGTACTCATGAAAGCAGCAATCGTGGTAACTACAGACTCACCAGTGCATTGCAAGGTGTTGAATAAAAACTTTTGCATAGCAACAAAGCCGTCTGCAAAGCCTGTTGCTGCAGCCTGACAGTCAGAGCATGCTCGAGTGACGTCATGCTCATCAACTTGATGTCTGGAGCAAGCATGCAGCAGGCAATGCTACAGTTTCAAATCTCGCTCATTCCTTCCCGAATGAGCCGTAGATTGACGTGTCATAGCTGATATGCTGCTGAGTGACTCACGAATTGACAACCTGAAATGTTATAAACGGCCAAATGTTTTGCTGAGTCTAGTGCACATGCTAGCTGCAAAGGTTCCCATCGCTACAGAGCCAAACTGTGTCATGAGCTGCCAAAAGTGCAAGAGCAGAGCAATCCAACAGCTGCTTGGGAGTACCGCACAAAACATGCGGAGACAGCATGGCAGAAGTGCCTGCTTCTGCTGTTGCTGCTCTGTCTGATGCAGAGCAGCAATTATAGCTTCAAGCTATTGAAGACAGCCTGTCTGCCCAGTAACAGCACTGATTGTGCCAGAAGCAGACTGACCATAGACAGCAGTCTTGTAGCTGTGCCTGCTGTCCAGGTATGTGCTTGTTGTCATCGATTTGAACAGCTTATCACAAGCTATCCTGGCTTGCCTGGCGAATTGTCTGTTTGTCTCTGCACTTCAGATATGTTATAATGAGTGTGCTGTATTACAGGTTTCCAGACTGACAAGCCAGTATAATTGATGCTATCAGCTGACCTGCTTTCTTTTCTGCATGGCCTTTGCAAGCTTGCTGCTGGCATCATTTCTGCGATGACACAATGACTGGATGTCAACAGCACCCGACTAGCTTAAACATGCCAAAACCACCTTGCACAGGCCAGACGATTTGCAAGCATGGCTTAAGGCAGTGCAGTGGTGTACGATAAGGTGTGACAGCTTGCAAAAGCACACTGTGATTGCATGCGAGTTACCCTTGTGCTGCTGGTGCTTTTTCCAAGTCTTGTTTTGGCATAGGGTGCCAGTGTTTGTACTGAGTTTTGTGCACCAGCCTTGGGTATGGAATTTCGTACTGTCTAGCATACTGTAACCTGACCTCGCCTTCAACAATCTGAGACACATGCTCGTACGTCAGTGTTCATGAGAGCCCACTGCATGTGCAAGTGCATGCACACCTGCTTGTCAAGGTCAACAGGGCTGCTTGTATGCTGATTGACTCGAAACTGTCTCTTGGCCTCTGACTTGATGTACTGCTGTTCCTGCAGCTCACCAAAGCATCAAATCCAAGCACGATGTCAAGCTGTTCAAACCAAGGCCGGCCTTGGCAGTCTTGCTTACCTCGGGAGGACCTGCCCAAAGCCGACCCGTGCGCAAAATTTGCCTGTACAATGACAGTACCCTTGTACGGGAGCAGACTGGCATCTGTAGCCAAGAGTGCAAGCAGATGCGTTTCGCTTTGCTCCTACAGGACTTTTAGCCCTAGACCTACAGAATTTCATGCTCCAGGGTGACTTGACTGCTGTTTGGCTGAGCAGTAGCCACGGCATTTCCGTGAGGTTCATCTGACCGGTCATGTTGTGCAGACCAGAACTCTGGTGGGCACGGCGATGTTGACTGTGCTAAGCTGTGACAACTGCATCTGAACCCCCACACTTTGCTTGCTGGCCTGCATGACAGACGCAGGCTATTTAGGAACGCAGCTTTCAAGTCCTCCGACGGACGGCATCTCTGGTCTGCGATTCTCTGCCACCAATGATTTGCTGCTTGCATGCTCCTGGGATGGGGTAGGTTGAACATGAGGCGGTAGCTCAGCTTGGCTTGCAAAGTGATCAATTGGCAAGTTATGCTAACACAAGCTGCATAAGCTAGGCTGTGAATGCAACCTGCAGTTAGCTAGGCTTTATGATGCACGCCATGACAACCTGCGTGGCAGCTACTCCCATCAAGCCCCTTTACTGGATGCATGCTTCCAAGACCAGTCTACCATCTTCACTGCTGGTCTTGACAGCCTCGTGAAACGGTAAGCAATGAGAATGAACAAATTCTGATCCTGCAACAGCTTGGCTGATCTTGAACATCAGCTTGCTCTGTCTGCAGATATGATTTTTTTGGGCATGCAGAGACTGTGATAGGTCAGCACAGTCAGCCAATCAGATGCGTAGAGTACCTGAAAGAACTTGGGCTAGTCGCAGCTGGCAGCTGGGATAACACACTACGTCTGTGGGACCCCAGGCTGCCCTTGGGCAAAAATTGTGTCAGCCTTATACCACTGCCTGGAAAGGTCTTTTCCATGGCTCAATCTGGCAGTCGCATGGTGGTAGGAACTTCAGGGCGGCATGTCCTGATATATGACTTGCGCAGGTATGCATAAGATCTTCTGGATCAGTAACGCAGCGAATATGCTGCCATTTGTCATCAAAACATGTTACTCAGGCCAACAATGTAGTGACGGAGTTTGTGCATAACAAGAGCGACAGCTCACAGGTCTGCATGCTTCTGCAACATGGAAAATGGTGCTGCAAGATTCGTTTTGTCACCAGTCTCGACGCTGGTATGCAACAGAGGTGCTTGTCACTGTTAGTGACAGAAGAACAGCCGTGCTTGTACAATCCAGCGTCAACAATGACCCTTTGCTGCAGCATTACAAGTGGACAGCCAGAGCAAACACGTGAGTCCTCGCTGAAATACCAAACGCGCTGCATACGCTGCTATCCCAATGGTACTGGCTATGCTCTTAGTTCTACTGAGGGCAGGGTGGCCATGGAGTATTTTGACAACAGCGAGCAGGTCCAGACGAAGAAGTATGCCTTCAAATGTCATAGAAGAAGTGAGGCAGGCAGAGATGTGGTGTTTCCTGTCAATGCTATTGCTTTCCATCCTATCTTTGGGACCTTTGCAACAGGAGGTATGCCTTTGACTGACTACGGCTTTCTCAGTATCTACCTGAACTGTTGGGCATTGTCTTTCCTTTCAGCCTGCATCTGGTTCATCCTGCAAGTACTTCTGGTGCAACTCTGTTTATGTCCTGCACATGATCATTTTCTGCATGTGCTATGACAATCAAACAAGGTGTCTTATGGGCTCTGGCAAGTTTGTCAATGTTACTGGTCAGGTAAAGCGTGTGGTTTGCTATACATTACTAGGAACAATAATTTTGATGTTGACAGGTTTGATGTTGATTGCAATTGCTTTGGTTAGCCGTGTAGGTTGCAGCTACTCACATCACTATCATGCATCCTGCAGGATGTGATGGTGTTGTGAACATATGGGACGGCGAGCACAAGAAGAGGCTATTTCAGATTGCTAAATACCCGACCAGCATAGCAGCTATTGCGTTCAATGCAGATGGCAGCTTGATGGCGGTAGCATCAAGCTACACGCATGAACAGGGTGACATTGATCATCCGCCTGACGCAGTATATCTGCGAAGAATCAATGAATCAGAAGTGAAACCAAAGCCTAGAAAATAGATTTGAGTCCTTCAGTAGCTGTAGAAGTATGTACAGATGGGCGCGTTATGCTGAGGAAGCCCTCTGCGTTCTAGCACAGCCCTGACTTTGTAGAGTGCTTCATTTACTTGCACACTGATGCGAAAACATGTGTTGCTCAACTATTTGTTCCCCCCTACATTCACAAGCAACTTGAACAACAGTCATCTGATGTGTGCTGAACTGACTTACCATGTACCTTGTCTGTGATACTGCGTCAAAGTTCCTGGCATTGACGAGACTGCTGCATGCAACAAACTTTGGTGACAACATATGCTTCACGAGCAGAGCGCAACAAGAAGTTGGATTTACACTCATCATGCATTCAGACACCTCGTTTTTAACTTTTGGACCTACTTCATATTGAGATTGGGACGGTCACATTGCGTGTCACCTAACCCCTTGGCCACATTTTGCGCTTATGCAGCTGTTCATTGATCTAAGATTGGTACAGAAGCCTGTTGCCAGCTTTCCAATTGGTACCATAGGCGTTAGCCAGACAGAATCTGCAGACAAAGCTAATCAGAACAACGCTGGATGTCTATGACAAGACCTGTCAAGTAAAAACCCTCTGAAACTTCAATCATAACAGTAACATCATCAGAACTGTATAATATACAACTTCCATGGTCACATACCCAAGCAGACATTTAATCTCATGCTCTTCAAAACACACAAGATGCTTGGCAGCTGATGTATGGCATACCAGTGACCAAACGACATCCAACACCAGCACAAACTTGCTACCCAGGCAATTGAGATGCCTCTGCTATTGTCTGTCTATCGAATCGAGCTAGATTTGAATCAGCATCCTGCTAGTGTACCACAAGAACAGGCTTTTTACAATGATGAGTGCAGAAATTGGTGACACTGCCCATAAAGAAGTCGCCAACTTTGCTCTTGCTATGACCAGCCATGACTACAGCCACAACAGCAAGGGCTTCTGCTCTCTGGCACACCACATTGCCTATCGAGTCCGTGTCTGTGTCTGACTGCAAAATCCAAGTAAAGCGATTTGTACCTTGTTGCTGCAAGCTTTTTGGGCTTGTACGCAAACGGCAGCGTGCATTGTCAGCAAGCACTGTTATCCATACCTTCACAATATGAACGACAGGTTCTGGCTGCATGTCCCCAAGCATGGGCAGCAAGCGTTCCTTGATGAAGCTCAGTCCCTGCTCTGCTAATCTTTGCACCGACTTTGGGTTTTGCTGAGGCAGGAAATCTACCGGGGGCGCGCCATATGTGGTGGCTGGCTCCTGCCTTGGAACAACGTGCAGAAAGTGCAGCACATCTCCAGGCCTGTACATATTTGCTAGAGTCCACTGCAGCGCGTCTTCGCTTTCTGCAGACGCATCCACGGCCAACAAGATCTTTCTTCCTGACTGCGCTGCTCCGGCCCGTGTCCTCGGCGAAGGTGAGAGGCTCATGGTACTGATTACAGAACTCCGATATGAGGTCGCGCTCGTGATCTTCAACCCCTGAAACTGTCAGCAGACACGCAACAGAGGTCTTGCAGATTTGAGCTCGGCTTGTGTTCAACAATGCAAACTCCAGTTTGGGATGTTGTTGTCAGCACAGAAAGCAGTTTAGTCAAGCTCAATCCATCCAGTCTTGCATCTAGAGATTTTACATGTGCAGCCCAAAGCCCCATTTGAGCTTTGCACGTGAGCTCGTGTGCACCTAAATCCTCTAAGGCTGAATTCACACGGGACATTTAACTCGTCAAGTTAACGTTAATGTGGCTAACGTGCATTCACACGGACACGTTAGTCCTCCGTTAGCGTTCACATTAGCGCCGGATTTAACGTAGCTCAAATCGCGAGGTTACTGCGACTGAGGCATTAATGTCACCGTTAGTGGTCTGAACGCACGTTAAGCCCCACGTTACTTTGACGTTAGCGCTTTGCCTCGGCCAGAATCTCAGTAACGGAGCCCAACATTAGCCGCTCGTGTGAATTCAGCCTAAGTGAGGTGTCTGCGTGATGCAAGGAGGTGCGATTATAGCAGCTATCATAGCTGCCAGCCAACAGATGAATGTGTGTGATAACTGCAAAACTTGGTTCGATAAAGTATACTTAGTCCGAATGTGCCCAAACCAGCCAGTGAATATTTCATATGTAGGTAGGCAGGGATGAGCAAGTACTGGCTAGTGCTTCATAGACGTGTAATGAAAAGCGCCTGAGTGCGGGCATGCCCCTTGTAAACACTTGTGTACACCTTGGCATCACAAACAGCATGACCTCAGGCTTTGAAATAGAGCTGCCAGCATTCACCAAGTGTCAGCATGGGCTGCTGATGCTTGAACATGAAACGAATCATACTGCACTGCAATAACATCATGTGTGACCTGTCAGAAGTAGGTGGATGAACAACAGCAACACACCACATGCTTTGGCTGGCACCAAAAATATAGCAAATAGTAGAAACAAAAAAGTTAGTAGCTGCTGATTGGAATGTGGGTGTGTACAACGCAATCATTTTGATACCTCCTTCTGTTGAGCACAATCAAGCTGAAGCAAAACACTGGCATTTGCACCAGATATGCAGGCTAAGCAGGAGGCGTGTTTGATCTTGTCTTACCAGTCTCAACTCTGCAGCAGCTACCTGCTGACTCCAACTTGAGGATTTGGCAAGGTTGCAAAGTTTCCTGAATGTTTATATCCATCATGAGAACTTCATACAGAGTTTCCAGTCCATCAACATCTGGTGACAACAGGCTAGCGCTGGCCACAGAATAGACTATCAGAGATTGGGCAGTGCTTGAGTGGCCGGCGGTCTATCAAGGACTGAAGTCTGTCTGACAGATCACTTAGATAGCAGCATGCTCCCAGGAAATAACAAAAGACAGTGGTGACTTGTCACCAATTACAGGGTGACAAAGAATAATTCTGCAATGCAATCGACTCACACCCATAATGTTCAGGCCTGACTATCCTATACTGAGGTTGCTGTGAACCAGCCTCAACTGAAACTACACTTATACAGTACTACATAAGTCTCATGCTGCCTGCAAGGATGCTGGGCCAACACACAAGCAGAGGTGACATACAATATACACTTTTGTACACCAGGCTGCCAGATCAAATAAAGACATGAGAGTCACAGAAAATATGCCGTTAGTCAACATTCAATGTGTGTTGCAACACTGACATCTATCCTCAAGTGCCTTGCAGCACAGCACTCAGCATCATTTGTGGGTCATGCAAAGGCAGAGACACGAATGTGGATGCTGCCTTGAGCCTGGACGAAAAATGGCCTTCTGGTCTGTTTTGTCTGTGAAATGACTTGATGCAGCAAGCTGTGATTGAACCTGCAGCAAATGCAAGCTGGCTCAGGTCACTGAACCTGGAAAAACCTCGAGCTGAGAGCTTTGCAATAAGCAAAGTAATGGAGCGCGCTGCCATGGAAGGGCAACTGTACCTGTACAAAGCCTTCCAGTTCTTGCAAGGGGCTGACCGAGGAGGACTGAATTTCTGATAGCACAAGCGCTTCCACAATTCATCATCTTGGGCTGCAACCCTGCACAACAGCGTGGTCGTGGTGCTGGGCAGTCACATCTGGTTGTCGGACAAGCAGGCAGGGAACCCTCACTGCGCCAAGCACATTGCAAGCATGGTGTGCTGCTTACTGTGCGCCTACAACTGTCTCTTGTGCGGAGGTTATTCTTGGTGCAGCAGACTCACCAGCAAGACCTGCTCAGCACTTCGAACGTAGTCAAGTCTTGTGCTGTCGTCAAGGCTGAGGCTAGTTTGTGCAAAATCGCAGACGGCAGAGACTCCCATCGCTGCGGTGGCCGGGGAGCGTGCTTCGGCAATGTATGCACAAACAAGGGATGCACCACTAGTGCTCGTTCCTGCTCCATACTGCAGCCATACGCAGTGCAGCTATTGGAAGCACACAGTAGACATGCGCGCACTGCGCGCAACTCAGTCCGACGAGGTTCAATTTGCCAACAGACAGCGACTTTGCTGCAGCATTGGGATTATGACCCAGAATATGACCTGGCACTAAATGTGTATGCATGAAAATGTACTGGCAAAGCGTCGAACTTGGAAGTTGCATCTGTCTCGGGTTACCCCAAACGCTACGCCGCTGTTCAGCACTGCTCAGCGGTGAGAACACAGTCACATCGTGAAATATTGTATGCTTTCTGTGACAACAGATCGAGGCGACATGAGCCGTGGCTGCTTGGCCTGTGCGGTCTACAGAAGAAGCTGTCAGTATTAGTATGTCTACCGATTGGAGCCCCTGTGCTTTGCAAGAAGTTGGCAAAGGAGGTGATATGGCTGTGTATAGCTTGACAACGCCAGGTGGCACGCCACGTTGTGTACACACACGACTTTAGCTTGTGTTGGCACTGCCAGGTTGCGCTGCAGATCCCGTCTCACCCTTGACATCGTTGTGGTCTAGCAACAAACGCGGCAGGGTAGGCCTCGTTCATACGCTTGTGAGGTGCCCAGTTGTTGAGTCATCTGCCGTTTGTATATAAACTGCTGTGAGAGTATTGTAGGGTCCTGTACTCAGAACAGAGGAGGGCCAGGAAGGGGCTGTGCTTTGCAATGATGACGAGAGCTTGGGCTCTGCTAGCAGACAAAACAGCTTAGCCGACTGTGGACTCCTGAAACAAAGTTCTTTCGAGGCAGTGCAGTGCAAGTAAGCAGGAAGATCAGACCACTAATCCCTCTGCGCGTATCACACACCATCATCGTCGGTCACACCTGTTGACATTTGTAGTCAAATCAGCTTTTGCTGCTAGGATCAGCAATGTCCTCCTGACTGATCGTTTCTCTCCTGCAGCATGGATGATTACGAAGTATGCAGCAATGGCGGGGTGGAAACCCCTGTGCAAACAGCTCAGAAGCCCAGCAGCAGCATGTCTGAAGCCCTACAAACAGAGGCAGACCTCATGGCAGAACAGGCAGTCTCTGAGGCTGAGGCTGGGACCAGTGGGCATGATGACAGCTACGGCACAGATGATGATCAGTTTTCTGACGTTGGCGAAGCACCTGACACTGAGGTGATATTCTTGGGTGTCTACAGCCCCGCTGGTTTATTGCACTTCATATTTGCTCCTATGCTGTCCCTTTCTGGTGACTAAGTATGTGCACCAAACAGGCATGACCAAGGAGTCGTTTTTCCATCAGGGATTTTTTTTGGTCAAGAATCTTTGCTCAGATACACAGAGCCTGTCATTTGGGCTGAAATACCTTCCCGTAATGTTTGACTGCATGCTTGCAACCATCTCCTTGGTGTTCATCATGACCAGCTTCACAAAGCAGATGTTGCAACAATCATATGGCTCCAGGTGGTCTATGTGAGGGAGGGAGTGGCTGTGTGGCCTACAAAGAATCAGCGCATCATGGGTAGGCTCAGCCTAATCAAGCAACATCAAGTCATGTTCCTGGCTTGGCTGCCCTACAGCCAAGGGTCTCTGAACAAAGATGGAACATTCTACTCGTCAGCAACAGCTGAGAAATCAGCCACCCAATCTGCCAAAGGTACAAAAAGTTGCTGCGATGTCCTGCTGATGCACAAATGCAAGCGTTGTGCTTTCAAAGCGGCATACAGTCAAAGGGACAAGCAGTGGCCAAAGTATCAACATGACTTTTCCACATACCTGCAACATCAAATCAGATTTGGCAACTTGCTAGCCAAACTTTTCCCTCTCTACCTTTCAACTCATTATACACCTGGCGCACTTGCTGTCCAAATGCTCAGACATGCTAGCCATGCTGGCATCAGTCCATTAGTACTGTAGATTTGCTGTGTCCCATGGCCAAAAGTCACACATCAATTCCATGTACATCTGTCTAATCCATCGCATGAGCTGGCTCATTGCAACAACCAATTTCAAATCTGTGCAAGGCCTGTTGGGCTGGGTTTTACTGTACCTGAATGTTTCAGCAGCTATACTTGAATGTCAGAACATTCAGCGCACCCAGTTGCTTGTGTTCATTGCTGTTCAGCAGCTGCTTCATGCTTAGTAATCTGCTTGCTGCAGAGTTTGAGCCTACCTGTCCTGAGACTCAGTGCACTGTTGCTTGCATTCTTTGCTGCTCGACAGCTCTTTCATGCTTAGCAGTTTGCCTGACTGCAGCATCTGAGCAACCATGTTTGACCCTTTTGTGCACTGTTACTTGCTTTCATTGCCGTTCAACAGCTGTTTCACGCTTAGGAATCGACCATTCATTTCCCTTCAACAGCTGTTTCATGCTTATTACTCCACCTGCTGCAGTATTTGAGGCAGACAGAGTGTTGCTTGCAGACCGCACCATGTACGCTGTACATCCCATTCCCCTGTCAGAGGTGAAGGCCATCAGGAAGCACGCCCCCTCCTTTGGCTGGCAGTACATTGTGCTGGTCCTGGTCAATGGGCTCACACTGCCTCCTCTGTATTTTGGTACTGGTGGAGTCAGAGCACTGTTTGCTGCTCTCAAGCAGGTACATCAGCTGACTCGATTGGGCATAAGTGCTGAACTCCTGGGCAGCCACACCCTATCCCAGTGTGACTGTACCTTGACTGTTTCTACTTGACCCCAGGGGAAGTGTACTTGATGAATGCATGCATGCATGAACGAACAAAGGAATGAACTCCTGCGCAGCCACACCGTATCCTAGCTTGACTATACCTTGACTGTTCCCACCTGACCATAGGGGGAGGCATGAACTTGATGAATGCATGAATGAACAAATGCATAAATCAATGAATGGATGGATGGATGAATGTTACTCTGTCTCGGCAGGCAGTGCATCAGTCGAGCAAGGTATCACATTGACATATGTACTTGTTGCAGCATGATTATCTGGTGAAAAGGGCTCGCTCAGAGACAGTGAATCCGTTGAGCAAAAAGCAAGAAGTCACATTGACATATGTATTTGTTGCAGCATGTGTACTTGGTGAAGGGCTCAGAGGACCCCAACAGCTACCTGGTGAATGATACAGCTGACCCTCTGCAGCGCAGCCTCACCTGCCTAGAGCTGACAGATGTCCTCATGGGGGCGCCCCCTCCTGGAGCCTCATCCACCTGGGCCCCCCCTGCAGGTCAGGCCACACTGCTGCTCAACAGGAGATACTGGAGCTGAAACCAACAGATGTGCTGCATCCTTGTGCCAGCTGTGTCTGTCTGTGGGTGGTTCACCAGCATGAGCTTGCGGCTAAAGCATACCACCAAGTTGCTGCTGCCTGTTCACATGCAGCGTGCTTATCGCCCTTTGTCACCCACGTTGCTTGATCCAACAATTTTCAGATGACTCCAACGGCATCACATGTTGGATGCTGAGTATGAGGCTGTCCCAAACCCCCCTTTGCCCCTCAGGTGGTGCATGGGTGGGTCCCGATGTTGGCAGCACTGTGGCGTGGCAGGACACAGCTGACAACAGGGCGCCCCTGGTTGCTTCAGTCCTGGAACAGTTTGGCAGGATGACAGCTCTGGCCAAAGAGACCACCTCCAATCTGCTGACCAGCACAGCTTACTGGGGCGCGCAGCCAGGTCAACACCACCTCACATCATGCTGTGCACTACTTTTTATTATTATTGTCATCATCATTATCATCATAATCATCATTATTACTGTTATCGTTACTACACCCTTTGGCAAGTCTGGGTTCAACTTTTCTGCACAACCAGCAATCCAGTAATGCTAGCATTCTGCAAAGCTCATCAATTCTCAAGTGCGTTGACGCTATATTGGTAGGCTCCTTGGATCTGAAGGTGTTGCGCCTCTGTGTGACACAGTCACTTTGCATTCGCCTTCAGCACAGCTTCATGCGTCAGCCTATGCTGCCTCACAGGCAGCCAGAATACACACACTCCTTGCTGTTGTGGCCCATCTGGCTCCTCTGAGAAAGCACATCAGCCATCAGCCAAACCATGGTCACGTGGTCACATGGCTGTGTTGATGGACACAGCATCAGTCATGCAGTACAAGGGTTCATCTCTGCTGCTGTGTTGCGTATGTGGTTGTTGTGTACAAGCATAGCACTGTGTTGCAGACGAAGAGGCGCTTGATGCAGCAGCTGCTTGTCCCCCAGCTGTACAGCCCCCCCAACCCCAGCCTGAGGGCCCCCCTCCCTTGGTTGTGGCCAGGCAAGCAGCGCAGGGCCTGGCAGGTGACCTAGAGCAGCAGCACGACAGGCAGCACAGCGGCGAGCACACTTCCACCAGCGTCGGGGTGTTTGAGCTCATAGACAAATCGGTGCGCAGTGCTCTATGAACTTTCTGTCGACCAGCCTGTTGCTTGCTGCCCCCTTTGTCTGATAAGCGGCGCTGCTGCAAGCCCAGTGCGTGATTAAAACATCATTGTGAGAGATGGCCTGCCTTGTTCATAGCGTGGGTACCAAGTTTGCTTCCAGCTGGTTATTTTGCATCACACGCTTGTGGTCTTGCTACAACCTGTTTGGTGGTGAGCCAAGTTGTTTATAAAGAGCAGGCGGCGGGAGGTACAAATGATGCGGGAGGGCAAATGATCTACATGTGATGCACTGTTGCTGATCATGAGGGGGTTTGTTGTGCAGGGTGCGAAGCTGCCAGTAGACCGCCGCCCAAGCTCTCCTGCTCCGTCAGTCTATCAAGAGGAGTTTGACTCGTTCTTCAACTGTGAAGGTAAATGCCCATCAGGCCAGCTGACTGCACACAATTTGCTTCTTTGTCACAGTACCCCATATTGCAATCTCTTGATCACTGCCACATCTGTATTGCGCGCCTTCAGAGCTGCATCCGCCTTCCCTGTTTTGCATCGTGTGACGTTGCTGACTTGTTTACATGTAGCTTCCATGATACCTGCAACTTTCACTTATTCCTGTTGGCACATACACCTGTGCTTCCAAGCCAGGATGTCTGAGGCCATATCATAGACTGTAAGGTAACAAACGCAATGTTGGCTGCTTGAGCAAGACTGACAGCAGTCAACTTGCTGCCAACAGTGCTGTATTGCTTTCCGCAATACAGCCTGGAGTCAACTGTTTCAGCAGAAAACATTATAAAGTGTTGGCCTCTACTTGCATTGCAGGTCGAATGGTAGGCTGGAAGAAGTTCAAGGAACGTGTTTTCAGCAGTGGCATTGAGCCCAGCTTGAGACAGACAGCCTGGAAGTTTCTGCTGGGCTTCTATTCATATGACAGCACGCTTGCTGAGCGCAGAGCCCAGCTTGCTTCCAAGAGGGCTGAGTATGCGAGGATGAAGTCCCAGTGGCGCACCCTCAATGATGAACAAGCAAGCAGGTGAGCTGGAAATGCTGCTGCCTGGTCAAGTACACGCACTTGTGAGAACTGCTGAACTGCTGTTTGAGTCTGTGTGAGAATTGCTGTTTGAGTTTGCGGGAGAATGGCTGTTTGAGTATACATAGGAAATTGATCTTTGATAGTATGTGAAGAGTGCTCTTTGAGCAGCCTGATCAGACCTCTTAGCGTCACCTTTACAAGGTTCAATGGCCTGATACAATGCGCAATGAACGGGGCAGCATGTGTGAAAGACTGTAATTAAACAGAAGAGTCTCAGCAACGCAGCACAGTACAGTCATGTGCCAGCGTTGGGAGCATGATGGGGTCATCATGGGTGTGAGGCCTGCAAGGGGGCCTGACAATGTTTCCAAGTCGGCCGTGCGTAAACTCTGGAACATGTGTCATGAGTCCTGTATGTTCTTTTGTAAGCAAGAGAGTGTTTTTGGAATGCGAAAGAAAGTCAGGTCACATCATACATATAGGCTTAACAGAAGTTCAATTATGCATATATCTAGTGCAAAGCAACACGTGTGCCTGACCTGCAGAAATGCCAAATGGCGGGAAAGGAGGAGTAGGGTGGACAAGGATGTGCACCGGACAGACAGGCAGCAGCCCTTCTTCAGTGAATCACGCAGTCATAACACCAAGCAGCTGCGCAACATCCTGCTGACTTATGTTCAGTACAACCATGACTTGGGCTACTGTCAGGTCGGCATCACCTCCTGCTGCATGCCACTATTCTGCATGCATGCATCGCTGTCACTTCATCAACACGCACTGCAATATCTGATGTTCATACAAAATCTTGATCCTTCATTGATGGATCCTTCATTCATGTTTAGTCATCATCTGCTGTGTGATAGTTGCTTGCACATCCTGGTAGATCATGGTGACCCTATACGCTATATGCTAGGGTGAGCAGCATAACCTGCCGTTGTAATGACACATGCAGAGCATTGTCCAGCAAGCAATTCTTGACATTCTGTCCTGACACCGCAGGGCATGTCTGATCTAGCATCACCCATTCTATACATCATGCGAGACGAGGCGGAGGCCTTCTGGTGCTTCACGGCCCTCATGCGAAGACTGGAAGGCAACTTTCAGCAGGACAGCATGTAAGGCCTTCTGGAGTGATAAGTAGACTTGCTTCACTTGGCACAGTTGGGAGGAGATGCAAGTTGATCTATGATTTCTATGCTGTGCTGTGCGAGCTGCTGCATTTGGCCATCTTGTGAATGATAGTGTGACATGTCCAGCTGCAACAGGTGCCCAGTCTATGCAGAAAACGACAGAAAACGTAACTTGATTGATTGATCGGTTGATTGTTTGTTATGACAAGGGGGAGAGACGCTGTGCTGTATCAGATAATGGTGCCTGGCGCTGCGTCTTGCACACAGCTTTCTGATGGCAGCAAGCTCAGTCTTGACAGTCACAGTGCAGCCTGTCAATGCACTGTTTCCATGATACAGGACCAGGCTTAGTCAGCTGCAAGTAAACAGGGCACCTGAACAGTGACCAGAATAAGAGTGTGTGAGTGAAACTTGTAGCTTGCGGTACAAGAGGTACAGATAAGTTGGGTTTGTACCTGGTCCTGATGGTACAAGAGGCACCGTCATTTTTAAACAGGCTACTGATTGTCTTGTTGTTACCTACTTGTCCCGCATGCACCCAGCTCATCATGAGCTGGAAATCGATTTTATCATCATTATTAATTTTATGTTATTTTGCTGCAGGGCCATGCATGGTCAGCTGCTGGCATTGAGGAAATTGGTGCAGCTGCTGGACCCACCCATGCATGCCTTCATGGAAGCCAAGTCCTGCCTCAACTACTTCTTCTGCTACAGATGGCTCCTCATCCATTTCAAGCGTGAATTTGCATTTGACGAGGTGAGTCTGCTGTGTCAGGCTCATCCCATCCTTAGATATCGTATCATACCATGTCAAATTGCATTTTTCATGTCAGTGTCATGTCCTGTCGTGTCATCTCGTGTCTCATCATCATCATCTAGACCACAGTCAATCATCAGTGTCATCTGACACCGGCATTGAGCATGATCACTCTTGCAGGTCCTGCTGCAACAAAAGAAGATTGCCCGATTATTGGCGTTGTATATGTAGAGGTGCTGTCACTGTGTGCAATGGCTGCCTGCACGAGGCAGCCGTAAGATGTCACATGTGCATGCATTGTTTCCTGAAATCTGCCTGGCAATGCTGAGGCAATGCACTGTTTCTTGTAATCTGCCTGGCAATGCTGAGGCAATTCACCAACCCTGCAGGTGCTGCGCTTTTGGGAGGCTCTCTGGTCAAACCCTCACCACGAGCATTTTCACCTGTTTGTTTGTGTGGCTGTTTTGGAGCATCACAGGAGAGCCATCATGAACAGCTGCCAAGATTTTGATGATCTGCTCAAGTTCTGTGTGGAACTCAGTGGTCGCATCCCTATGACGTCAGTTCTGCAGGATGCTGATGCACTATGTAAATGGGCAGGGGATGCTGGTCTTGATTGTGTGGCTGAGTTGACTCCTGTTCAGACAAAGTGAGCCAGGTTTAGAGCATCACACACAAGCCTGTTTGATTTGGCCCAAGGCTAAGAGGGTGCACGAGTGTACACTAGTCTGCCATGTATTATGTTACCAACCTATGCATGTGTCCCATGCAATGTGTAAGTGTGATGTACTTTAGAGAGTACATTCAGTTTGTG